>Ga0307372_10000242_pt1 | contig 97382 bp, 92 predicted proteins | sample OX1MG_FD_202533 | JGI IMG/M metagenome (GOLD analysis project Ga0307372, IMG submission 202533) | Soil microbial communities from Risofladan, Vaasa, Finland - OX-1 | ecosystem: Environmental > Terrestrial > Soil > Coastal area > Acid sulfate soil | place: Finland: Risofladan, Vaasa | collected... | reverse complement strand
TCGTTCTTCCGCCGTCACGCGCTTGTAAGCCATCTCGTTCTCCTCGTGTCATCCAACACGAAGAATACAGCTTACCGCGTGAGAGTCTCACGCTACGAGTGTTGCACTAGCCGGTGGAACGCGGGACACCTAATGGGCAAAGAATCGCGACAAAAAAACAATGATCCAGACTTGGCCATCAGCTTCCATGGGGAGAATTATAGCCCCAGACAATTAGCCGTGCAAGTGTGCCGGCCTTACCTATTTGTTCTTTACTAGCGCCGGCGCGCGCGGAAGAACTCGACCATGCCGGGCAAAATCGAGAGGAAGACCACGACCACGATGACCAGGTGGATTTTTTTCTCAATGTCGGGGACCAGCGCGGCCAGGGAGTATCCCGCGAGCACGAGGCCGCACACCCAGGCCACGGCCCCGGCCATGGTGTAGAGGAGAAATGACGCGTAGCCCATCTCTCCAATGCCGGCCACCAGCGGCGCGAAGGTGCGCACGATGGGCACGAAGCGCGCCAAAAAAATCGTCTTGGCGCCGTACTTGGCGTAAAATTCGTGAGTCATCACCAGATGCCGCTTCTTAAAGAACAGCGAATCGGTCCAGTTCATCATAGAATGCTCCAGCCGCAGCCCTAGGAAATACCCGGTCTGATTTCCCAGAATCGCCGCGAGGCACGGCAGCGCCAGGAGCCACGCCAGGGATAATTCCTGCGCGCGCGCGAAAATTCCCGCGACGACCAGGAGCGAGTCGCCGGGCAGGAAAAAACCGAAGAAAAGCCCGGTTTCCGCGAAGATGACGAAGGTCACCAGCCACAGCCCGCCCCACGCGATGAGCCCGTGGACGTTATAAAGGAAGTGAAAAGCTTCTTTCGCCCAGATGATCAATGGATGAGGACCCCGGTCACGGCCGCGGTCAAGAGGTTGGCGAGAGCCCCTCCGATGAGCGCGTAGACGCCCAGGCGGGCTAGGTCCTTGCGTCGCCCGGGAGCCAGAACGCTGATGCCTCCGATTTGGATGCCGATGGAGGAGATGTTCGAAAATCCGCAGAGCATGTGGGCGATGAGCACGTAGGAGCGGTAGGAAAGCTGCTGGGCCGCGTGCGCGGCGGCGTACTTCATCATGTAGGTATAGGCCACGAACTCGTTCAAGGCGGTCTTCTCGCCGAGCAGGTAGCCCGCGGTCGCGCAGTCCCGCCAGGGAACTCCCACGATCCAAGCCACGGGCGCGAACATCCAGCCGAAAATCTGTTCAAGGCCTATGTCCGGACGGTGGAAAAGCCCGAAGAAAGCGTGCAGCCCCCAGTTGACCATGGCCAGGAGCGAGATAAACGCGATGAGCATGGCCGCGACGTTGATGGCCAGGTGCATGCCGATCTCGGCGCCGCTCGACGCCGCCTCGATGACGTTCGACGATTCGTCGTGGTATTCTATTTGCATCGCGCCGCCGGTCTTGGGCGCGCCGGTCTCGGGAATCATCATCTTGGAGATGACCAGCGCCGCGGGCGCGGCCATGACGTTGGCGGCCAACAAATGCCCGGCGATGTCCGGGAAATAGGGCTTGAGCATGTCCACGTAGACCACCATCACGCCGCCCGCGATCATGGACATGCCCGCCACCATCACGCAGAGAAGCTCCGATTCAGTCATCTCCTCCAGATGCGGCTTGACCAAGAGCGGCGCCTCGGTCTGCCCCATGCCGAACATGTTGCCCGCGGCGTTTAAGGTCTCCGCGCCCGAGGTTCGGCAGGTATGGCGCATGATTTTGGCGCAGAACATCACCACCGGCTGGAGCAGGCCCAAATAATAAAGCGCGGACATGAGCGAGGCCAGAAACACCACCGAGGTCAGCGCCTGAAAGGCGAAGAAAAATCCCAGGGAGCCGGGCTGGCCCGGCGGGATGCCCAGGGCGCCGAAGACGAACTTGGCGCCTTCAACCTGGAAGCCGATGAGCGCGGTCACCAGGCCGTTGACCGAGGCAAAAAACCAGCGGCCCGGCGGAGTCTTCAAGACCAAGAGCGCGAAGATGAACTGCAGCGCCGTGCCCCAGAATACCGTGCGCCAATTGACGGATCTTTTGTGGCGGCAGAAAAGCCAGGCCACGAAGAGCACGAAGGCGACGCCGAAGAGGCTGGTGAGCTGGCTTAAATCCATGAGCCTACCGGGCCCGGTAGGGCCCAGCACCTGGCGCGCTTTGCGGAAATTTGTTTAAGCGCCATGGTACGCCGCAGCGGGCTCCTTTTTGGCCGTCAAGGACGCGGCATAGAGCGCCAAGCCCAGAATCGCGTAGGCCGCGGCGAATTGGTATGGAATTTGCCGGGCCAGCCCGGATAAATTCCAGGGCAGGTACATGTCCCCGTTGGGCATGGCGGAGTGGATGATGCCGAAGAACGAAAGTCCCGCCAAAACCCACAGATAGACCCCGGCGCGGCGGATTTCCTTGTCGATGAGGTGCGCGATGCACGCGCCCCAAAGCATCGCGGTCAAAATAAAGCCGTTACCCAGCGCCACGATAATCAAAAGCTCGGGCAAGGTCTTGCCCGGCGTGGAGATGAGCTTCTGGAATGCCGCGGCGGAAACGTAGGTCGGATCGGAGAGCTTGATCTGCAGGAGCCGCGCTATGGTCGGAAAAAACGCGAAGGCCACGGCCGGCGCGTGCCGCTGCGGGCTGGCGTGGAAGGCTTGGACCACGATGTCCAGGGCCACGAAAATCAGGATGGGCGCCAGCACCGCCTGCGGGATGAGCTCCACGATGGCGCCCAAATACCCGAAGACGCCGCCCAAGCCGATGAAGAGCCCGGCCAAGAGCGTGTAGCCCGCGCGGCTGCCCATGTGCTTATAGGCCGGCTGGCCGATGTAAGGCGTCGACTGCGCCACGCCGCCGCAGACGCCCGCCACCAAGGTCGCCACGGCTTCCGTAAGCAGAATGTCGCGGGTGTTGTAGTCGTCGCCGGCCACGCGCGCGCTTTCGGTCACGTTGATGCCGCCCACGACCGTCAGGAGGCCGAAGGGAATCGCGATGGGCAGATAGCGCAGCGCGGGCCGCAAGCCCCGGATGAAATCCAGCGTGGGAATCGGGAAGCAGAGCTGGAGCCGGCTCGCGTGATAGGCCTGGGCCGCGGCGCCCGCCGGCGCCATGGCATAGTAAATCGCGGTGCCGATGAGCACCGCGGCCAAAACGCCGGGGAATTTGGCGGGCAGTTTCAAGTGAGCGATGAGCGCGTAGACGATGATGCCCAGAGAAATCAACCCCACGACCGGCATGCTGAAGATGTCGACCAAGGGGATAAAGCCGATGAGCGCCAAGCCGATGCCGGCCAGCGAGCCCAAAAGCCCCGCCTCCGGGACGACCTTCTGCACCCACGGCCCGAAAAACGAGAAGGCGACCTTGAAGAGCCCGATGAAAATCATGGTCGCCATGCCGATGTACCAGGTCTCGATGGCCGCCTGGTGCACGGGCATCCCGCTCTGCTTCATGGCCAAAAAGCAGGGGCCCAGCACCGCCAAGGCCAAGCCGATGGTGGACGGAGCGTCCAGGCCCAGCGGCATGGCGGTCACGTTGTGGTTTTTGGTTTTTTTGGCCAAGCGCACGGCCATCCAGGTGTAGACCAAGTCGCCGAAGAGGACCCCCATGGCCGTGCCCGGGAACATCTTGGTGTAGACCACGTCGGCGGGAAAGCCGAAGGCGTAAATCAGGATGCCGGCCAGAAACGACAGGAGGGTCAAATTGTCCGAGATGAGGCCGAAAAACCCGTTGATGTCGCCCAGGACGAACCAGCGGTACTGGAATTTTTCGTGCTCTTGGCTCATGAATAAACCAGGGAGCATTATACCAGAATGCCGGGCGCGCGATAACGCGGCCGCATCCTGCGCGAAACCTGAAGTCCCATTGAGAGGCAGGCCAAAAGTCCGCGGATAAGCGGGCCGCACAGCCCATGCGGCCGCGAGCCGTTTAGAATATAGTCTGATGGCGCCAATTTGTAAACGCCGCCTTACCGGGGGTCTAAATTCCATGAAAAATACAAAGCAGCTTCTCTCCGCCGCGCGCATGGGCATGGATTTCTACTCCTATATGACGCTGGACGACGGCGTCGGCTATATAGAGATCAGAACAAAGAGCGTCCAAGACGCCGCAAAAATCGCGAGGGACTTGGCGGCGATTCCGGAGGTCTCGGGCGTTTTCGTCAATCCGGCCGTTTTAAACGGAATCAAGGAAGAATCATCTTCCGCCAAGAATTCATCCAAAAAGACTCCGCGCGGATCGGCGGCGCTTTGACCCCAATGCTCGCGAGCGCCGGCCGGCTCCGGATTGGATTTTTTTCCGCCCGCCGCGATTTTTGCTATGGTTAGAGCGAACCCCATGAGGCTCGACCACGTCGGCATCGCGGTTTCATCCATCGCGGAGACCCTCCCGTTTTACAAGGAGAAGCTCGGCTTGGCGCTCAAGCACGAGGAAAGCGTTCTATCGCAAAACGTCCGGGTCGTTTTTCTGGAAGCCGGCGAATCCTCCATCGAACTTCTGGAGCCCACCGGCGATGGCGCCGTCGCCAAGTTCTTGAAGGAACGCGGGCCCGGCCTGCATCACGTGGCCTTTTCCGCCCCGGACATCCGCGCGGAGATGGAGCGCCTGTCCCGCGCGGGCGCGCCGCCGCTGGAAAAAGAGCCGCGCCTGGGCAGCCGGGGGCGCCGGGTCTGCTTCCTGCACCCCAAGCACTCGAAAGGGACCTTAGTGGAGCTCGTGGGAAATGGCTGATCCCGCGAAGCCGCCGGTTTCGCCCAAGACCCAGGACCTGCTTAAGCGCCGGGAAAAAGCCGAGGCCGGCGGCGGGCCGGAAAGGGCCAAGGCTCAGCACCAGCGCGGCAAGCTCCTGGCCCGCGAGCGCATTGATCTGCTCCTGGACGAGGACAGCTTCGAGGAGATCGATTTATTGGCGGGCAAGAACCGCCCGGAACTCGGCCCCGAGGACGGCGAGGCGCCGGCCGACGGCGTGGTGGCCGGCCACGGAAAAATCAACGGCCGCGGCGTGTGCGTCTTCGCGCAGGACTTCACCGTGGCCGGAGGCTCGCTGGGCCTGGCCCACGCGCGAAAAATCTGCAAGCTGCTTGATTTGGCGATGGAGGCCGGCGTTCCGGTCGTGGGCCTGTGCGACTCGGGCGGCGCGCGCATCCAGGAAGGCGTCGACGCGCTCGGAGGCTACGCGGAGATTTTCCACCGCAACGTCCGGGCCTCGGGCGTGGTGCCCCAGATTTCCGTGATCCTGGGCCCCTGCGCCGGCGGCGCGGTCTATTCCCCGGCCCTGACCGATTTCGTGTTCATGGTCGAAGGCACCGGCCATATGTTCATCACGGGACCGGAGGTCGTGCGCTCGGCCACCGGCGAGCAGTGCGACTTCGAGACCTTGGGCGGCGCCCGGACCCACAGCGAAAAATCCGGCGTGTGCCACTTCCGCGCGGCCAGCGAGCAGGACTGCTTTCGGCAAATCCGCGAGCTGCTGGACTACCTGCCCTCCAACTGGAAGCAGCCGGCGCCCTCGGTCATGCTCTCGGACGATGCGGCGCGGACCAGCGCCTTATTGGATTCCATCTCGAACGCGGACTCAAAGAAGCCCTACGACATCAAGGAAGTCATCGGGGAAATCGCCGACGGCCACCGTTTCTTCGAAGTCCACCGCGACTTCGCGAAGAACATCGTCGCGGGCTTCGTCCGCCTAGGCGGGGAAAGCGTCGGCGTGGTGGCGAACAATCCAGCGGTCCTTTCCGGCGCCTTGGACATCGACGCCAGCGAAAAAGCCGGACGCTTCGTGCGCTTCTGCGACGCCTTCGGCATCCCGCTCCTGACTTTGGTCGACGTGCCCGGCTACTGGCCGGGCCTGGCCCAGGAGCACGGCGGCATCATCCGCAAGGGCGCCAAGCTGCTCTACGCCTACGCGGAGGCCACCGTCCCCAAGATCACCGTCATCCTGCGCAAAGCCTACGGCGGCGCCTACGACGTGATGAGCTCCAAGCACATCCGCGGCGACGTCAACTACGCCTGGCCGGGCGCGGAAATCGCCGTCATGGGCGCGGCCGGCGCGGTGGAAATCATTTACCGACGGGAAATCGCCGCGGCCGCCGACCCCGAGGCCAAGCGCAAGGAACTCATCCAAGGCTACGTCGAGCGCTTCGCCTCGCCCTACCAGGCCGCCAAGCGCGGCTACATCGACGAGATCATCGAGGCGGCCCAGACCCGGCGCAAGGTCGTCGCCGCGCTGCGTTTCTTGAAGAGCAAGGCCGCGCAGGCTCCCGCCAAAAAGCACGGCAACATCCCGCTCTAAGAACCATCTCCGTTCCGGTTCGGAGACGGACGACTTCCCGGAGAATTTGGCTCGGCGGGAGAAGAACCCGGGCTTTGGCGCGGCCCCGATTGGATGGGGGTCCCTGAGCCTTTGGAATCACCGCCTTGGCCGTCTCGACCGTCCTGCGATTGATGGTTCTCGTCCGGCGCTTTCCCCCGAGACAAATCCCCATGCGATGAACCGCCCGCTTTCCAGCCGTTTCCATCACCTCCGTTCCGATTCGGAAGGGATAAAGCCGGCACAGCGGCGGTTTGGCCCGAAGTTGCCCCGCCGGCCGGGACGCCGGCGTTGCTTTGCGCGGAAGCATCGGGCGGCGCCGGCGCGTTAGGAGTGCCTTGGGTTATGCCTGCGCCCGTGAGCGAGAAGCAGCTTCCGCCGGAGCCGCAGCCTATCGACGATTGTGCCCTTGCCGCGACGGCCGCCGCGACCAAAACAGCGGCTAAAAAAACGGCGGTTTTTATTTTCCCATTCATAGAAATCAGGATAGGCCCCCAATCCCGCGGAGTCAAGTAAAATTTCGGTAAAGTGGCCCCTATTATGCGGATTTGGTATGCTCTTAAATTAGGGAGATAATTCCTTAAGGAGGACACTTCATGGCGCGCAAAAAAATCACGGTGGTCGGTGCCGGAAACGTCGGAGCGACTTTGGCCCAAAGGCTCGCGGAAATGGAACTGGGCGACGTCGTCCTGGTCGACATCCCGCAGACCGAAGGCATGCCCGCCGGCAAATCCCTCGATATCATGGAGTCGGCCCCGGTCATGGGCTACGACTCGCGCGTGACCGGCGCGACCTCCTACGAGGCCACCGCGGGCTCGGACGTCGTGATCATCACCGCGGGCGTGCCCAGGAAGCCCGGCATGAGCCGCGACGACCTCCTGAAAACCAACGCCGGCATCGTCAAGTCCGTCACGGAGCAGATCGCGCGCTACTCTCCCGAGTCCGTGCTCATCATCGTCTCCAACCCCCTGGACGCCATGTGCCTGGTGGCCTTGAGGACCTCCAAGTTTCCCAAGCACCGCGTCATCGGCATGGCCGGCGTCTTGGACTCAGCGCGCATGCGCTGCTTCATCGCCGAAGCCCTGAACGTCTCCATCGAGAACGTGCACGCCATGGTCTTGGGCGGCCACGGCGACACCATGGTCCCCCTGCCGCGCTTTTCGACCATTTCCGGCATCCCCGTCACCGAACTCCTGCCCAAGGACAAGGTCGAGGCCATCATCAAGCGCACCCGCGACGGCGGCGCGGAAATCGTCAAGCTCTTGAAGACCGGATCGGCATACTACGCGCCCTCGGCCTCGGCTGCGGAAATGGCGGAAGCCATCTTAAAGGACAAGAAAAAGGTCCTTCCCTGCGCGGCTTACCTCGAAGGCGAGTACGGCGTCGATGGCGTTTTCGTCGGCGTGCCGGCCAAGCTCGGCGAGCGCGGCATTGAGCAGATTATTCAGTTGAACCTCACCGTGGAGGAGCGCACCGAGCTGCTCAAGTCCGCCTCCGCGGTCAAGGAGCTTTCCGTCGCGCTCAAATAGATGCTCCTGGCGCTTGACGTCGGGAACACCAACATCACGGCCGGAGTTTTCAACGGCAAGAAGATCATCAGACGCTGGCGCCATGAGACCACGACAGGATTCTCCGCGAAGAAGCTGGCGGCGGAGTTGCGCAACCGGGCCCGCGGCCTGCGCGTCGCGGACGCGATCTACGGCAGCGTGGTGCCCCGCCTCGACGGCGCGCTCGAGCGCGCCGTGCGGCTGGCGTTCGGATGCCGGGCCCGGGCCGTCAGCCCCAAACTGGAGTTGGGCATTAAAATGACTCTTAAGGGACGCCGCCAAATCGGCGCCGACTTATTGCTCAACGCCTTAGCCGGTTATGAAAAAGCCGGCGGCGCCTGCATGATTGTAGATTTCGGCACTGCCACGACCGTGCAGGGCGTCTCCAGCGACGGGCATTTTTTGGGCGGAGCCATCGTTCCCGGCCCGGGCACCTCGGCCTGGGCGCTGGCCGAAAAAACGGCCCTGCTGCCGCTGGCGAACATCGGGAGGCCCTCCCGCGCCATCGGCCGGGATACCGCGGAGTGTCTGCGCTCCGGAATTTATTACGGTTCGCTAGGAATGATCGAGAGGCTTTTGGCGATGTTCAAGAAAGAAATGCGGGCCCCGAAAGCGCCCGTGTTCGCGACGGGCGGACTTTCCGGCCTTTTCCGCGAGGACCTGCCCAAGGGCGTCCGGTGGGAGCCGGACCTGACTCTCGATGGGCTGCGCATCGCCCATGAACGAATGGAGGCTTTAGCATGACAAAACGATTGGCATTGTTGGCTGCGGCGGCGCTATTTTTTCCTGCGCTTGCCGGCGCGACCGAATTTGGCGGCTTTTACAATTCGGCGAGCCAGGCGGACCTAAAGCCCTTCGCGCGCGATCTGGGCGGACTTTTGGGATCGGACACCTTCCACACAGGGCGCGTGCTGGGATTTTCGGGGTTCGACATGGGCGGCCACATCGCCATGCAGTTTTTGCCCGACAAGGACGATGCCGTCATGCGCGCCAATGGCGCGCACCCCGTTGTCCTGCCCTGGGCGCAGGCCGAGGTCGGGCTGCCGCTCAAAATAGACGGCTTCGTGCGCGGCACGAATCTCGACGGAATGACGGCCGTGGGCGGCGGGCTGCGCTACGGCCTTCTAAGGGTCTCGGACGTCCCCTGGAAGCCGCAACTCCTGGCAATCATCGTCGGCAACGCCGCGACCGCGCAGTGGTTCACCGCCGACCACGTGGGCGCCTCCCTAGTCGGTTCGATGGGAAACCAGACCTACACGCCCTACTTGGGAATCGGATTGGATCGCACGCGCGTCACCGTCACTGAAGCGACGGCGAATGTCGCGTCGGGAACCTCGGCGCTCGCCTTGGAAAGCCGCTTCACCGCCGGGATTCAATACCGGCCCTGGACTTTCCTTTATGCGGACGCGGCTTATGTGTTCATGCACGGCCAAAGCGGCGCCGAGGCCGGCCTGGGCATGCGCTTCTAGATGCCATCAGGCTCTCCGCACAGCAAGCCGCTTTAGCCCTTGTAGCTTCCTTTAAAGCTCTTCTCCGCTTCGCGCGCCGCGGCTTTTTTCTTGAGAGCCTCGCGACGGTCGGGCCCCTTCTTGCCGCGCGCCCCTTCAGACTTCCCGAGCAGAAATAAGATGCGATTTCTTTATTGAGTTTTGGTGGAGGACTTATTGCCCTCCAAACCTGGGACCGATCCAAGCGGGATCGGCCGCCGCCGACCACTAGGCCTCACGCCGGGCACCCTACTTCTGCGTTAAGGCGATGACGCCCTTCCAGCCCGGCGGCGCGGCCCGGGCGTAGTCCCGCGTCAGCGACAAAAGAAATCGGACCGGCGCGTCCTCCGCAGGCAAGAGGCCGAGGATTTCCAGGGTCTTGGCCCATTGGCCAGCCTCGAAGGCGGCCAAGCCCTCGGCCAATATTTTTTCCCGCCCGGGGTTTCCCGGCGGCTCGGCCAGCTCGTAGAGATCGAGCGGGGTCTCCATCCCCGCCGGCTGGAAGCGGCCGACCCGGACCGGGACGGCGACGGCCGGGGAGAGCCTTTCCACGATTTTACGCGAGACCAGCACGGGGACGCCCACGATCTTGGTGATCCCCTCGATACGCGAGGCCTGATTGACCACGGGGCCCATGACACCGTAGGAAAAAATCTGCTCCGAGCCGATGGCCCCGGCGACAACCGGGCCGCAGTGCAGGCCGACCCCGCAGCGCCACCCGTCGGTGATCCGGAAGAGTTCCCGGCTCATCAGCCCGGCCGCTCGGCATGCACGGTCAATATGTTTCGGATCCTCGTACGGCAGGTTCCAGCAGGCCAAAATGCCGTCGCCCATGTACTGAAGAATGACGCCATGCTCGGCGAGGATGATCTCCGTCATTGCCGTCATGACGCGCCTGATCTCCCGAAGGTATTCGACCATCTTCTCCATGTTTCCTTCCGTCTTCTTTGAAAATCCGCGGATGTCAAAGAATAGGACGGTTCCCTCCGCCTGCTTGGGCTCCAAGTCCTCAGGATTTGCGGATTTGAGAATTTTCTTGACCACGGGACCCGAGAAGTAATGCTCCAGGCGCCTCTCCTGGGCCTGCAGGCGATCCGCCGAAAGGCTGCGGCCCACGATGTCCGCCACTAGACCCACGAAGCGGGCGCTTCCCAAATGGGCGGCCCGCGAGCCCTTCTCGGCGGCGCTTCGCCCGGACACGTAGAAGGCTACGGCCGATTCGTCCGTGATTTTTGCGGCCGCGCAAATGGCCCAGTCGGTTCCCGGCGCGGCCGTCGCCTTCAAGCCGCCGGAAGCATCCGACCAAGAGTAGATCGTGGGTTGAGGCGCCTCTTTCACGGCCTTCCGGAGGAGCATACGGCTGGCCGCAAACCGCGATAAATCGTCCGCGCTGTCCTCGCCCAGCACGCGGCCGTCCTCGGTCAGCACGCAGGACCAGACGGCCCCGGTCGCCAGGCGCAGCATCCCGGCGATATGGGCATAGAAACCGGCGCGGTCCCGGGTCCGCAGGATTTCCGGCAATTCGAGGAGATCGCGGAGGCGGAACGCGGCGGAGGTCCCGCCGGCGGCGTAGAGTTCGGAGGAGTCAAGCGTGCGTTGTTCTTTCGGCCGCTCGTCCGAAACGCGGACGGCGCCTTCCGACCGCGTGAGCGTGAAGCGGAACTTGGAGCGGCCGATGACGAAGCTTTCCCCATTCTTTAGGATGAACTCGTCCCGCGCCGCGCCGTCGCGCAGAATAGGATTTGAGGCCTCGGGAAGCTTTCTCACTTTCAAGACGCCGTCCGCGAGCGAAACCTCCACGTGGCGGCGGCTCAAGAAGGGCTCGCTCTCCACGCGCCAATCGGCCTTCTCGCCGCGTCCGATGACCAGGGGCTGAGCCGCGACGAGAGGACGGCGTTCAATCACGCCGCCGCCGCTTAAAAGCTCCAGTTCTCCCAAGCTCATGGACGCCGCCGTAACGCCCGCGAGGCGGAGAGGATCACGAGCAGGCCGGAGGCGGCGCCCGCGATCTCCCAGGCGGGGTTGGAGCCGGCGAACAAGGCGGCATAAGCGCCCGAGGCGGCGAAAAGAAGCGGCCAGAAGACTCCGGCCAGGATTTGGGGCAGCCGGCGGCGCTCAAAGACAGCGAGCCAGGCCAGGGCCAAGAAAAAGGAATAGGCCGCCCCCTCCAGCAGGACCCGCGGATCGACGCGCCAAGCCAGCGCCCCCGCGAGCGAACGGAGCAAAAGCAAAAACGGTGCCGCCAGGGTCGCGGCCGCTGCCCACCCCTGGCTTTCCGCCTCCAGGACAATCAAGGAGAAGCCCAAGACCGCCAGGGCCGCCAGCATCGGCAGGCAGAGCAGGACGCGAATCGCGTCCTCGAAGACGCCGAAAATTTTGGCTTTGAGGCCCGTCATCACGACCGCCGCAGGTAAGGCCATCGCTCCCATCATCACCCGCATCGCGTCCCGACCAAGCCGGGCGCGGATGTCGAGCTCATTTTGAATTTCGCGCGCCCGGGCGTCCCTGGGAGAAAGACCCCGGAGCTCGGACTTCAAGGCATCGTCGCTCAGCCGGGCCAATGTCGGATTTTTTTCCTTCTTGAGCGTCCCGATTTCCTTGGCGGCGGAGGCGAACGAAACGATCTGGGATTTCATGCTTTGGGCACGCATTTTTTGGCGCAGCGTCCGGAACGGAATGGCCAGGAGCAACCCCAAGAAAATGAAGCAGAGCCTGGCTGAGCGCGGCGCCACGGCGTTTCGTTCCAGGAATTTTCGTATCCGATACCAGCCGCCGCTTCTCAGCGGACCCACCGGCCTCGTCTCGCGCCGGGCCTTGAGATCGGCCAGCACCTCCGCCGCCCCGGCGTAGCGGCGCGCCGCGTCGGCCAAGACGCATTGCCCCACGATCGCGGATAAGTCCTCATCCACATTGCCGCCCGTAGCCAGCGACGCCTTCTCCAACGGCCGGCGACCGACGATCTCCCGGTAGAGCGCGAGCTTTTCGTCCAGCGTCTTGAGGCTCTCCAAGAACCTCCGGTCTTCCTCGCCGCCGTGCGGCGCCCGACCACTCAAAACCGCCCACATCGCCGCCCCCAGGCCGTAAACGTCCCAGCGCACGTCCGGCCGGACCGGCTCGCCTTCCTTGGCGACCGCCGCCTGCTCCGGCGCCATGTAGAACAAGGTCCCCAGCGCCCCGGCGCTGTCGGTGACGATGCGCGATTGCCCGAAATCCGCCACCCGGATATGACCGCCCTCGTCCAAAAGGATGTTCGCGGGTTTCAAGTCGCAGTGGATCAGGCCCTTGGAGTGGACGTAGGCCAGGGCTTGGGCAACTTCCTCCATCCACCGTGCGGCCTCACCGACCGGGGCGGGGTTGGCCGGATCGACGAAGCGTTCGAGCGAACCCGCCGCCAGGAAATCCATCGCGTAGTACGCGGGGTCACCCGTGAGATCGGCGTCCAAAAGCGAGACGATATGAGGATGCTTGTCGAGCGTGACGAGCCGCTCGACTTCCCGCTGGAGGAAGAGCCAGTTGACGCCTTTTCTCTGGGTGAAGACCTTGATCGCCACCTGCTTGCGCGTGCGGATCTGCCACGCCTTCCAGACCTCGGCGAAAGCGCCGCGGCCCAGGGCTTGAGTCAGGATGTAGCCCGCGATCTTGGGCGCGGCCGCGTGCTGCTCGGCCTCCTTGGGGAGCGAGAGCTCCTTGGAGGCCGCGATCTCCGCTTCGAGCTGGGCTTGGGTTTTCTCCGGCTCGGACTCGCTCATGGATCGAGCGCCGCAGGGACTAATGCCCTCCCCGGTGACCGCATCAACTGGAAAGAACTCGCGAACCGGCCGAAATCCGAAAAATCATTCGATGGGGAGATCATCTCGATCGCGTAAAGCGTCCGGCCGATCAGAAAATTCAGATTTCTTGAATACCCGCCTTTAATTTGCACGACGAAATCAACGCCCTGGTAGCCTTCGAAATTCACATAATTGGACGTGAGCACCGTCCCCTGTGTCGCCCTCGCGGCGCCGTTGACGCTTCCATTCAGATTGACCCTGGGATTTGAGAAATCCGCTCCGGCGGGATATGTCGCGCACATCGCCGAGTATGCTCGATGATTCACCGTGACGGAATAAGTCGTCGTCACCAGCGGGCCGAACCTCGTCGGGACCGCGAATCTTTTTTCGGCGGGATAGCCCGGGAATTGGCTTTGGGCCTTGGCGTCCCCTCTTTCCGCGAATGGGAAAATCAGCTGGAAAGCCTTGGCGAAATCACCGGCGTTATAAGCGGCAAAGGCCTCATTCATCGTGGTTCACCTTGTCATTTAAAATAATCATTCCCACTCCACGCGGCGTACAGCCGGTCCGATTCGAGATCGCCGCGCCTTTCGACCATTTCGGTCCAATCCGGCGGAAGCCCGGAAGCACCCAGTCTTGCTCCCTGAATCACTCCCACCACGCAACAGATCGAATCGGAATCGCCTCCAGTATTGACCGAAGATATCAGACGACCGCGGAGATCGTCCGGGTGGCGCATCACCGAGCAGAGCGCGCAGGCCGGGACTTCGCAGGCCGTCCAGACTAACATATTTATCGAGACGCGCCGACATATCGCGAATCTTGTCGCAAAATTCTACAGTCTAGCGGCGGGGCCAGCCAGCGTCAGCCCTTGTAGCTTCCTTTAAAGCTCTTCTCCGCTTCGCGCGCCGCGGCTTTTTTCTTGAGAGCCTCGCGACGGTCGGGCCCCTTCTTGCCGCGCGCCAAGCCCACCGCCACCTTGGCCCAGCCGCGTCGGAAGTACACTTCCAGCGGCACCAGCGTCAGTCCCTTGATCTGCAGGCTGCCGGTGATTTTGTCGATTTCCCGGCGGCGCAGCAAGAGCCGCCGCTTGCGCCTGGGATCGGCGTCCGTGTTTTGAGTCGCGTAGCGGTAGGGAGGAATGTAGAAATTAAAGAGATAGATATCGCCGCCTTCAGCCCGGCCGAAAGAGCCATCCAAGGACGCCTGCCCGCCGCGCAAAGCCTTGACCTCGGGGCCCTCCAAGCTGATGCCCGCCTCGTAGGTCTCCAGGATTTCGTAGAAATGCCGCGCCTTGCGGTAGGTCGAGACCGAAATCTTGTCCGACTCTTTCTCGTCTTTGGAGGGCTTCATCGTAGCGCCACCAGGGCGCGCAGGCATTATAGCAAGTCGGGCAAAGCCGGGCCCTTTTTGATAGAATAACACGCCTTCGCGGAAATTCTCGCTTTAACGGGCAGGTGGCGGAATTGGCAGACGCGCACGGCTCAGGACCGTGTGGCCGCAAGGCCTTGGGGGTTCAAGTCCCCCCTTGCCCATTTTATGCCGGAAACTCCGCAGTTCTTCAGTTGCCGCATCTACGGCGTGCTGCGCCGCGGCGGCAGGGTGCTTCTGACCCGCAGCCGCTTCATCGACCGCGAATTCGTCAATTTCCCCGGCGGCGGCATCGAGTTGGGCGAGCCTCCTTTAAGCGCCTTGAAGCGCGAGTATAAAGAGGAGACCGGGCTTCTGATCCGCCCCCTTAATATCCTCTACGCCAGCGAGGGGCTGCACGTCTCGACCCATCGCCCCATGCAGATCGTGAGCCTCTATTGGCTGGTGGAGGAAACGGGCGGGACGCTGCGCTCGGGCGGCAACGACGACGACGTCATCGACTTGTTCTGGGCCGACGCGGACGCCATACCCACCGACGAGATGTTCCCTTCCGACAAGGAATTCGCCCTACGGCTGAAAAGCCTAACCGCGGCCGGGCTTTAATATCCGGCGCGCCACGGCCACCGGATCGGAGCGGTGTTCGAGCATGCGCTTCAAGTCATCCCGCGTGACGCGATCCAGCGCCCGCTGGTAAAGCCGGCGGGAAATATACAGGGACAGCTCTTCTTGATGCTGGACCGAAAGCCGCGCGCGGCCTTCGCCCGAGGACTTCAAATATTCCCAGTGGGACTCCAGGATTTTTCCCAGTTCGGGCACGCCCTCTCCGGTCATGGCGGACGCGGCGACGACTGGCGGATCCCACGGCATTTTCTCGCGGCCGCGGCCCAAGGACAGCGCCGATCTCAAATCGCTGACCGCCTTGTCCTTGCCGCCCAGGTCGGCCTTATTGACCACGAAAACGTCGCCGATTTCCATGGCCCCGGCCTTCATGGCCTGGATTTCGTCGCCCAGCTGCGGCGTGGTGACGTAGGCCACGGTGTCGGCGACCTTGGCGATGGTCACCTCGTCCTGGCCCGTGCCCACGGTCTCGACGATGATTTTGGAGAAGCTCGCCGCCTCCAAGGCATGGATGGCGCCGTAAATAGTCTGCGAGACGCCGCCCACCATGCCGCGCGTGCCCAGGGAGCGCATGAACACGCCCGGGTCCGAGACGTGCTCCTGAACGCGCAGCCGGTCGCCCAAGAACGCGCCGCCGGTCAGGGGGCTCGTGGGGTCCACGGCCAGGACGCCGACCTTGAGCCCTTGGCCGCGAAAATGGGAAATGAGCCGTCCGCAGAGAGTCGATTTGCCGGCGCCCGGCGGGCCGCTCAAGCCTATTTTATGCGCCCGGCCCGATTCAGGGAAAAAGCGTTGCAGCAAAACGTCGGATTCCGGAGCCTCGTTGATAAGAAGGCTCAAGGCCCGGGCCAAGCTCCGGCGGTTTCCCGCGCGCACCGCGGCCGCGAGCGCCTCGGCGGAGGATTTACTTCCCGCGCGCACGGGGCAAGTTCTCTTGCAGATAGGCGACGATGATGGAAAGCGGCGTTCCCGGGCCGAAAACCTGGTGAACGCCTTTTTTCTTGAGCGCCGGCACGTCCTCATCCGGTATGATGCCGCCGCCGAAAAGAAGCACGCCCTTCAGGCCTTTTTTCTTGAGCAGCCCGGCCACTTGCGGAAAAAGCGTCATGTGCGCGCCGGAGAGGAGCGAAAGCCCCACGGCGTCCACGTCCTCCTGCAGCGCGGCCTCCGCGATCATTTCGGGCGTCTGGCGGATGCCCGTGTAAATCACCTCGAAGCCCGCGTCGCGCAGCGCCCGCACGATGACCTTGGCGCCGCGGTCGTGGCCGTCCAACCCGGGCTTGGCGATCAAGACCCGATAGGTTTTTTTCCCCGTCACCATACGCCCTCCTCGTTCGCCGCGATTTCGACAAAAGCCTTGGCCACGCGCGGATCGAAGCGCGCGCCCGAGCCCTGCTTGGCCAGCGCTACGGCGCGGTCGCGCACGCTTTCTCCGTCCGTGCCGCCGCTCATGCGCATCTCTTCGACCGCCTCGACCAGCCCCAGGATGCGGCCGCCCAGCGAAATGTCCTCGCCTTTCAGGCCCGCCGGGAATCCCCCGCCGTCGAAGCGTTCATGATGTTCCCGGATGGCGGGCAGGGCCCCCGAGAGAATCTTGATGCCTTCGAGCATGCGCACCGAAAGCAGCGGATGGCTCTCCTCCGAAACGTTGGTCATCCCCATTTCGCCCAAAAGCCTGATGTTGCGGAAAGCCAAGTAGCCCACGTCGTGGAGCAGGCCCGCGTAGTAGAGCATCCGGTAGTCGTGCTCCCCGATGTCCAAGGCGCGGCCGATAGCGCAGCACAGCCGGGCCGCGCGGCCGGGGTGCCCCTGCATCCCGGGTTTGGAGGTCTCGATGAGCGACACCAGCAGCTCTAGGATATGGGAAAAGAAGTTCTTTTGATCCGAAATCATGCGGGTATTGGTGATGGCCACCGAGGCCAAGCCCGCCAGGCTTTCCAGGAGCTTCGCGTCGGTCTCGGAGTATTTTCCCCGGCGCTTGTTCAAGACCTCGATGACGCCGACCAAGTCCCCCTTGAAGAACATAGGCACGCACAAGACCGAGCGCGTCTCGAAGCCCGAGGCCTTGTCGAAGCGGCCCGTGAAGCGCGCGTCGTTCTTCACGTCGTTGACCATTTCGATTTTTCGGTTCTGGGCCACCCAGCCGGCGATACCCTGGCCCAGGGGCAGCGTCATGGTCCGAATCGCGCGGGCCTTGTCTCCCGAGGCCACCCGGAAAAAGAGGTTTTTCCCGTCGTCGGTCAGGAGCATGATGGCGCTGGCCTCGGAGTCGAGGAGCTTTTCCGCCTCCGAGCCGATTTGCCGCAGCAAGGAATCCAAATCCATGCTGGAATTGAAGCTCCCGGCGATGGAGAAAAGCTCCAGCGCCGTCCGCGTGTCGAGCGAAAGCTCCGCGGCCATGCTATTCGACCCCCCCGAGGACTTCCCGCACCGTGGTCAGGCCCATGAGCACCTTGTGGAGGCCGTCCTGCACGATGGGCCGCATGCCTTCCTTGAGCGCCTGGTGGCGGATGGGGTCGGCCGCGATTTCCTTAAGGCAGAGCGCGCGCAGAGAGTCGGACATCGCCAAAAGCTCGTGCAGGCCGATGCGGCCGCGGAAGGCCAGCTTCTTGCAGGCCTCGCAGCCTTCGGCCGAGGGCCCGTAAATCTTCGCGTCGGATTTGATCTCCACGCCGTTTTCCGCGAAGACTTGCTTCTCCTCGGGCGTCGGATCGTGCGGAACCTTGCACTTCTCGCAGAGCTTGCGCGAGAGCCTCTGCGCCATGACGGCCTTCAAGGTGGTCGCCACCATGTAGGCGGGAATTCCCATCTCCACCAGGCGCGAGATGGCCGAGGGCGCGTCATTGGTGTGGATGGTGGAGAAAACCAAGTGGCCGGTCATGGCCGCCTCCATGGAGATGTGCGCGGTCTCGCGGTCGCGGATTTCGCCGACCATGATGACGTCGGGGTCCAGGCGCAAAAACGAGCGCAGCGCGGTCGCGAAGTCGAAGAACTTGTCCTCGCCGAGCTTCAAGTCCGGATTGACGGGAACCTGGATGATGCCGTCCAAGTTGTATTCGACCGGATTCTCCGCGGTCAGAATTTTGATGTCCGGCCGGTTGATGTGGTTCAAGGCGGCGTAGAGCGTCGTGGATTTACCGGAGCCCGTCGGGCCGCAGAGCAGGATGAGGCCGAAGTTCTTCTTGCCGCCGATGCCCTTCAAGAGGCTCAAGAACTTTTCCTGAGTGTCCGGCAAAAAACCCATTTTGCCGATGTCCACCTGCGCGGCCTTGCGGTCCAATATACGCATGACGCAGGACTCGCCGTAGACCGCGGGGACGATTTCGACGCGGAACTCGATGGGGTTTCCCTGCGCCAGAATCTGGATGCGCCCCGACTGCGGGATGCGGCGCTCGGTGATGTTCATCGAGTTGGTCATGATCTTAATCTTGGCCGCGATGGCGTTGCGGTAGCCCCAGGGAACGTTGAAGGGGCCCGGCACCAACTGGCCGTCGACCCGGTAGCGGACCAGAACCCGGGAGTTGCGCCCCGTGGGATCCTCTAAGGGCTCGATGTGGATGTCGGAGGCCTTCATGGACAGCGCGGTCAGGATGATGGCGTTGACGAGCTTTTCCACCTCGGGAGCGGAAGCGTCGACTTCCGTGATGTCGGTCTTAACCTGATCCGACAAGACATCGACGCCGGTCGACTGCCCCAAATCGTCCTTTTTGGCGACTTCCTCGATGAGCCGGCTCACGGTCGCCGCGCCGCTGCGCCCGTAGACGTTGTCCAAGGCGTCGCTGATGTCCTGGGGCACGGCCAGCACGCCCTGGACCTGCAGGCCCGTGCGCAGCTCGATGTCCTCGCAGACGAAAAAATCCTTAGGATCGGCCATGGCCACGTAGAGGAGGTTTTCCTCCTTGGCGAACGGAACGGCCCCGTGGCGCCGGGCCGCGGATTCGGGGATGATCCGCGCGGCCTCAAAATCCATCTCCACCTTGGTCAGGTCCACGGCCTGGACCTTCCATTCCTCGGACAGCGCCGCCAGCATGTCGTGCTTGGACGCGGCGCCCGCGTCGACGATGGCCTGGATGAAAGGCTTTTTGTCCTTCCTGGCGGCCTCTTCGGCCTCGCGAATTTTCTCCGCGGGAACCAAGCCCTTGTCCAAGAGAACCTCGGCCGCGGTCCTGCGCCGCGCAAGCCCTTTAGCCGGCATGATGCTCGCCGAACTCCGCGCGAAGCACGCCGCAAATTTCGCCGATGGTGGCGCGCTTCTCGACGCAGAGGAGAATAGCCGGCATCAGGTTGTCCTTGCCCTGAGCCGACTCTTTTAAGGCCGACAAGGCGCGGGACGCGTCCTTGGAATTCCGGGCGCGGCGCAGGCGGGCCAGCTTGGCGACCTGCTCGGTCTCGAGCTTCGGAGAAACCTTGAGCGTCTTTTCCTTCCGCTTGGCCGCGGCCTCGTCTATCTGCAGGCAGTTGACCCCGACGATCTTGCGGCGGCCGGACTCGACGTCCTGCTGGTAGCGGTAAGCTTTTTCCTGTATCTCCGCCTGCGGAAGCCCTTTGCGCAGGGCCGCGATCATCCCGCCTTGGGCGCGTATTTGGCCGATTTTTTCCAGAATGCGCGCCTCCAGTTGGGAGGTCAACGACTCGATCGCGTAGGATCCGGCCACCGGATCGACGGTGTCCGGCACGCCGGTCTCGCAGGCCAAAATCTGCTGGGTGCGCAGAGCCAGCGCCGCGGATTCCTCGGTCGGCAAAGCGAGCGCCTCGTCATAAGCGTTGGTATGCAGGGACTGGCATCCCCCCAGCACCGCGGCCATGGTCTGGAGCGCCACGCGCATGACGTTGTTGCGCGGCTGCAGGCTGGTGAGCGTCGAGCCGCAGGTCTGGACGTGGAAGCGCAGCGCCATGGCCTTGGGGCTTGTCGCGCCGTAGTCCTCCTTCATCATTTTTGCCCAGACGCGGCGCGCGGCCCGGAACTTCGCGATTTCCTCCAGGAAATTATTGTGGCAGCCGAAGAAAAATGCCAGCTTCTCTCCGCACGAATCAACGCGGACGCCGCGGGCCAAGACTTCCTTGAGGTAGACCTCCGCGTTGGCGAACGTAAAGGCGATTTCCTGGATCGCGTCCGAGCCCGCCTCGCGGATATGGTAGCCCGAGATGGAGATGGGATGGAAGCTCGGCAGATTTCGGAAGGAATGCTCCATGGCGTCGGCGCATAATCGCAGGCTCGGCTCCAGCGGGTAAATGTAGGTGCCGCGGGCCAAAAATTCCTTCAGGATGTCGTTCTGGACCGTGCCGCGGATGTGCGCCGGGGCCACGCCGCGCTTCTTGGCGCAGGCGACGTAGAACGCCAGGAGAACCGACGCCGTGGCATTGATGGTCAAGGACGTCGAGACCTTGTCCAGCTCAATGCCGTCAAAGAGCTCCTCCATGTCCGCCAAGCTGCCGATGTGCACGCCCACCCGGCCGACTTCGCCCTTGGCGCGCGCGTCGTCCGCGTCAAGCCCGATCTGCGTCGGCAAGTCGAACGCGGTGGAAAGTCCCGTCTGCCCCTCGGAAAGCAGGTAGCGAAAGCGCCTATTGGTCTCCTTGGCCGTGCCGAAGCCCGCGTACTGGCGCATGGTCCAAAGCCGGCCGCGGTACATGGTCTTCTGGATGCCGCGGGTGAAGGGATATTCTCCCGGCCGCCCCGAATCTTTGGGTAAAACCGCGACAGTGTCCGGGCCGTAGTAGCGGGAAATCTCCAAGCCGGAGACGGTCTCGAATTCAGGCGCCGGGGCAGGAACCGGCGCGGGCGTGGGCGCGGCTTCGCTCATTGGCGGAACTCCAATTTTTCCCCTTTGGCGACGGCGCCGGACGAGGCGCCGGCGGCCAGTTCCAGCACGCTGTGGGCGCGAAAAACCCAGGGCGAGAGGCGCCACGGCTTTAAGTTTTCCAGCACTCGCACGACGCCAAAGTTAGAATCGAGAAACACCGCGTCGATGGCGAATTTCATGAAAAACGTGTGGATCATGGGGCAGGGCACAATCCAGAGGCCCTCGGAACGGCCCAAGGAGTTCCGGCCCAGAAGGCCGCGCGAGCGCGTCCGCGGCGTGTCCGCCTGCGAGACTTGCGACGCCACCACGGCGTTCCGGCTCACGTTGAACGCGATCACGATTTTTCGATGTCCTCCGGCGCGGCTTTGCTTTTTAAAATAGCAAATTTCTCCGCGAGGAGGGCGTAAGCTTCCGGCGGGATGTCCTGCGCGCGGCACGATGGCGAAAGGCCGCATTCGGATAGCACGCGCGCCGCCATGTTCTTGGGAATTGCGAAGGCCTGGGCGATGGGCGTCTGCGCCATTTTTCGCCGCTGGCTAAAGGCCGCCTTGGCCATGCGGAAAAACAGCGCCTGCCGCGCGGCATCCAGCATCGGCTTGGGCCGCCTGACCAGGCGCACCACCGAGGACTGCACCTGGGGCGGCGGCGAAAAAGAGCGCGGCCCCACGTCGAAAAGAATCTCGGCTTGGGCGTAAAGCCACGCCGACAGAGTCAAAACCCCGTAATCGGCCGTCCCGGGCTTGGCCGCGATGCGCAGCGCGACCTCCTTCTGGAACATCAAAACCGCCTCGTCCCAAGGCTCCCAGGGCAGGATTTTCTGCAAAATGGGCGACGCGACCGAATAGGGCAGATTGGCCGCGATTCGAAACGGCCCCGCCGAGGCCGGGCCCAGCTCGGCGAGGTTGAGCTTCAGGAAATCCGCGCGGACGAGGCGGAAATCGGCCCGCCCGGAAAACTCCTCTTCAAGCGCCGCGGCCAGGCGCTCGTCCATTTCCACCGCCGTGAGCTCGGCGCCGGCGGCCAGGAAAGCGCGCGTAAGCATTCCCCGGCCGGGACCTATTTCCAAAACGCGCCGGCCTTTCCCGATTTGAGCGCAGGCTGCCATGCGGTCGCGGACCCGCTCGTCCGAAAGGAAATGCTGCCCGAGCCTGGCCGGCATCAGCGGCCTAGGCCGGACCCGGATGGGCCGCGGCCAGCCGGCGCAGGAGCTCCTCGCCAACGGCGCGCACGTCTCCCGCGCCCAAGGTCAGCACCGTATCGCCGCTTTTGATGCTTTCCAAAACCGGCGCGACGCCCGGGAAGGCCGCGCAGTCAATCTTGCTGCGGACCAAGGAATCGAGAATCAGCTTCGAGCTGACTCCCGGCAGGGGTTTTTCGCCGGCCGGATAGATGTCCGTCACGTAAACGAAATCGGCGCCTTTAAACGCCGGGCCGAAATGCCCGGCCAGAAGCTTGGTGCGCGAAAAGCGGTGCGGCTGGAAAATCACCACGAGCCTTTCCCGGCGGGCGCGGCGGGATTTAGCGCCATTCCGGAGAGCGGCCAGCGTCGCCGCGATTTCGGTCGGATGGTGGCCGTAGTCGTCCACGAACTCGGCGTTCCCGGCCGAGCCAAGGCGATCCAGGCGCCGACCCACGCCGGAAAATTCCCCCAGCCCCCGGGCCAAATCCCGCGGCTCGAACCCCAAATAAGCGCCGGCGGCCATGGCCGCTAAGGCATTCAGGACATTATGCCGGCCCGGAACCCTGAGGGACACTTCGGCGGCTTTGCGGCCGCCATGAAGCGCCTCGAATCTTGAACCGCCTCGAAACAACCGCACATCGCGCGCGCGCCAGCCGGCCTTGCGATCAAAGCCGTAAGTCGAGACCGGCCGCTCGACGCGCGGCACGATAGAAGCCGCGCCGGCGTCGTCTTGGCAAATCACGGCGCAGCCGTAGAAGGGCAGGCGGTGCAGATAGTCCAGGAACGCCCGCTTCAACTGGTCCATCGATTTGTGGAAATCGAGATGATCGTCGTCGATGTTGGTCACCACGGCGGCCAGGGGCGATAGGTGCACGAATGAGCCGTCCGATTCGTCCGCCTCCACCACCATATAGTCTCCCATTCCCATGCCGGCCGCGGGACGGACGTTCTTGAGCCGCCCGCCGACGATCAGGGTCGGGTCGGCTCCGGCCGCCGCCAGCGCCAACGCGGCCATGGAGGTGGCGGTGGTCTTGCCGTGGCTTCCCGCGACGGCCAGGGTCTTCTTGAAGCGGCAGAGCTCGGCCAGCATCTGGGCTCGCGGGATGACGGGAATGCCCTCCCGGCGCGCGCGGACCAGCTCGGGGTTGTCCGCCGGCACCGCGGTGCTCGCGACCACGACCTGCGCGCCGCGGACGTGCGCGGCCCTATGGCCCAGCCAAACCTTGATTCCCTCCGCGGCCAGCCGCTTAAAGGCCTCGCCGCGCTTGGCGTCCGAGCCCGACACCTCGTAGCCCAGGCTGTGCAGGACCTCGGCGATGCCGCTCATGCCCGAGCCGCCGATGCCCACGAAGTGCACGCGCCGGATAAACGGCCGCATCATGTCCTCTAGGCGGGCCTTATCCGCCATGGCCGCCTCCACGAGGCGAAGCCTGCACGGCGGCGGGACGCAGGAGCCAATTGAGGCCTTGGCGCGCCTCGCGGTTTTTAGGATCCAACCGAAGAACCCGGCGGTAGGTTTCCTCGGCGCCTTTTTCATCCCCGGTGATGACATAAGCCACGCCCAAGCCCAAGAGAGCCGATTCGTTCTGGGAATCCAAGGAAACCGCGCGCTTGAAAGCGTCGAGCGCCCGGCGGCCCTGGCCCAAATCCGCGCGGGCCAGCCCTTCGGCCACCCACCAGTCCGTCTGATCCGGATGGTTGGGCGGTTCGCCTATCTGCGGCAGCGTCTCCTGCACCAAGGCCATCCAGCCCACGCCCACAATCCAGAGCCCCATGTCGTTGCCGACCTGCCGCGGCTCGTAGAGCACGTTGGAGTTGGAAGGATTTTCGCCCGAGCCAGCGCCTCCGCCGCCGGACTGCGCATCGGCGGACCGCGAACCGTCGGAAAGTTCCTGGAGCTTGTTGAAGGTCAGGTTCATGCCCAGGTGCACGTCGCTTCCATCGGGCGCCTCGGCCACGGTCTTCTGCAAATCCTGCAAAATTCCCGCTATTTGGCGCCGGCGCTCCTCGGGGCCAGCCGCGCGGATTTGGTAGCTGCGGTTGACGGCCTGGATTCCCTGGGAGGGCCCGTTGACGGCCATCTGCAGCGCGCGCTTCAACTGAGAGGAGCCGACTTCCTGGGAAGACGGCTCGACGAGCTGCGGCTTGGGCATGAACACCGCCTGGACCTGCATGATGGCGTCTTGATCCAGGGGAATGCGCTCCAGGTTGCGCGCGAACACGCTCAAGGGATCATCCGCCGAAAGCTTGGGCATCGCGGCGCCGCCCGCTGACGGAGCCGGGGGCTCGGCGGCCCCGGATGCCGCGCCGGAAGGCGCGTTGGCGCCCCCGCTCGCGGCGGATTTCCCGGAATAGGCGACGGAAAGCTGCAGGCCCGCGCCGCCTTCCCGCGGCGTCAGGTGGAACGCGCCCGCGAAAATCTTGCGCGCCTGGGCGAAGCGGCCCTCGAAGAGCAGCACGCGCCCCAAGCGCAGGCGGGCCACCGAATCCCGGTTCTTTAGCTCCAAGGCCTTCTCAAAGCTCGCGAGAGCCGACTTCAAATCCCCGTCGCTTTCCTGGACCGCGCCCATCTCCAGCCATGCGTCCTCGAACTGCGGATTTAAATCCAGCGACTTGCGGAACGCCGCCTCCGCGTCCTGGCTGCGGCCCAGAAGATAATAGAGCGCGCCCAGTTGAAAACGGTAGAGAGGCTCAGTGGGCGCGAGCGCCACCGCGCGGCGCAAATGTTCGAGCGCGTCGGAAATTTTCCCCAGGCTTTCCTCCAAGGACGCCAAATCCATGAACGAATCCGGGCGGTTCGGGTCGAGCTTGATCGCCTTGCGGAACGCGTCGTAGGCTTCCTGATCGCGATCCTCGTAGGCCAGGGAAATGCCCCGAAGGATGTGGAGCTGGGCGCTGTTGGGGTTTAGCTTGAGGCTGATTTGGTATTCCTTGAGCGATTCATCCACCTCGCCCAGCCAATAATACGCCGCGCCCAGCATCATGTGCGCGTCCGCGTTCTTGGGATCCGCGGCCACCGCCCGGGAGAACCTCATCGCCGCCGTCGCGTAATGATGGTTTGAAAAATCGTCATAGCCCTGGGAGATATCCTGATTGGACTGCGCCGCCATCATCTGATCCCAAACAGTCTGAGGCGGCTGCTCGGTCGGAAGCGCCCGCGACGGCGGCGCGCCCAAGCACAGCAGCACGCCGCCCAAGGCCAGGGCTTGCTTGACGCGCGGCAAAATCGCCGCGAGCGCGCGGGCCCGGTGGCTGATGCGGTTTTTTTCCGCCAGGCCCATCTCGGCCAGCGTTTTTTTCTCGTCCGGCGCGTAGAACACGGGGTCGTAGCCGAAGCCTTCGATGCCACGCGGCTCAATCGTGATTTCACCCTCGAGACGGCCTTCCTCGCAGATGACCGCGCCGTCCGGCCCGGCCAAGGCCATGACGGTGCGAAAAACCGCGCGCCGAGGCGCCGGAACGCCGCGCAGCTCGGAGAGAAGCTTCTTGATGTTGGCCGCGAAATCGCAACCCGGCCCCGCGTAGCGCGCCGAATAAACGCCGGGCCGCCCGCCCAAGGCCGCGACCTCCAAGCCCGTGTCGTCGGCCAGGGCCCAGTCCCCGCAAAAACGCGCGGCCGTTTGCGCCTTCTTGCGCGCGTTGCCTTCGATGGTGGGCTGGTCCTCGTCTATTTCGGGAAAACCGGGGCAATCCTTGGGCAGGGCCAAAGCGACGCCCAGCCCCCGCAGGGCTTCCGAAATCTCGCGGACCTTATGGGAATTTCCCGTGGCCAGAAAAAGGCGCCTCATGGATATGATCGAATCGTCGGCGAAATTGTATCATTATTGCCGCGATGTCGATGATGACGGCTTTGCGCTGGCGCTGTTGCCTCGCCATTCTGGCTCTGGGGTTGGCCGGGTGCGCGACGACGGGCGCCCAGGATATCAACCTCTCCGACGCGGCGCTCCAAGCCCGGGTCGAGGAGCGTCTGGCCGCGCGCAAGGACCTGGACCTGCACTTGGTGGACATCGACGTCGTCTCGCAGGTGGTGACTCTCTCCGGACTCGTCAATTCATGGCAGACCAAACAGGAAGCCGGACGCGTCGCGGCCCGCACGCCGGGCGTCCAGGAAGTCCTCAACAATCTCCTGATCCAAGAATAGCCCGCCTTCTGGCTTGGTACGACGCGCGCAAGCGTGATTTGCCCTGGCGGCGCAAGGTCGGCCCCTACTCCGCCTGGATTTCCGAAATCATGCTCCAGCAGACGACCGTCGCGACGGTCGTCCTCAAGTTCGAGCGCTTCCTGGCCCGGTTCCCAAACATTCAAGCGCTGGCCGCCGCCTCCGAAGAGGACGTGCTGGCCGGCTGGGCGGGCTTGGGCTACTACTCGCGCGCTCGCAACCTCCTGGCCGCCGCGCGCAAAATCACGGGAGAGATGGGCGGACGCTTTCCCTCGGACTACGAAGGAATTCTCTCCCTGCCCGGTGTGGGCCGCTACACCGCGGGCGCCATCGGCTCCATCGCCTTCGGGCTGCGCCGGCCGGTCTTGGACGGCAACGTGATGCGCGTCTTTTCCCGCTGGTTCGCCGTGCAGGACAACCTCAAGGACGCCGCGACCCAGAAAAAACTCTGGGCCATCGCTGAAAAATTGGTCCCGGCCGCGCGGCCCGGCGATTGGAACCAAGCGCTCATGGAATTGGGCGCGACCGTGTGCCTGCCGGAAAATCCAAAATGCTTCGAATGCCCCGTTTCCAGTCATTGCCTCGCCTTCTCTCGAAAAATACAGGACCGCCTTCCCGTCGTCGCGGCGCGCCGGGAAGCCGTTTCTCTGCGCTGGACCTGCCTTTGGATAGAAAAAAACGGGAAAATCATTTTATGGAAAAGATCCCAGGACGAGCGTTTCTTGAAAGGGCTTTGGGGATTTCCCGAGGCGCGCCACCTGCGCGTCAAGCCCGGCGCGCTTTTAAAGACCACCGCGCATTCCATCACGCACCACCGGATCACGGCCGAACTGCGCCGCGCCTCCGCGCCGAAAAAGATTCCCGCTCAAGCCGCCTGGATCGCCAAGGAGAAGCTCAGCCGGCTCCTGGTCTCGTCGCTCTGGATTAAACTTCTCGGAAAAAACCGCAGCGCGCCCCAACTTTAAACTTCCGGCGCGTTATGCTACGATGGCGTCTCAACGGAGGAGGGCGATGAGAATGAATTGGTTTTCGGTGCTCGCGGGAACGTTTCTCGTTTTGCTGGGCTTGGGCATGATTCTGCAGGTCTTCGGCATCCACCTGCCTCTGGTGCGCACGGCCCTGGCCCTGCTCATCATCTACGCAGGCGTGCGCGTGCTCCTTCCCGGCTCCCGAGGCGTCTGCCGCGGCTGGACGCACAACGGCGCCGGCAGCGCGATCTTCTCCTCATCGAGCGTGGAGCACGCGGGCTCCGCGCCCGCGGAGTACAACGTGGCATTCGGCAGCCAAAAAATCGACCTGACCAAGGTCGATCTGTCCAAGGGCGACGTGCGCGTCCGCGTCAACGCGGCCTTCGGCTCGACCGAGGTCAAGCTCGACCCGGCCACGCCGGTCAAAATCGTCTTTAGTTGCGCCTTCGGCGGCGTGAAGTTCCCGGGCGGCAGCGCCGCGGTCATCGGGACCAACACCTACAAGAGCGAGAGCTACAAGGAAGGCTCGCCCGCGCTCCTCATCGACGCCGACGCCGCTTTCGGCGAGATCAAGATTACGAACTAAGCTTGGCCGCTTAGGCCCGGGCCAGCGCCCGCTCGAAGTCCGCGAGCAAATCCTCGACCGCTTCCAAGCCCACCGAAACTCGGACAAGCCCGTCCGCGATGCGAAGCTTTCTCCGCTCGGCCGCGGGCATGCCGGAATGCGAGGTGGTCGCGGGCCGCGTGACGAGCGACTCCACGCCCCCAAAGCTCGGCGCCACGACCGGCAGACGCACGGCGCGCATGAAGCGCTCGGCCTTCTTCAAGCCCCCTTTGAGCTCGAAGCTCAGCAGCCCGCCGAAGCCGTCGAAGAGTTCGCGCGCCCTTTGGTGCCGCGGGTGGCTGCGCAGCCCCGGGTAATTGACTCCGGCCACTTTAGGATGCCGCTCCAAAAACCGCGCGACTTCAATGGCGCTGGCGTTTTGGCGGACCATCCTCACTGCCAGCGTCTTGATGCCGCGTTCGAGCAGGAAGCACGCGTGCGGGTCGAGCGAGCCGCCCAGGTGATTGAGCCGATGCGTGGCCCTCTCGACCCAGGATCTGCGGCCGATGATCGCTCCAGCCACGATATCCGAATGGCCGTTCAAGTATTTGGTGGCGCTGTGCAGCGATAAATCAAAGCCCCATTGCGCGGGCCTGAAGTTCATCGGGCTCGCCGAGGTGTTGTCGATGAGCGAGACGATGCCGCGCTCCTTGGCGAAGCGCGCGACGGCTTCCAAGTCCCCCACCTGCAGCAGCGGATTGGTCATGGTCTCGACGTAGATGGCCTTGGTGTTGCGCTTGATTTTCTTTTTCCACGAGGCCGGTTTGTCCGCATCGATGAAGTCGCAGGAGACGCCGAAGGACTTCAAATCCCTCGCGATGAACTCGTGCGTGCCGCCGTAAAGGCAGTCCTGCGCGAGCAGGTGATCTCCCGCCGAGAGCACGGTCAAAAGCGCGGTGGAGATGGCGGCCATGCCGCTGCCGGCCACCAAGGCGTCCTGCGCGCCCTCCAAGGCCGCGAGCTTGCGGTGCAGGGCCTGGTGATTGGGCGTGTTGTTGAGGCGGATGTACTTGAGATCGTGGTAGCTGGTCTCGCCGAAATACTCGTAGATGGAGGACTGGAAGACCGGCATGCTCACCGCGCCCAAAATCCTGGGGTGGATGTTCCCCGCGTGAATGACCTCGGTCTCCAAACGCCTGGAATTTTTCGCCATGGAATGACTCCTGTGTCCGCTCGTCAAGCCAGTCTTAGAGGCTGGCGGGGACGGCAGACCCGAAATCAAGATTTCCAGATCCCGCCCTTTGTTCCGCCGCCCGGCAAAATCGATTTTATCCCTTCGTTTCGGGCAGAGCGCCCCTTCGCCCTGAGTCGGATTGCCAATGGCGAGTGGGTGATTCAGGACCTTTCGGCCCCGCCGCCTGAGGCAGTCAGCCCGGCCGCCAGCGCACCCGCGCCGCAGGGCAAGGCTCTGGCCCCTCTGATTGACGCCATGCTCTTGGCAGGGAATATGACCATGCGCGGCATCGTCCGCGAGCTCCAACGCAAGGCGAGTTCCGTCTGCCACGGCCGCGATCTTCGGGCCAACGTTCGCGCCAGAATATACTGGCTAAAAAAGAGAGGCTGTAGCCCGTCGTTGCTTTTATCCCTATAAATCCATCGCAAATATACCATGCGGATGATGGCTGGGCCTAGTAATTAACGATTTATGATTTGCAAATCGTGAATCTATGCTGTATACTGTGGGCATGAGACCCCAGCATGGCATCAAGCCGCAGGATGTGCTCATTCTGCTCAAGATCGCGTGTTGGCGAGACCGAGAATGGCGCTCGGTTGATCTTGCCCATGAACTTCAGATCTCCCCGGCCGAGGTGAGCATGGCCCTCGAGCGGGCGCGGCGCGTGGGCTTTCTCGACCCCAAAAAGCGCAGCGTGATGAAGGCGCCATTTCTGGAGTTTTTGCTCCATGCGGTCAAGTACGTCTTTCCCGCGGAGCCCGGTCCCCTCTGTCGCGGCATTCCCACGGCCCACTCCGCGCCGCCGTTGGCCAAGCGCATCGTGTCCGAGGAAAGCGATCAATACGTTTGGCCGCATGACGACGGCAAGGTGCGGGGTCAGGCTATCGCGCCGTTGTATGAGACGGCACCCGCCGCCGCGCGGCAGGATGAGAAGCTTTATGAGTTCCTATCGCTCATAGACGCTCTCCGCGTCGGCCGCGCCAGGGAGCGAAACATCGCGGCCCAGGAAATCGAAAATCGGCTTAGCGAGCTCGTCCTTGAGAACAAGTAAGAACCTGGACATGCTGTCCGTGGTCGCCCGCGGCCTTCAGGACCTCAAGGATCAAGTGGTCTTCGTCGGCGGTGCCACGGTCGATTTGTACGTCACCGATCCCGGAGGAGAACCGTTGCGCCCCACCGATGACGTGGACTGCGTGATCGGGATCACAAGCCGCGTCGCTTACCGGACTCTGGAGGAAAAACTCAGAGCCCTGAAATTTTCCCATCCGCTCGATGAGGCTCGGCCACCCATTTGCCGCTGGAAATTCTCCGGGATCTCCGTGGACGTAATGCCCACCGACGAAGGCGTATTGGGTTTTAGCAACCGCTGGTATCCCGACGGCATCGCGCACGCCGAAAGTCGGGTTCTGCCGGACGGCCAAACCGTCGCGATTTTCTCTCTTCCCTACTTCCTGGCCTCCAAGATCGAAGCATTCCTGGGGCGGGGCAAAGATGACTTTTACGGTAGTTCGGATCTGGAGGACATCGTGACGCTGATTGACCGGGCCGAAGACCTTCGCGAGAAGGTTCTGGCCGCGCCGAAGGATGTCCAGAACTATATCGGAGAGAAGTTCGGCTCTTTCCTGGGCAATGACCTGTTCGTGCAGAGCGTGGCCGGGCATCTCGACGCCGGTGCAGGGCCAGGCCGGGTGGAACGGGTTCTGGGACTCATGCGCGAGCTCGCAAAATGATTTCCACCGCTCCCGGTACTTTTAACGGGACACCGCCGCCTTGGTCCAGTCGAACACGATGGCCGGGTTGGTCGGATTGTAGGCCGCGTCGCACATCGAGGCGTTGATGAACGCGGTGTGCTCGTTCTTCGTGATGCCGTAGCCTTCATGCACGTGGCCGAAGATATGGTACTTCGGCTTGATCCTCTCCACGGCGGCCAGGAGGTCCGCGCAGCCGACGCGCTCTGTCTTTCCGTAGGAGGGGATGTCGTCGCCATGCCCGAGAGGCGGGCCATGAGTCAGAAGGATAGGGGAGCCGACGTCCGTCATGTCGCCGGCGTGGATGAAGACGTCGCCCTCCGGAATGGGCAGCCGATCGTGCATCGTGTGGGTGTCCGAGACGCAAACGAACCGCATAATCTGCCGCCGTTCTACCGTCTGTCCTTGATAATGTTCATCTTCCGGAAAAATCCGCTTCTGTGCTTGCGCTCGAACTCCTCGGGGCTCATGGATTCAAGGAGCCCCAGGTTGTTGCGGGCCACCTCATAATCCGGGTTTAACTTCAAGGCGGCCTTCAGCATGGCCAGGGCCTCCTCGCGATTTCCCGACATTACGTAAGCCGTGGCCATGTTGCCCAAGACCCGATACGCCTCCGGGTGGTCCTTGACCATGGGATAGACTTTTTGGAGAAGATCGAGAGCGGTCTGAGTCTGCCCAGCCTTGAGATGATCCGTGGCCTGGTTGACCAAGCCCATCGCCTGAGACTCCGCTTCCCCTGCGGCCATTGGCGTCACTTGAATCTCGTAGCCAACTTCCTGTTGAGGGTTCCCAAGAGCACGGCGCTCCTCTAGAATGGCTTGCCGAGGGCTCTTGCCGCCCAGTTCCTTCTGCGGCGCGGCAAGCCACTCACGCGTGATCTCACGCGCCTTGGAAGTAAAATCACCGCTTTCCATTTCTTCATTAGTGAGGCGGCCCATGACGAATCGCTGCAGGTCCGCGAGGAGCGAGCGTTCCTTGGGTCCGGGCTTGGGTGTGTCTTCGGCCAGCGTTAGATTCCACATGGCTTGAAGAAGGGGAGCGACTTCCTTGGCCGCCTCCGCGGATGGGGCCTTGCCGAGGACGACCTTAGAAAGCGGATGCTCCTTGGCGGCCTTCTTATGGGCCGCGAGGATGTCTTCCTCGATCTGAGCGACAGTGATATCCGCCACGCGCCAGCGTTGCAGGAGCGAAGCGAGCCGCGCGCGGACGCGGTGCAGGCCCTCCTTCTCCCATTCCACCGGAGGGACGAACAATCCAAGGACGAACCGGTGGCTGATGGGTTCGTCCTTAAGTGCTTCGCCGCGAGACTGCATGAGACGCTCCATGTGGTAGCCGGCCTCGTCAGGAAGCCGCGCGACAAAACTTGACAACGCCCAGTGGTCCTGAAAGCGGAAGAGCCGGGCAATCAGGAACTGACCCTCCCTTCCATCCTCCGATCCCTTCGCGTCGAGGACACGACAGGTTTCCCCGCGCGGGATGGGCGTCAAGTCCAGCCACTCGCCCGCCTTGCGCGCGGTCAGTTTGAATATGCCGAAGCGACTGTCTTCTTTGAAGCCTTGATAGGCGGCCGCCTCGGTCTTGTCGAAGCGTCGCTGGTTGGTCTTGATGAATAGATCGAGAGGAGTCAAGCCGCACCGCGTGAGCCGGCGCTCAAGGAGGAACCAATCCTTAAACAGCGCGCCGATCAGATCGCGGCCGTCTTTTGGAATACGGCTCGGGCTGATGAAGAACTCCTCCATGGCCTCCGGCTCCTCGACCGCGACCATGCCCTCGCGTTGAGCCCAGCCCGTGAATTTATTGAAGTACTTATGCGCCTTGGACTGCGTCATGTCCTGCTTCCCATGGCCTATGCCTTGCCGCGTTTTTTTCGCGGACCGGGACGTTTCTTGCGCTCGGTCTCCAGCGCTTTGGCCGATGTCCGGAGATCCTCAAGATACCGGGCCGCGGCAGAGGCCTCCGCTTCCAGCCGCCGGCGCTCGGCGAAGGCGTCGTATTGCTCGTTGGCCCAGGAAAGCACCTCTTCATGGGTCACTTTGCCGGAATCGGGAAGCACCGGCAGCTCCGTCTGCTGGAGAAACTGGTCCAGGAACGCGGTCCAGTCCCGCATCTGGATGTCCTGGCGGCGCTGGGCCCGGAACTCGGCCTGATCCAGGAACATGACCACGATCCGGTTGAGCGTGTCGATTTCCTTCTCCGTCAGATAGTTCTTCGCCGTCGCCACGTCGCGCTTGAGCACCCGGCTGCCGCTCCAAGATGTCAGGCCCATGTTGGCTTTGCCGGCGTCGGCTCTCCTGCGGACGATCTCGGCAGCGGTCATGCCGGCCGCCGCGTAGTGCATCTTGTTCTGCATCGCGGCGAAGAAGGCCTGCGTCTCCTCCTGCCCCTCGACGTAGTCCATGGCCATGGCGAATATCTCCCGGATGCGCTGATAAACGCGGGCTTCGCTGGCCCGTATCTCGCGGATGCGGACCAGCAGTTCGTCAAAATAGTCGGCCAGCCTATCGTGGCCCTTGAGACGCTCGTCATCCAAGGTGAAGCCCTTGATGAGGTACTCCCGCAGCCGTTCGGTCGCCCATTGCCGGAACTGCACCCCGCGCGGCGAGCGGACCCGATAGCCGACGGCTAGGATCATGTCCAGGTTATAGAGCTTGATTTGGCGCCGGACGGCGCGCCCGCCTTCCTGGCGAACTTGTAAGTGTTCCTTACAAGTTGCCGCCTCCGACAGCTCGCCGTCCTTGTAGATTTCTCCGATGTGGATGGTGACGTTCTGCGGCGTCGTTTGGAACAGCTCCGCCATGAGCGCCTGGGACAGCCAAACCGTGCCGCCCTCCAGCCTGACCTGGATATGGCTCTGCCCATCCTCGGCCTGGTAGATGATGATTTCCGACTTGGCCGGTTTCTCCGGCGAGTTTTCCGTCATCATTTTTTGCGGCCAAGGGCCTTGTTGGCCGCGGCCAGATCGAAGGCCTTCGGGTCGTAATCCCCGCCGACCCAATCGACCATCTCGTCGTGCTGCTCGTGCTTGGGATCGCGCAGCGCGGCGAGCAAATCCTCGCAGCCGCCGATGCCGCCGCAGTCCTCCGGGGGGCAAGCCCCTGCGCCGGCCAAACATTCGGGCCCTTTGAATGCGCCCGTGGCCGGCGTGATGGACTCCACCTTGATTTCATGGCCCCAGCTGTCGCCCATGTCGTACTCGTAGAAAAACTTCGCGCCAGTTTTGCGCGCAATGTCCCAAAGCACGAACTTCCGCTCGTCCTCGACGTCGTCCCAGTCCGGCGTCCGAGGGGCGATGCGCGTCTTGCCGACATGGAACATGTGCAGATGGCAATCGCTCCAGCCCATGGCGTACTGGATGACCCGATGGAGGCTGCCCAGGCTCGCGTCTCCCGGCACGAGGACCCGCCGCCAGACCGGCGGCTCCAGGCCGACGAGAGTGATCTTGAGCTGGTAGACCTTGGCCGCGGCCTGGTCCAGCTCTTTTTTGACCTCATTGGGGACCCAGCCCCTATTCTTAAGTTGGTCAAGAGACTTTGTATTCATAGGCTGGATTCTCCACCCAAAAACCGAAACGGCGCGTTTTATCGCACCATTTCGGCTTTTGGAACGCCGGGTTCAACAATTAAGAGCTGGCGGGGCCGAGGGAATCGATTTACCGACGGCCTAAATCCCGCCCCTGTTCCAGCGCCAGAAAAAGCATATATTTTCCAAGCTTTCGCGCTCAACTGGTCCGTGACGTGGGGCTGCATCATGAACGGGGAGCGCGTGGTGTTGGAGACTGCCCCTTCGCCGGACCGAAAAACCATGGACTTCGACATCCCGGAGTTCAAATGCCGTCGTGCTATCGAAAGAACGGCGGGAGCAATACCAATAAGTCTCTGCCCTGACGGGGCGGCGCTCGGAGAATTTCTCTAAGCGGCAGCCAGCCGTTGAATGAGCGGCAAGGCCTGTTTGGCTTTGCTTTCGGCGATGCAGAACGGGACGAACTTCAGACCGAGAGCTTCCGCCATCTTCGCCACGCGATCCATGGACGCGGCCCGTAAGCCGCCGCCTTTAAGATCGCGGGATATCGCGCTCTTTTGAGTTCCCATGGCCTTCGCGAGGTCGGAGTAACTCCAATGCTTTTTTTCCAAGGCGTTGAGCATCTGGACTTCCAGCTTGAAGAGCTCGTAGCTCTCCTCATGACGCTTGCGGTAGGCGGGGTCCTCCATTTTCCGCGCCAAGAGCCCCTTGGCTTTCCCTTTAGTTTTCATAGTAGGTTCCCTCCTGGACGCGCTTCAAATAGTCGTGCCTATAACGCACCGCGACTTTCAAATGCTCCAAATCGGCCTTGGTCATCTGTTGAGAATGCTTGTGATAGGCGTTGGTGATGATCACCTTGGCCCCGGCCGTCGTGAAGTTGAAAAATCTCTCGTCCCGCGGCTTCAGCGCATAAATCTTGTTGGGGCGGTCCTCGATCCGGTAAAGCGTTTTCGGAAGCAAGGAGCCCGGCTTCGTTTCGCACAAGTATTGGATCATGTCGTCGAACCGGTCCTGGTCCATTTCGGCCAATCCAGCGTAATATTCCCGAGCCGGCATTTTGCTCTCTATCGTGTAGAACCACTCCGCCGTCAAATAACGCCCCGGATGGATCAGGACGTCATCGTAGTCGGGATATTTGGCCATTTCCGCTACTCGTAAGTTAACATATAAGTGAACGACTGTCAAGAGCCAACCGTTGCCCCAGAAAATCAACCTTGTCCACGACGTCCAGGGGCGGCGAAAGGCTAGGAAGGCCGCCGGTCGCGTTTTTGATGGGCGTACTTGGGATGAGAGGCCCCAGTTGGATTCGGCCTAACCATTCAAATCCAAGGCAGGTTTTAAGTTCCCCACCCGGAGATCGTTTAGAGCGCCCATGCGTTGTTTATGATCCTCCGCACTGAGAAAATCTTCTCTTAGAAGTAGGCGCAGAAAGTCTTCTACAGGGGTATCGTTCTTCCTGTTGTTGCATTGGCGGCAGGCCGCCACGACGTTTTTATAGCTGTTATTGCCTTCGGGTCTTGAAACTACATGTTCGATGACGTAGTTTTGAGGATTCAGCTTCCTAAGACAGTAGAAGCACTGATCATTTTCACGACTCAAAATAGCCTGACGATTTTGCGGGAGAAAAAAATCTATTTCCTCCAATACCGGTGGATTGCTTGCCGGCGATTTCGCCAGGATAACACCAGGTATTTCTGCGGGCAGCTTTAATCGAATTTTTCTTCCTTCGCGGGTTGAATCCAGAATTTCTATACAGCCCTTGGATTGCAGGGATTGCAGTTTTTCATAAGCAGTACTCTCAGACATTGGCTTGCCCTTTTCGCCAATTCCGCATGCCATACGTTTTCTGGCCGATTTGAATCCGATTACAACTTCATCCAGACCAATCAGGCAGCTATGACGAAATATGTACAGATAAATTGCCTGCTCATAGGTGTCGAGCCTGGGGGCCAGAAAATCCTGAAACTCCTCAAGTATCTTTTTCAGTTCCATCCGTTAATGATAACATTTTATAAAACTTCCCTTAGAAGGTCGAACGCTCGACGGATCGCTTCTTAATTCCGCTTGATGTCTTGCCTGAGAGAAGGTAATTCCTCTATAAAGGAGGTGAAACATGGGCACGCGAAAAATTGCGATCAGCCTCGATATTCCTATCTGTTGGAATCTGATCGCCAACGGCGAGAGGATCATCGAGCAAGCGGGACCGGACTCGGTCGACGTCGAGGTTCGCGAAGGTTCCATCGACGGCGAGTCATGGCTTCAAGCGCTGTCGCGGCTATTGGATGAAGCGGAGGCGGAACTACGTCGCGTCGGGCGTCGCAGGCGTCGAGCAGTAGCAGATTTCGATTCCCGTCGTTCACTCAACCGACGGCATCAAAAAACCACCGTGAAGCGAACAGGGCAGTAGAGTAGACGAAAAACTGGGTTCGAATCGACATGCGCCGCGAAAATCACCGTCGTAGATGCCAAAAAAGCCGAAACGGCGCGTTTTATCGCACCATTTCGGCTTTTGGAACAACGGATTAAACTTATAAGAGCTGGCGGGGTCGACGGGATTTGAACCCGCGATCTCTGCCTTGACAGGGCAGCGTGTTAGGCCAGCTACACCACGACCCCAAAATTCGGGAAGCGCGCTATTCTAACATTTTTCCTTTTTGATTGTCAGCGCGCGCCAGCCCCGCCCGGCGCCGCGAGGTATATTTTTCCATCCGGCTCCCGCACCAGAATCGGGGCGTAGAGCCCCAGGAGTTTTCGGTTCCACCAAGCGCCGGTTTTCCTCTTTTCGGCGGGCGACGAGAACCAGTAGCGCCAGACGACGGCGCGCACCGCGATCGGCGGCCCATCCGCGAACGGATTGGCCTTAAAAAGATACAGCACGTCTTCATCCTGCTCCAGCAAGGCCTTTTCCACGCGCAGGACCCACGAGTATTGGCGCCAGCTTCCCAGCGAGGCAAACCACAAGTTCCAATCGAAGCGCGGCTGATAAGGAGCGTAAAGCCCCGGCGGTGTATTCACGTTCTGCGGCTTGTAGCGGAAGGGGTAGGGAGTCCAAGTCTTGCCGTCGCGCGCGCCTTGGAACTCGATTTCGTAGCGGGCCGTGGTCATCACCGCGAAAAGCCCGTAAGAATTGGCCACGCGCAGCGGCCCCAAGGCCTCGGCGGGCACAAGCGCCCAGGAGGGCAGGCGCGGAGCCAAAAGAGGAAACAAGACCAGCGTCGCGTAGAAAATCCAGGCCTGGGCAAAGCGCTTCAAGACCATCCCGGAACGCGCGTTCCATCCCGGCTCCGCCGCCGACTCGCCCGTCTTGGCCGCGCGCCACCCCAAGGACTTGAAGAACTGGTCATCCAAAAGCAGCACGCTCAACGAAAGCAGCATATAATTAAGGAAGGTGTAGTTGGCCGTCAGAAGGATGCCGACCTGGAACGCCGCCGTGACAAAAAAGCAGGCCAGCCGCAAGGGTCGGCCCAGAAAGGCGGCCCACACGAATACGTTTTCCATGATCAGCGTGGCCAGCGCCGTCCCTTCGTGAAAGCGGCGCGGCAGATACTGCTGGGCGTAATAGCCGATCCACGTGGGCAGCGGGCCGTTCTCGTAGTAATGCTCCATCGCGGTCAGGCGCCGCCACTGCGGATCGCCGGAGGCGAGCTTGGCCACGCCGGACTCGAAGTAAATGCGGAACCACTCCCACACGAGCAGAAACCGGCCGACCCCGTCGGGCGGATCGTTTTCCCCCAAGCCGGGCAGGAATCCCGCCGGAGCGAAAAGGAAGGACAGCAGACCCGCCTCCAGAAGCATGCCGTCCGATTGATAGGAGGAAAAATCGCCCGCGGCCGTGGCCAGCGACATATACATAACCTCGCAGACCAGCAGCATGGCCCTGGGCCAGACGTTCAAAAAAAGCAGCAGCGAAGCGGCAAGCCCGCAGCCGACCAGCACGGTCAAGGCCGCGTTGCCGCTGCCGATCCAAAGCAGGGACGGAACCTCCCAAATCCCGCGCCAGCCCGCATGCGATGCGGCCACGGCGCGCAGAAGCTCCTGCGCCGGCAGAATGCCGCGCGGACCCATCAAGCCCCGGACTTGAAACGCCCAAGAATAGAACGCCGAGAAGAAAATCGCCCCCATCGCCCGCATAAATATCCACCGGGCGCAAAAATACGTGGCTTGGCCGCTCTTATCTTTTGACATCCTCGGGGTAAAATATATGCAATAAATCACGCTCGGCCAAGAGCGCCACCATGCACCTCCTAATCTCCGCCCTTTTCATCTGGACGCTCTTCCTGATTGCCGCTCTTTGGGCCTGCGTGGCGGCGACCTGGGCCTATTTCCGCCTCTCGCCCACGCCCCCGCTGGAAGCGGAGTTGCTGCCCATGACCGTCATCAAGCCCGTGCGCGGATTGGACGACGCCATGCTTCCCGGCTTGGAAGCTCTCGTGCGCGCTGACCCGGACGGCCATCTGCAAATCCTCATCGCGATGGAAAGCGCCGAGGACCCCGCCTACGCCGCGTGCCGGAAGTTCGCCGCTGATTACCCGAAGCGGGACATCGGCATCATCATCTCCGGCCCGGCCCGAGGGCGCATGGGAAAAATCCACAACATGATTTCGGCCTTGCCCCGCGCCAAGCATCCTCGGATCATTTTCTCCGACGCCGACACCATCGCTCTGCCGGAAGTCCTGGCGGAGACAAGTTGCGCGTTCGGCCGGGGCTTCGACGCGATTTATGCGATCCCCTGCCACTTAAAGACGGACAACCTGAGCGGCTACCTGATGCAAATCGCCTTCGGGCACGGCTTTAGCGTAGCCGTGGCCCTGGGCTACCACCTTAAACGCTTTCACTTCTACGCCGGAGCCTGGATGGCCTACACCAAGGACCTGATCGGCAAAATCGGCGGACTCGAACCCTTCGCCCACGTCATCGCGGACGACTACGCCTTGGGCGCCGCGGCGTCCAAGGCCGGCAGCCGCAAATATCTTTTGCATACGCGCATCGGCGTGCTGGAAAGCGACCGCACGCTCAAGGAATCCCTGCGCCACCTAGCCAAGTGGTCCGCCATCATCCGCAGCTGCCTGCCCGGCGTCTACGCGCTCTTGCCTCTCTTTGACGGCATGCTGGCCGCCGCCGCGGTCTTGGCGCTCGATATTTTTTCAAAACGCCCGACGGCGCCGGCGCTGTGTCTCCTCGCCGCAACGGCGGGCTCGCGGGCCCTGGCCGGCGTCATCCAGGATATTGCCCTACGCGAGAGCCTCATGCCCTGGCATGCCTACGCCGGCCTGCCCCTGGCCGATTTTCTCAACATCTTCCTTTGGCCGTTCGGATTTCGCTCCAAAATTTTGTGGCGCGGCACGCGCTACCGGCTGTCCTCGGGCGGCAAGGCTGAGGTGCTTTAATTTATAATCTAACCTTGAGAGGAGGTGTTTGAAATGAAATTATCCAGCTTCGTCACGGCCGTTTTCCTGAGTGCGCTCACGATCCCGGCCGCTCAAGCGCAGATGCCGACGCCGTCCCTGCCTAAGGATCTCCAGTATGCGCATTCCATCGAGTTTTCGGCCATCCAGTCCGAGATTTACCGGATGGCGTGGCCCATCGTGCGGGCGGCGGCTAAAAAGCAGAAAGGCAAGTGGGCCGTGATTCTGGACATCGACCAGACGGTCCTGGACAACGCCGCGTTCCAGAAGATGTTGGGCGGCCGCCCTTTTTCCGAGGCGGTTTGGAAGGAGTGGACCAAGCGCGCCGACGCCGCGGCCATCCCCGGCGCCCGGGCGTTTCTCGACAGGGTCCGCGCCCTGCCGCGCGGCGAAATCGCGTTCATCACCGACCGAGGCGACGACGAGGCCGCGGCGACGCTTGCGGATTTGCGCGCGCAGGGGCTTTTCAAGAAAGGCGACGTGCTCCTGACCAAGAAGGACAAGGACGACAACAAGGGCGTGCGCCGCGAGTGCGTGAAAAGGGCGCTCGACCCGCGCTGCAAGGCGCAGGAGCCCCGGACCGTCATCGCGCTTTTCGGCGACAGCGCGCGCGACTTCGAGGAGTTCCACGGCCTGGGCATGGAAACCACCGGCCGCCAAGACATCCTGCATCTGGCTGGAATCAAATATTTCGTGCTGCCTAATCCCATGTACGGCCAATGGGAAAACGGCTACAAGTGAGCCCGGCGCGGGTCCAGATACACGCCGGAGGACCTTTGAGCCCCGCGGCCAAGGCGGCGCTCGGGGCGTTTTTCGGCGAACGGCGCAAGGTCGCCTTCCTGACCGCGGCAAACCTCCAGGACGAGGACGCCTATTTCGAGCGCGTGCGCCGGGCGCTTGAGCCCGCGGCGCCCGAAGGCGCGGGGCTTTCTCTCATCCACCTGCGCTGGAACAGCCGCCCCTTGGAAACTCTCGCCCAAGCCGAGGCTTTATTCGTAGGCGGCGGCAACACCTTCGCGCTTTTGCAGAGGCTGCAATCCTCCGGCCTCTTGGACGCCGTCGGGGAAAAAGTCCGCTCCGGCATGCCCTACGCAGGCTCCAGCGCCGGCTCGAACGTCGCCGGACCGAACATCCTGACCACCAACGATTGGAACGTCGTAGGTTTGGCCCGCTTCGACGCTCTGGAGCTTGTCCCCTTCAACATCAATCCCCACTACAAGGAAGCCGATCCGGCCATGGCCCAATTCAGCGAAACCCGCGACGACCGCATCGCGGAGTATCACGCGGTCCGGAAAAATCCGGTGCTGGGCATCGAAGAAGGCTCCTGGGTCCAGGTCGAGAACGGCCGGGCGACGCTCGAAGGCCAATCCCGCGCCAAGCTCTTTCGCCGCGGAGCGCCGTCGCAGTGGCTTAAAGCCGGCGAGGACCTGCCCCTGGCGCCTTGGCCTTAGCCCGAAGCGAAATGGTAATATGGCTCCATGAATTTTGATCTCGACGCCGAGCACGTGGAGCTCCAGCGCCGCGCCAAAGAGTTCTGCCAAAAGGAAATCGCCCCCAAAGCCCAGGCCAACGATGCCAAGGAGACGTTCCACTGGGACACGGTCCCCGCTCTGCGCCGCATGGGCTATTTCGGAATCACGTTCCCTAAAAAATACGGCGGCCAGGAGCTCGATGAGCTTTCGCTGTGCCTCATCCTCGAAGAACTGGGCGCGGCCGACGCCGCCGCGGCGCTCACCATCGAGTCGCACAACGGCCTGTGCACCAACCATATCTACCTTAATGGTAACGAGGAACAGAAAAACAAGTATCTGCCTTTATTGACTTCGGGCGAGATGCTGGGCGGCTGGGCGCTGACCGAGCCCGGCTCGGGCTCGGACGCGGGCGCGGCCAAAACCAAGGCGATCTTCGACGGCGAGCAGTGGATTTTAAACGGCTCCAAGACCTTCACCACCCAGGGCTCGGTCGCGGGCGTCTACGTGGTCTTCGCCCAGACCGGCGACCCCGACGCGGGCAAAAAAGAGCTGACCGCCTTTCTCATCGACAAAGGCACTCCGGGATTCACCGTCGGAAAAATTGAGCACAAGATGGGCATTCGCTCCTCGGACACGGCCCAGCTTCACCTGCACGACGTCAAGCTCGACCCCGACCGCATGATCGGGCCCAAGGGCAAGGCCTTCGGCGCGGCGCTGCGGATTTTGGACGGCGGCCGGGTCGCCATCTCCGGCATCTCGGTGGGCATCGCGCGCGCGGCGCTGGACGAAGGCGTCCGCTGGGTCGCCGCCCGGAAGAGCGACTACGGCATTGTCCCCGAGAACCCGGGACTCACGTTCGCGCAGCGCACGCTCGCGCAAATCGCGGCCGAGGTGGACGCGGCCAGGCTCCTGACCCACCGCGCCGCGTGCCTGATGGACGCGGGCCGGCCCTTTTCCAAGGAAGCCTCCATGGCCAAGCTCATCGCGGGAGACCTCGCCATGCGCGCGCCCACGGAAATCCTGGACGTCATCGGCCCCGAGGGCGCGTCCCTGGACTGCCCGGTCCAGCGCGCCTTTCGAGACGCCAAGCTCTACCAGATCGGCGAAGGTTCGAGCCAAATCCAGCAATTGGTCATCAGCCGCATGCTGCTGGCCGACAAGCCGCAAGCCGCGGACAAGAAAAAAGCCGCCGCGCACGCTTCATGAGCGAGAGCGTCAAGGCCGAAGCCTCGCCTTATTCCGCGACGCTCAACCTTCCGCAAACCGAGTTCCCAATGCGCGGGGACCTGCCCAAGCGCGAGCCGGAAATTCTCAGACGCTGGGCCGGGCTCTACGCCAAAATGCAGGAGCGGCAAGAGGGCCGCCCATCCTTCGTCCTGCACGACGGCCCGCCTTACGCCAACGGCCGCATTCATATCGGCCACGCCCTGAACAAAATCTTGAAGGACATGTCGGTCAAGTCCCGCGCGCTTATGGGTTTTTCAACGCCCTACGTGCCCGGCTGGGACTGCCGGGGGCTCCCCATCGAAACCGCGCTCTTGAAAGAAATGAAGACATCCAAGCGCGGCATCAAGGACGTGCCCGCCTTCCGCAGGGCCGCCGCCGAGTTCGCCGAGAAATTCATCACGATTCAAAAAGAGGAGTTCGAGCGCCTGGGCGTTTTGGGCGATTGGGAACACCCCTACAAGACGATGGCCCGCGGCTACGAGGCCAAAATCTTGGAGGCTTTCCGCCGGCTGCTGCTCAATGGCTACATCTACCGGGGCTTGAAGCCTGTTTACTGGTGCATCACCTGCGAGACCGCGCTGGCCGAGGCCGAGATCGAGTACAAAGACAAGACCTCGCCGTCGGTCTACGTGGCGCTTCCCATCAAAGAAGGCCCGAAAGAACTCCGCGACAAGGACGTGCTCGTCTGGACGACGACTCCCTGGACGCTGCCCGCCAACATGGCCGTCGCTTTTAATCCCGACGAAGATTACCGCCTTGTCACCGTGGAAGGGCCGGATATTCCCGGTGGGAAAAGGGACATTTTGTTGGCCGGCAAACGCCTCGCCGCGGTTGAGCAGGAACTGAAATTAACAAAATACAGCCAGGGCCGCAGCTACAGCGGCGCCGAACTCGTCAGCGCACAACTGGCCTGTGAAACCCCTTTCGGCGAAAGGCGCTCTGTCGCCGTGGCAGCAAACTACGTCACCATGGAAGACGGCACCGGAATCGTACACACGGCCCCCGGACACGGCGCGGATGACTTCCAGACCGGGCAGAAATACGGTTTGGAGACGCTTTGCCCCGTGGACGGCGCGGGACGATTCACCGATGAAGCCCCGGAATTTTTGCGCGGCGTGAGGGTTTTTCCCGAGGGCAACGACGCCGTCATCGCCGATTTGAAGGAACGCGGCCTACTGCTGGCCCAGAAAAACATCCAGCACAGCTACCCGCACTGCTGGCGGTGCAAGAACCCCGTCATTTTCCGGGCCACGGAGCAGTGGTTCCTGAATTTGGAAGGCCCGGCCCAATCAGGCTCCTTGCGCGGGAAGCTCCTGGCCGCGATAGAAGCCGTTTCCTGGATTCCCGAGGCCGGCAAAGCCCGCATTGCCAGCATGGTGGAGAACCGTCCGGATTGGTGCTTGTCGCGCCAGCGCATTTGGGGCACGCCGATTCCGATTCTTCACTGCGCCAATCCCACGTGCGCCCAGCCGATTAAGGAAGAAACTGTCTTCATCGCCATTGAGGGCAAGGTCGCCAAGGACGGCGACGGCTTCTGGTTCGAGAACCCGGGCGCGGAAGTCTCCGCCGAAACCTGGAGCTTTCTGCCGCGAAACCTGCGCTGCCCCGCCTGCGGCCATGAGAGCTTTCGCCGCGAGACCGACATCTTGGACGTCTGGATGGACTCGGGCGCCTCGTGGCTGGCCGTGCTGGGAGCCGGCGCGGAAAATCCGCCGGACGTTCCGGCCGCGGACCTCTACCTGGAAGGCTCGGACCAGCACCGCGGCTGGTTCCAAAGCTCGCTGGTGCTTTCCACAGCCCTGGCCGGCCGCGCGCCCTACAAAACGGTCTTGACCCACGGCTTCGTTTTGGACGAGCGCGGCCGGGCCATGCACAAATCCGCGGGCAACGTCGTCTCCCCTCAAGACGTGATCGGCAAGATGGGCGCGGACGTGCTGCGGCTCTGGGTCGCCCTGGCGGATTACAACGACGACGTGCGCATCTCGGACAAGCTTCTGGAAGTGCCGGCCGAGGCTTACCGCAAGTTCCGCAACACCGTGCGCTACCTTCTAGGCAACACTTTCGATTTTGACCCGAAACAAAATTCCATCCCGCCCGAAAAACTGCCGGAGCTTGAGCGCTATATCCTGGAGCTCCTGGCCGCGCTTCAAAAGGACGTCATGGAAGACTACGGAGCGTTCCGCTTCCGGACCGCGGCCAGGCGCTTCATTGATTTTTGCGCGTCCGACCTCTCTTCCTTCTACCTCGACATCGTCAAGGACAAGCTCTACACCTTTCCTAAAAACGATCCGGCTCGCCGCGCGGCGCAGACTGTGATGGCCGAAATCCTGGAGCGCCTTCTGCTTTTGGCCGCGCCCATCCTGTCGTTTACCGCCGAGGAAGCCTGGCAGATGGGGCCGCGCCGATGGAGCCGACGCGAAAGCGCCTTCCTCGCGGATTTACCTAAACATGGGATGCGACCGGACGGCGGCGGCAAGGACTTGGCCGCGAAGTGGAGCCACATCCGCCGCATCCGGGCAGTCGCGCAAAAAGCCCTGGAAGAAGCGCGCGCGGCCAGGAAAATCGGCAGTTCGCTCCAGGCGGCGGTGACGCTTTCAGGCGAGGGCGCGGCGCTTCTGGACGAGGACGGTTGGAGCGAGGCGCTTTTGGTCTCGCGCGTGCGGCGGGAAACCGGGCCCGGCGAAGTCAAAGCCGCGGTCTTGCCGATCGCCGGTCCCAAGTGCGCCCGCTGCTGGCGCTACCCCGAGGACGTGGGCGCCGATTCCCGGCATCCCGATTTGTGCGGCCGATGCGCCAAGCACCTCAGTCTCCAAGCCTAAGCCTTGCCTCCCGCGCCGCCGTCATCGCGGCGCTTTTCGGGATTGATCGCCTAAGCAAACTTTGGGCCGTCAAGTGCCTCAAACCCACGGCCGTCATCCAGGTCTTTTCTTTTTTTCGCTTCGTCTATGTCGAGAACACCGGCATGGCTTTCGGATTGGGCCGCCACCGCAATGAGCTTTTCCTGGTCCTCTCCACGGCGCTGCTGCTTGTCCTCCTCTATCTGCAGAAACTCTGGGCGAAGAAAAATCTCTGGATTCAGCTCGGACTCCTATTGATCATCGTCGGGGCCTTGGGCAATATTTGCGACCGGGTTTTATACGGGCACGTGGTGGACTTTCTGGATTTGCGCATCCTCTCGTTCGATGTCTTCAACGTGTTCAACGTCGCGGATTCTTGCGTGAGCGTCGGCGCGGTCTGCCTGGGGCTCGGAATTTTAAAGGACGACGCGGAAGAGAAGCGCGGCGGGAAGCCCGTCAGTTAGCTGGACGGATGCTCCATCTTCCAAACGTGGTTTCCAAATAAATAGCCCCCTCCCGCCGCGAACAAAAGACCCAGAAATCCGAAGCCAAAAACCGACATGGCCACATAACCGGCATATGCGCCGGTAAGAACGCCGTTGCGGTTAGCCCTTTTGTCGCCCCCTCCCGTCTTCGGGGCCGCGACGCCGACTTCTTCGTGCGGAGCCGGGACGGACAGATTATCAGAGGACCCGCCCTGCCCAACGGCCTCATGCAGATCATACGATTGAGCCCTTTGGTTGATTTCGCCCTGGGATTTCGCGTCTCCACTCTGCGCCGCCTTATTCGGAACATCGACGACCGCAGGAACCGAGTTCCGACATGGGCCGCCCGTATCCAAGGGACTTAAATCGCCGCAGGCACCGGCCTCCTGCAGCGTGGTCTGCGCCTTGCCGCCTTTATCTTGGATGGTCCCCTGGGACTGAGACTGCGGCCAAGCAACGGCGCAGGTCAAAACGAACGCCACCACGGCCGCTCCCAGTCTTATTCCTTTCATAAATACAAGCCTCACCTTCAGAATAAAGGAAGAACTTGACCCTGTCAAGGGCCTACCAAAGTAAAAATTCGGTTAAAAACCGCGGCTTGCCCGTCGCAAAAGGCCGACAAGCTCAACGTGGGAGGTTTGGGGAAACAAGTCCACCGGCTGGACTCGTTCGAGCTTGTAGCCCGCGCGCGAAAGCAGCCCCGCGTCCCGCGCGAAGGTGGCTGGATTGCAGGAAACGTAGACCACGCGCTCGAAGGACCGGTGCGTTAGGGCGCGCAGCGCGCCGGGCAAGAGCCCTTGCCTCGGCGGGTCGACCACCGCGGCGCAGGCTCCGGAGAGTTCGGCGGAAAGCTGGCGCAGGATTGATTCCACCCGTCCGGCCAGAAACCGGGCATTTTTGATTCCGTTCCTGCGCGCGTTGGCCCCGGCGTCTTGGACCGCCTCCGCATTCTCCTCGACGCCGATGATTTTATCCGCCGCGTCGGACAGCCACGCGGTGAGCGTGCCCACGCCGCAATAAAGGTCGAGAACTCGGTCGAACCTGGGAGCGCCCTCCGCCAGCGCCGAACGGGCGGCGGCGTAGAGGATTTCCGCGGCGGGAGTGTTCACCTGTAGGAAGGCTCCCGGCGAGGCCGAGAACAAAAACTTCCCGACTCGCTCCTCGATGCGTGGAACGCCCCAAAGCCGCGTCCAGCGCGGCCCCAGGACCACCGAGGTTTTCTCCGGCTGCACGTTGAGGTAAATCGAAGCCAGCTCCGGCGTCCCGGCGCGCATCTCTTCGACGAAGCGATCCCCATCCGGGAATTCGGCCGACCGTACGGCCAAGGCAATCAACGCCTGCCCCTGGGTATTGGTGCGCGCGAAGAAGTGCCTAAGCCATCCCCCGCCGCTTTTTTCATCGTAAACCTTCCAGTTGAAGCGGCGCGCCAACGCCTTGGCCTTTAACGCCAGGCGCACCGCCAAGTCCGGCTGGACCGGGCAGGCGGAAAAATCCGCAATCTGGTGGCTCTGCGGAGCGTAGAATCCCGCGATAATTTCGTTTTTTCCATTAATGCCGAAAGGAATCTGGACCTTATTGCGGTAGCCCCATATATAAGGAGAGGCCAGCGTCGGGAGCACCTCGGCGCCCGTAATCTTGCCGATGCGGCGCAGACAGTCCTCCACGATGCCCCGCTTATATTCCAGCTGCGCCGGATAGCTCAAATGCTGCCAATCGCAGCCGCCGCAAAAAAGGCCAGAGGAACCCGGGCGAAAATGGAGGGGGCACGCCGGATCGACCCGGTCCGGACCGGGCGCCACGACGCGCAGGATTTTAGCGCGGGCATAGGTTCCCTTGGTCGAGACGATTTCGGCTTCGATTTCATCGCCAGGAGCGCCGTAGGGAACAAAGACCACGCGCGCGGAATCTTGCGCCCGGGCGATGGCCTCTCCCTCGGGCGCCAAGCGCTCGACCTTGAGCCTCAAGACCTGACGTTCTCCGGACACGGCCTTCATCCTACAATTTTGTAAAATGGACGCTCCATGAAAATGCGCCCGGCGCTCCTCGCCGCAGCCGCGCTCGCGGCCGGGGCCTGCGTTCCCTACCCGCAGAGCGGCCCGGACGAATCCGGCGCCGGAAGCGCGCCCGCCGTCACCCAGGGCTCCTTCGGGCCGCTCGACGCGGGCGCCAGCCGAGTCGACAGCCTGCATTTCTCCGTGCATGCTTACGGCGATCAAGCCGCCAACCAAATCTCGGCCGCGGCCGAGACCGATTACAACAACATCATGATGGACACCAACCTTTACTCCTTCATGCCCCAGACCGGGCTCTATCAGATTTATGTCTATGCCGACCAAGCCGAGTACCTAAAGAAGACGGGCCAGCCGGGCTGGTCCGGGGGCATGGCTTACGGCAACTCCATCTACACCTACATGAGCCAGCAGCTTTACCCCATCTTGGCCCATGAAATGACCCACGTCATTTTCTACGAGTACATGCGCTACCCCGGCGGTGAAATAAATTCTCAGCACCGCTGGGTCAACGAGGGGTTGGCCGTTTATGAGGAAGAAAAAGCGGCCTCCGGCGGACAGGGTTTGGTGGACATCTTCCCGAGCGTGCGGCCCACCATGGTCCAAAGCCCCATCCCGATGGATCAGATGATCAGCCTGGCCCCGGCGACCGAAGAGGCCCATACGGTCAGCGTTTGGTACTGCGAGGCCGAAAGCCTGGTCCAATTCATGATCGAGCACGGCGGACGCATGGGCTTCTCGCAGTTCCTGGCCGCCCTGCAAAAGGGCCAAACTCTCGATCAAGCGGTCGCCGCGGGATTTCCCGGCACCTGGAGCAACCTGGCTTCTCTCTACAGCGCATGGAAGACATCCCTTTTGCAGTAAACGCCGCGAACCGGGTCCCTCTAATCCAGATCGCGGCGGGAATCCTCCTGGCCACGCCCATCCTGGCTCAAAACGCCCTGGGGTTTTCCCCCTACACCGGCTTGGCCTTGTCCTTCCTGCTGGTCTTAGCCGGCGGCTGGAGTTTTCACAAAAGCGCGGCTAGGAATTTTATTTGGAAAGGGCTTGGCGCCGACGCGCTCATCTCGTTTTCTTCTTGGACGGCTTTTGTCTCCATCGCGGCCGCCGTCTTGTTCCCGCGCATCCTGCCCGCCGCGACGCGAACCTCCGGCGCGGACATTCTCTGCTCGCTCATAGTTATCTCCTCTCTCGGGCGCCGTATCGCCGACCGCATGGACGCGCGCGGCGGGCGCGCCCTGGACAGGCTGCTCCGGCTCGCGCCCAAGACCGGAAGAATACTTAATTCCTCCGGAGAAAAAACGGTCCCCATCGAGGAGATCGCGGCCGGAGCTATCGCGCATGTCCGTCCAGGGGAGCAAATTCCCGCCGACGGCGTCGTCGCCTCGGGTTCATCCCTGGTTGACGAAGCGCTCATACACGCCACCCCCCAACCGATCGAAAAAGCCGAAGGAGCCGCCGTGACGGCCGGAGCCCTGAACAAATCCAACTCGCTCTGGCTGCGCGCCAAAAAACCGGGCGACGAATCCGAGTTGCGCCGAATCGTGGGCCAATCATCCGCCAAAAGAAATTCAGGTTCGCGTTTCTTTGGCTTCGCCGATAACGCCGCGGCGCTAAGCCTGCCCCTCGTGCTTATCGCTTCGCTGACCATGGCCGTGATTTGGGCCATTGACGGCCCCAAGTCGCGCCCCCTGTGGGCTAGCGCCGTTCTTTTCTCCGTCCTATCTGCGGCCTGCCCCTGCGCGCTCGCGCTGTCCGAGCCTCTTGCCGCCCTCTGCGGATGGCGGCAAGCCCGCAGAAAAGGCGTCAACTTCCGCCGTTTAGGCGCGCTCTCCGGAATGAACCGCATTGACGTCGTCTTGGTCGGCAAGACCGGAGTCTTGACCCGCGGGAAACCGAGCGTGGTCAAGGTCGTAGGAGCCAACCCCGGAACGGAGAAAAAATCCCTCGCCGCCGCTCTTTCCATCGCGGAGCGCTCGCCCCACCCACTGTCTGAAGCCGTCGCGGCGTACGCCCGAGAGGCCGGCGCGCGGCCTCTTCCGGTCGAATCGTTCGAGATGGATCAGGGCCGGGGCGCCACCGCCAGAATCGGCGGACGGACCGCGCGGCTGGGCAGCCTGTCCTGGCTCAAGGCCAGCGGCGTCGCCGTCCCGACCGCCGCCATCGGAGGAGCCGTTTCCGCCGTGGGCTTCGCCTGGGACAAAGACTCTCTTCTTGTCTTTATCCTGGAGGACCAATTTCGGAACGGCGCCGCCCAAGCCGTCGCGCGGCTTAAAAGAATGGGAATCGAAACCGTGCTGGCGTGCGGGGATCGCAACGAAAGCGCTTACCGGGCGGCCGAAAAGACCGGCATCGCCCGCGTCTTTCCCGAGACCCTGCCCGAGGAAAAAATGCGCCTCGTCGAAAGGCTCCAGGCCGAGGGAAAACGCGTGGCCCTGCTGGGGCGAAAATTCTCGGATGCCGAGGCCCTCTGCCGGGCGGATTTTTCCCTTTCAGCCAAGCCCGGTTCCTCTGTCGCCCAGGAAATCGCGGATGTCGTGCTTGAGGACGGCGACATCTCCCGCGTCGCGCGGACTTTCGAAATGGGCGACGCTATCCGCCGGGCAGCTCGAAAAAACGTCCTTTGGGCGCTGGGAATAAACGCGCTCCTTCTTCCGGCGGCGGCGGGCGCCCTCTATCCTCGCTTTGGAGTCCTCATCCCCGAATCCCTCGCGGCCGGGGTCATTCTCGCGCAAATCCTGGCGCAATGGATCAACTCAAGCAGAATCGTGAAGGAGGCGGCATGAAAAAAAAATCAAAAACCAAGGGGGCGTTCTACGGGTACGCTCCCGAACTCGCCTTTTCCGGCAGGTCCGAGCGCCTGCCTCCGCTGGAAACCTGGCCGAACCAATACCGGGGCTATGAAATCAAGATCGAATGCCCGGAGTTTACCTCCATCTGCCCCAAGACCAAGCTTCCCGATTTCGGCGCGCTGACGTTGCGCTATCTTCCAAATAGGGAATGCGTGGAGCTAAAATCCTTCAAGTACTACCTGCTCGGCTACCGGAACCTGGGGATTTTCTACGAGAACGCGGTCAACCGCATCTTGGACGACGTCGTCAAGGCCGTCAAGCCCGTTTGGGCGGAACTGGAAGGCAAATTCTCCACCCGCGGCGGCATGCACTCCACGATTACCGCCCGGCACCCGCGGCGCGACGGAGAAGCCGGAAGCTAAACCAGGCGGCGGGTTTTTAGGCCGGTTCGTCGATAAGCTCGCGCAACGCGCGCCCGACGTCCGCCTTTTGCGGCACGGTGACGTACTCAAGAACGGGCGAGAGTCCGACGCCCGGAGTCGCCTTGCCGCACAAAAGCCTGGGCCGGACCTTCAGGTCGTAGAAAAGCTCGTCCACGGTCCGGCGGAACAGGTGCTCGCCGAAATTGGTGATCTCCGTCTCCTCGTTCAGAAAAAGAACGCGCCCGGTCTTCTTGATGGACGCCTTGATAAGTTCCCAATCGTAGGGCACCAGCGAACGCATGTCCACGACCTCGACGTCGCCGGTTCCGGCCGCGGCAAACGCTTTGGCCACATCCAGGGCGACCGGAGCCAAGCGGCCGTGGGTCACGACCGTGGCGTCCTTCCCGGCTTTGGAAATCTTGGCCTGGCCGATGGGAACGGCGTATTCCTTGACGTCCGGCCAGCGCGGCTTCCACTGGGCGCGGTCGCCGATGGGCGCGTCGATCATCGCGCGCAGCTCCTTTTCGTTCGCAGGCTCGCCCGGGATGAGCTCTTCTCCCTTCACGCGCAAGAGCGCCTTGGGCTTCAGGAAAAGAACCGGGTTGTCGTCTTTGATGGCGGAAATCATGAGCCCGTAGGCGTCGAGCGGGTTCGAGGGGCAGACCACCTTCATGCCGTGGAGCTTGGTGGCGATGGAATCAAAGGAATGTGAATGGTAGATGGAGCCGTGGATGCCCGAACCGGTCGGCGTCATGACCACCATCGGGGTCTTGTAGCGCCCGCCGGAAGTCCAGGTCGCGTTGGCCGCGAGCTTGAGCAAATCGATGACGTTAAAAATATAATCGACGAACTGGATTTCGGCCACGGGGCGAAACCCGGCCCAAGCCAAGCCCATGGCCGCGCCCACGATGCCGCGCTCGTCCAGCGGCGAGTTCCACGCGGTGCGCAAACCCTGCGTCGCGGTAAAAACCCCGCCCAACGGCGGGCCCACGTCCTCGCCAAAAATCTCCCGCACGCCCAGGTTTTCCTCGCCGTAGTGGAGAGCCAGGCGAATGGCTTGGACCATGTTCGCCATCAGCTGCCTCCCTTGGTAGGATAGGACGGCGGCAGGGGCTCCGCGTAGACTCCTTCCCAAATGGATTCCGGCGAGGGGTAGGGCTCCTTCTTGACCTGCTGATGGGCGTCGTCGACTTCGGCCAAGGCCTGGGACCAGACCTTCTCCAAATCTTCCTTCTTCGCCAAGCCCTGGGCCGTGAGCTTCTCCTCGAAAAGGGCGATGCAGTCCGGCTCGTTCACGCGGTTGGCGCCCGAAGCCGAGGAATGGCCGTAAAGCCGGCTGCAGACGGCCTCCAAAAGATAGGGCTTTCTTTCCTTGCGGCAGTAGGCCAGCGCTTCCTTAATGGAGGCGTAGGACTCGGCGACGTCGTTGCCGTCGATGGTCTTGGCCGCCATGCTGAAAACCTTGCCCCAATCGGAAATCTTTTTCTCGCCGTGCTGGGTCTGCTCCGGCACGGAGATGGCGTAGTGATTATTGACCACGATGATGAGGATGGGCAGCGGTAGAATCGGACGATTGGCCCACACCAGGCAGGAGTGGAAGTCCCCCTCCGCCGTGCCGCCGTCCCCCCCGGTGACGATGGTGACGGCGTCCCCGGGCGTCCGGGCATTGGCGATGGCCGTGCCGATGGCCGAGGAATACTGGGTCTCGATGGTCGAAGTCACGGGCACGACGTTCCACTCCGGAACGCAGTAGTGGTTGACGAAATTGCGCCCCTTGGTATATGGATCCGTCGCCACCGTGCGCATCTGCCGGATGCCGTCGATGGTCGTGGCGCCCATGGCCAGGAGCGTGGCGCTGTTGCGGTAATGGAGATTGAGGTAATCGTAGCGCGGCCCTTGGCCTTTCTTGACCTGGAGTCCCAAGCTGACGTTGAACGCCTCTTCTCCAGGACCGCCGATCCAGAAATAGCCCTCGCCGGTGCGCCCCATCTTGATGCAGCGCTCCTCCAAAATCCGGGCGCGGACCATGAGGGTATGGATTTTGAGCAAAAGAGCCTTATCCATCGTGCCGAAAGGGCCGCCGGAGACGGCCACGGTTGGCTGGGCCATAAATTTAGGATAGCAAAAAATTGCGGAGACTTAAATTCGAGCCCGCTCTAGGGCTGAACGGCGGGCGCCGGGCCGCGCGTCATGCGCCAAGACGAGGAAGCGCCGTCATTGCCGTTGAAAGTCCCCTGGCAGGGGCCCGCGGAAGCGCACTGCCCGCTGCCGCTGCCTCCGCCGCACGAGTTCCCGGCCGGCGCCGCCTCGGAAAAGGAAACTGACCCGTCGGAACCGACGGTCCCCTTGGCGTCGGCGGCATCGAAGGTTCCATCGTTCGCGACGGTGACCGGAAGATTAAAAGGTCCCCATTGCGCGGAGCATCCCGGAACGGCCGGAGTGGAGCCGGGTTGAGCCGTGAAATTCCAGGTCCCCGTGTAGGGATTTTTCTCGTTGAAGGAAAGCCCTTTAAACCCGACGCCTGAAAGGCTTTGGCAGCCCGCGAGCCCGGCCGCGACGCACAGGCAAACCGCCGCTTTAGAGCGATTTCCCGTCATGCCGCCGTGCCGGCGCCCGCGAGCCAGGCGGAGAAGGCCAGAATCGCCGCGGAGAAGCCGGCCAGAATGATGAGGCACGAGGACAGCGAAGCGAACGCCGCGCCGCCGCCGGCGCGCATTGGGGAAAGAGCCTCCTGCAGGCCCACAACGGCGTATGTCACGGGGTTGATGCGCATCACCCAGCGCAGCCAGACGGGCGCCGTAGACGCCGGGAACAAGGCGCCGGAGAGCATCCAGAGAGGAATGAGGAACAAGTTCATCACCGCATGAAAGCCCTGGGTCGACTCCATGCTCCAGGCGATGCAAAAGCCGATGCCGGTCAGGCCCAAGGCGCACAGGGCCAGCACCAGAACGGCCCATACATAGTCCGCGAGCCCGGCCGGGAACCCCACGGCGCGGGCAAAAACCAGGAAAAAGAGGCCCTCGACGAAGCCGACCGTGGCCGCGCCCAAAACCTTGCCCATCACGACGGCTAGGCGCGGCGCCGGCGAGACCAGCACCGACTGAAGGAAGCCTTCCTTCCTGTCATCGATGATGGAAATGGTGGCGAAGACCGCGGTAAAAAGAACGATGAGCACGAGAGTTCCGGAAAAATAATACTGCAGGACCTTCGGACCCAGGCCGGAGCCGATGAGAAACCAAAAGAGCACGGGCGGCGCGATGGCGCCGATGACGCGCGCCCGGTCCCGGAAAAAGCGCTTCATTTCCCGCTCCCACAGGCTGGCCACGGCCAAGGCAAAATTCATCGGGCCTCCTCTTCCTTGACCCAGAAGCGGTGGCCGGTGCGGTGCATGAACACGTCCTCCAAGGTCGGCTTCGACAAACTCACGGAGCGAATGAGGCCCGGGAAGGCTTCCACGATTTGAGGGATGAAGGAGTGTCCGTTTTCGCGTTCAAGCCGCAGGACTCCGTCCACCTGCGCCGGAGTAACGCCGAAGCGCTCCTTGATGCGCGCGCCCAAGGCGGCCGGATCCTCGGCTCCGATGGCGATGACGTCTCCGCCGATTTCGGCCTTCAAGGCGCCGGGAGTTCCCTGCGCGGCCAAGCGGCCCTCATCGAGCAGAATTAGGCGCGAGCAGTTTTCCGCCTCGTCCATGTAGTGGGTCGTCAGCAAAATCGTCGAACTCCGCGCCGCACGCAAATCTTTCAGGTGTTCCCACAAATCGCGCCGCGCGCCCGGGTCAAGGCCGGTGGACGGCTCATCTAGAAGAATGAGATCAGGCCGGTGCAGAAGGCTCTTGGCCAACTCCACGCGCCTTTTTTGACCGCCGGACAAGGCGCCCGCGTAATCATCGGCGCGAGAAGCCAAACCGTAGCGCTCGAGCCCCTCGGACACGCGCTTGGAGAGCTCCGCGCCGTGGACGCCGTAGAGGCGGCCCTGCTGCTCCATGTTTTCCCGCACGGTCAGTTTGGCGTCAAGACTGGGACTCTGGAAGACCACGCCCAGGCGGCGGCGGACGGCGCTCGCCTCTTTGAGCACGTCCAGCCCAAAGACTTCCGCCGCTCCGGAAGCCGGCCTCAAGGCGGTCGATAAAATCTTAAAGAGCGTGCTCTTGCCGCCGCCGTTGGGTCCCAAGACTCCAAAAATTTCGCCCGCCGCGACATCAAAGGAGACGTTCTTCAAAGCCTCACGCGCCGGAGATTTTTTGCGCGCGGGATAGGCGTGGCCGACGGCTTTAAGCGCGACCGCCGGAGCCGTCATTTGGCCGCCCTCCACAAAGTCTCGGTTTTGCCCGACTGATGATTGGCCCAGCGCGCCGCGGTAAAAAGATAGTCCGAAAGCCGGTTCAAGTAAACGACGACCTCGGTGGGAACGGCTTCGGCCGCAGCCAAGGCCACCGCCGCGCGCTCGGCCCTGCGGCAGACGGCCCGAGACCAATGCAGGCCCGCGCCCGCTTTGCCGCCGCCGGGGAGGATAAAGTTGGACAGAGGCTCCAAGCCCGCGGTCATCGAATCGATGGCGGCTTCCATGCGTTTGATCGCTTCAGGTTCCAGCGGCGGCGTCCGGGAAGAAGAGCTTTTCTTGATGTCCGGCGGGGAAGCGAGGATGGCGCCGATGACGAAGAGTTCCTGCTGGATTTTGCGCAGTTCGCCGCGCAGGTCGCGCAGGTTTTCCTGCGGCTCGATTTCCGCCAGGACCGCGCCCAACGCGCAGTTGAGCTCGTCCACGTCGCCGTAGGCCGCTACGCGCCGGTCGTTCTTGGGCACCCTTGCGCCGCCCCAAAGCCCGGTTTCGCCCTTGTCTCCGGTCCTTGTGTAAATCTTCACTAAAATAATTTTGGCAAATTAAGAAGGGCCTGAAAAGACCCCGGAGGATTTTTATTCCCGGCCCAGATGCCGCGCCAGGAATTTCTCGCAGGCTTCGTAGAACTTAAGGCGGTTCTCGGGCCGGGCAAAACCGTGTCCCTCATCGGGAAAGAGCAGATACTCCACCTCCTTGCCCCTGGCGCGCAGCGCGCCGACGATGGCTTCCGATTCCGCGGCCTTGACCCGCGGATCGTTGGCGCCCTGCGCGATGAGCATGGGCGCCTGGATTTTATCGGCGAAAAAAAGCGGCGAGCGCGACTCCAGGAATTCCGGCTCCGTTTCCAGGCTGCCCACCCGCAGATCGAAAACGCGACGCAAGGGCTCCCAATAGGGAGGAACGGACTTAATGAGCGTCGCCAGGTTGGAAGGGCCTACGATGTCCACCGCGCAGCGATAGAGATTGGGCGTGAACGCGGCGCCGCACAAGGCCGCGTAGCCGCCGTAGGAAGCGCCGTAAATCGCGACACGGTTTTTATCCGCTATCCCTTCACGAATGGCCCAGAACACCGCGTCGGTCAAGTCGTCCTGCATGCGCGCGCCCCACTCCCGGTCGCCCGCGTGGAGAAAGCGCTTGCCGAAGCCCGCGGAGCCTCGGAAGTTGACCTGCAGGACAGCGTAGCCCTGGTTAGCGAGCCATTGGATTTCTGGGTGCAATCCCCAGGAATCGCGCGCCCAGGGCCCGCCGTGAACATGAAGGACGAGCGGAAGCTTGTGGGGCTCCGCGCCCACCGGGACCGTAAGATAAGCCGTCAGCTTCAAGCCGTCCCGCGCCGCAATTTCCACAGGTCGCATGGGTGACAAAGCGTAGGATTCCAACGCCGGCCGCGTGCTGAAAAGAAAGGCCGTCGCACGCGTTGCGCGGTCGTATCGGTAATAGGACGCCGGGCGGCGATCGCTGATGCAGGAGACAATCCAGAGTTGATCCGCGTCATCCCGAGAAGCGAGATGAACGTCTCCTTCAAGCGCCTTGGCCAGAGCCTCGAAATCGGAGCCGACGTCACCGCCGATGGGCCGCCAAACGAGGCGCTCTTTTTCAAAGGCGCAGGCCTGAACGTTGAATTTGATGGGATGCACGAGAATCCCGGCGACGTCCGCTCCCGCGCAGGAGGCCAGAAGCTGCCTCGACTTCCCGTCCAGGCTCATCTCCCACAATTGCGTGGCGTCCGAATCGAGGCTCGATTCCACGTAGAGCGCGTCGTTGGAGGGCGCAAAGCCGTGCGCGCCGACGGCTTCGTCCGGCCCCCACGATAAGAACGTGCGCCAAGGAGTCCCCGCGCCGTCCTTGACGCGCAACTCCCCGCCGCCGTCCGGCTTCATGGCGCGGGCGCAGCGCAGGTCAAAGCGGATGTCCGGCAGCCAGCCGATGATATCGCCCGGGTTCTGCTCGACAAGGTCCATGGCGCCGGAAGCCACGTTGAGCCTGTAGGCATCGTGAACGCGCGCGTCGCGGCGATTAAGGCCGATGAGCGCGTCCTGGGGAAAATCAGGGTGGGTGCCGATAATCTGCGCTTGGACGCCGATAAAAGGCGTCAAGTCGGCGCCCATGCCGCCCTGCCAATCCGCGCGGTAGAGATGCCAGTTCTCGTCCCCGTCCTTGTCCTGGACGTAAAGGAGAGTCCGGCTGTCCCCGCTCCAAAAATAGCTGCGGATTCCGCGGCCGCGATCGCGCGTCACGGGCTTGGCGGCCCCCTCAAGAGGCCCCGCCCAAATATTCAAGACGCCCTCGTCCTCGGCTAAAAAGGCCAGCTTGGTCCCGTCCGGGGAAATTCGCGGCGAGGCTTTCTCGGGATTGCCGAAAATAAGCTCGCGGGGAATCCGGCGGGGTTGTGACGGCTTCGCTAACTCCGGCGTCCGGCTCATTTGCCCTTTTCGGCCGCAACTGATAAAATACGCTTCGCCGGACGCTGAAGCCTGGATTTCGTGGCGCGTTCGTCTAGCGGCCTAGGACATCGCCCTCTCAAGGCGGAGATCACGGGTTCAAATCCCGTACGCGCCACCAGTTTTTCCTCCACGCTAAGGATAGCGCCGCCGCCGGCGGGAAGCCGCGGCTTGGTACTGCAGGTGGAACTTCACCGCCTCCAGCGCGGCCTTGTTGATGAAGGGCCTTGGGTCCGTGAGCATCTTTTCGATTTTGGAGATGGGCCGGCCATTCTCATCGGTCTCGTTCTCCGCCAGGTAGCCCCGGATGCGGCCCGAGCGCGCCGCCATCTTGGCCCAGGCCTGCGCCGCCTCGTGCTGGGCGAGTTCGCCGTAGCCGGAAGAAACGCCGTCGAGAATCCGGAACACCATGGCTTCGTCCTCCACCGCCGAGGACGCGGATACCGCGGACAGGACCATGACCAATTTGGCGACGTTCAAACTCCCGCTGACGGCCAAATAGTGGCCCAAATGGCGGCGCAAGTCAGCTTCGGATCCCTCGAAAATGCGCCGGGTCGCCAAGAGTTTTTCCAAGGCCTGTCCCGCCGCGACGCCAAAAAACATGTGCTGCTCGACAGAGGAAAACCCGTCAATCATGTCTCGCATTTTTTTCGCGGCGGCTTCCGCGTCCCGATCGGAGCTCAAGTCTGCGGCGGCATAGAGCGCGAGCGCCTCGTCACGCTTCACCTCATGAGAGGAGTCGGCAGGCGGGGCCCCCCATGCGCCCCGCCCGCGCCATGATTGATAAAGTTCCTCCAAGCGTTTCGGAGCGACGCGCTGCAAATAGCGGTAGAGGACTTTCGCCCGCTCGGCCTGGGCGATGCCGGTGCTGATGGAGTAGCCGGCGCCGGTGACGCCGACCCAATCCTGCATCAGCATTTCCTTGAATTCGGGCCCTCCCCAGCGCGCGGCCGCGAGAAAAAGCGCTTCTTTCTCCGTCGTCCGGTTTTGGCGCGCCGCTTGGTAACGGCGCATGAGCTCGGCTTGCTCCTCCCGCGTCTCGGGCTTCAAAAGCGCGGCCAGGGATTCCGCCAAGGCCAGCCTGAGCGGATTGTAATTATCCCCGCCGATGCTGCTGTCTTCGGCTCGCCTGATGGCCTCGGTAACCAACCGCGCGTCTTCGGCCCCTGCGCCCGAACGGGCCAAAATGCCGGCCGCGGCGGCGGCCTCGGGGTAATACCGGTAAAGCGCGGCCATCTTATCGGAGGAAAGGATTTCCCTGGCCCACTCAACATCGTTTGGCGCGGCGGCGGCCAATGTTTCCGCCGCGGCGTAGCGCACGCCGGGGCTGCGGGTGTCCTCCTGCGCCAGAAGTCTTATGAGAAACTCCTTAAGTCCGCCCCTATCGTCATTGCTGGCGGGAAAATAAGAACCCTTCGGCGTCGAGACCGCCCGAGTCTGGGGCGAGGATGCAGGAGCCTCGGCCGCGGCCGGTTGGCTCTTGAGCAGGATCAAGACCTCGGGAGAAACCCGCACCTCGGTTCCAGGTTCCGCGGCCAGCTCCAGGGCGAACTGGGCGGCCGCCCGCTCATCGGGGAACGCCACGCCATGATAATGGGGGCCGTCTTTTTCGCGCACCCAATAGTCCGGCCGGCGGCCGAAGCGCGCGACGATGCGATCGTAATTCTCCGAGGATCCCGTCTGCTCTCCGAAATTAAACAGCACGATTTCCGCCCTGTCGGCGGGATTCCAAGCCGAATCATGCGGGACGAAGACGGCGATTTTATCCGTGCCGCGCCGCAGGCTGCGCATCAATCCGGGATGGATCAGAACCTTGGAAACGCCTTCCGCGCGAATCAGCGCCAGCACGGCGCGCACGGCGGCGCCTGTATCCGGCGCCGAGCCCTTAAGAGTGAACCGCGGGCTGACATTGGACGTTTCGCGCATGAAAATGGAGAGGCCGGCGCGGCGCGCCAAATCTTCCACCTCCCTCTTTTTTGAAGCATCATCGCTCAAAACCAAAATAGTGTTCTCCGCCGTTATATCCGCGGATTCAGAAATCTTTCCCGCGTTCTCAGGGAAAAGAACGGATGGCGCGTCATGGGCATCGGCGGGAGCCGGGAGCGCCGGAATCCCGTTGTCCGAACTGGGATTGACGACTCGGGCGTAGACCTCCGGGTGCACGGCCACGGCTGAAATCGCGGCGGAAGCGGCCAGGGCCAGCGCCAAACGCGCCGCGTCCCGCGCGCCCGCCAAGGTCGCGAAAGCCTGGTAGGAGGACGGCGCGCCGTGGCGCATCGTCATCACGGGCACGCCGCCAAATCCCGCGGCCCCAAGCGCCGCGTTCAAGGCCGCGCGCGCGTCGGCGGCGGAAGCGGCGGAGACGAACACGCGGCCTGCGGAAGCCCGCGGGTGGAGAACCGTGTCGAAGGCCGCCACCTTGGATGCCGGAGAAGACGCCCCGGCGCCGGGCTGCGCCTGCGGCTCCGAAGCATGGCCCTCTTGAGCGGACGTCGAAAAAGAGGAGCCTTCCGTTCCGGCGTCTGAGTTATCAGCCGCAGGCGGCTCGCTGGACGGCCCGTTTCCAGGAACCTCGATCCAAATGGCAGCTTCTTTTCCCTCGACGAATCGCGGCAAAACGCCCGTTTCGGGCGAAGGCGCGTTCGGGTCGATGCCGGCTCGCGCTCCGGCCTCATAAAAAATCCGTCCGCCGCCGGCCCTGAAATTATGGCCCACCACGGTCTGGGGGGCGAAGGCGGCTTTAAGCCGCCGAACGGCCTCCGGAGAAAGAACCCGCGCCGGCGCCCGGATCCGGATCAGGATGCGCCCGGAACCCATCCGCCAATTCACGTCGATGCTCCGCCCCTCTTCAATTAAGGACTTAATGATAAGAATCGTTTCGCGGTAGGCTTGAGCCGCGGCCAAGCGCTGGAAGCGCGGCAAGCCGGAACGTCCGGAGTCCTCCCCGTAGGACTGCAGAGCCGCCGTTTCGCTCTCCGAATTCCCGTTGACTATTTCGACGGTCTTCCCGGGGCCGTTCCACCCAAAGGGAAAATTCTCCGGCATGGGCAGGACCGCGTCCGGGACTTCGTCCTGCGCCGCTTGGGCGGGAGGCTCCTGCGGGTCGCGCACGCGCTCCGCGATCACGTCCGCCAGAGACTTGGCGACTCGGATGTAGGCGATTTCCTTTTGGCGCAGGAGCGCGATGGTTTTTTCCGCGGCCGCCTCAAGGGAGGAGAATAAATCCGGCGTGGCGACGCGCTCGCTTTGGATAACCGCCGGTTTCCCGATGCCGAAACGTTCCAGAAACGACCGGATGGAATCGGCCGATAACGGATCGGCGAAATGGATGTTGACGCTTTTTTCTTCCGTCACGGCGGGGCGAACTCTCAAGCGGCGCAAGAGTTCTTCGGAAAGAGGCATCGGCTCCGATGGAGCTAAATCAAGGCGCCGCTCGATGAGCGGCCTCAAGGCGGCGGGAACCTCCAAGCGGGTCAGATGGGGATCGTCAAGCAATTCCAGCGCCCTCTTGATGGCCGCCTCCCGGTTCGACATGAAAAAATACAGGCGCGGCTCATTGACGTTTTTGCCCCCCCAGCGAGCGAGGTCCTCCTGGGTGCTGAATTGCGCGTCCAGGCGGTTGCCGGAAAGTTCTTCCTTGACCGCGAGCCGATCCGCCATCAAGATCGGCGGCACGGCCTCGGCCGCCGCGCCCTCATCCGCCGCCGGTGTTTTTGAAACGGGCGCCTTGGGAAAGGACGGCACGACATCCGGATGAACCGCCACGGAGGAGATAATGTCCAGCCCCGCCAAAGCCACGGCCGCTTTGGCGGCCTCTTCGGCGTTCTTGAAGTCGATAAACGCCCCGCCGGAACGCAGGTAGGCCGGCGCCGCCGGCAGATTAAGCTTAAGAAGGGCGGCGCCGAGGGCTTCGCGATCCGCGCCATAAACCCGCAGCCGCCCGGGCAGGCTCTTGGGAGGCGTCAAAGAATCCGCGAGCCTTATTTTGGGCGGCACCGCGCCGATGGAAATCGCCTCCGCCAAGGACATTCGAGTTCCCCATGCCGCGGCGGCTTGGCCGATTCCGATTCTAATCCGGTCTTCTTTATGTTGCGCAAGCCTTCTCTCCAGCGCCGCTATTTTTTCACGTTGCGGCGCGCTCAGCAAAGCTTCGTACAGCTTGAGCCGGCTTAAGGACTTTTCCAGGCCGGCCGCGTTTGCTTTCGCGATTTTCTCCGGCTCCGAAGCCAATATCCTATCCGCGCTGCGGCGTTCTTGCGCGGCTTTTCGCGTCAACGCTTCCAAAGCGTTCCGGCGGGCGCCCTCGGCCTCCGGCGCGCTCCCCTCCGCCTTGAGGACCGGGGCCACGGCTTGAGCCAGTTGCGGCGAGAGGCCCCCCGCGCACGAAAGCCCTTCCAAGAGATCACCCGCGTCCATGCCGTTGAACATCATGCCTTGGCTTTGGGAAATGATTTCAGGAGAAATCAGGGCCGGAACGGCCCCTTCGGCGGAAGAACCTTCCACGGGAGCGACTTCCGCGGCCAAGGCGGCGTAAACGCCGGCGCCCGGCGACGCCAGCACGAGGCCCGCGCTCAAAAACAGCGAGAGAGCCCGGATTGCCCGGCTATCTCGATTCATGCGCCGCGGGATTGGGGATCTCGATCCAATAATCGGTTCCGGAAGCGCCCGTCGAATAACCGAGGCGCGCGCCGGGAATGGATGAGAGAACGCGGTAGAGCTCGAAGAAGAGGCGGCTCGAGCTGTCCTGCTTCAAGATATTGCCGCCCTCCGCGCGATCCAGAGACTCCTGGGCGCTGGCTGGAACGCGGCCGGTGAAGTGCGCGCGCAGAAACGCCGCTTCCGATTCGCTCAAGGAGCCGTTTGCGTGAATCGCGACCGCGGCCGATTGCGGATCAATCCGATAGCGGACTTGGAGCGCGCTATTCCGGCCGCCGGCGGCTTGGCGAAGGAACACCTTGAGCCATCCTTCATAGGACTCTATTTCTGAGGGCACGGACCGCAGCAGGGCGTCTTGGACGCTTTCGGGGTAATGCTCGCGTTCGAGCGCCTCCTTGATTTGCCGCGCGGCGCCCAAGCGAAATTCCTTGGCGGTTTCCTGATCGCCTTGGAGGATTACCGGATCTTGCGCGCTCATATTTGGCGCTTGGTTCTGCGCCAGCAAAGAATCCGCCTGCGGTTGCGTCGGGACGGCGAGCGCCGCGGCGGCCGTTTCGCTCTTTTCTTCGGAAGCCGCCGGAGGAGCCGCAGGCGCCGCCTCATCCGCCGCGGGATGGCTCTTGATTTCATCCAGTATCCACCGATCCAGAATTTCCCGGGTCAGGCCCATCTCGGCGTCTTCCTCGACCGCCTGTTCCACGAGAGTCACCAAACGATCGAATATTTCGCGGCTCATCGCCTCGGCGGGAGGATTCTTGACCGCAGGCTTCACGGGCAAGGGCTCCACAGCCACGTTGATTTTGCCTTTTTGGACGCTTAAGCGGATGAGCTTGGGCCCGGGCTGGGCTCCGCCTTTCGCGGCCGATTCCAGGATTTCGCGGGAAATGGGCGACTCCACCAGATTCTTGATGGCGTTGCGCAGCGGCCGCGCGCCTTTGTCCACGCTGTAGCCTTCGTGGACGAGAAGCTTGACCACCTCGGGAGTCCACTCCAATTCATTGCCCCTCTGGCCTACTTTGCGGCGAACCTTCTGCAATTCCAGCGGCGCGATTTTTTCCATCATCGCCATGGTCATGGGGTTAAAAACGATGGGATCGTACTGCAGGCGCCCGCGGAACTCGGGCGGGAACATCCCGGTCATGGCCTCGTTGGTCGCGGCGACGGCCTTCTCCCGGATTTCGCGCGCCATCCGGACGCCGAACTCGGAAAGCTGGGCCTCCACATCGGCGCGCCGGGACGCGTCTGCTTCCGACGCGTCCCACTGCGCCTTCAGCACCGCGTAGGCTTTTTCATAGGGCCCTAAATCAAGGCTCATCATGCCCACGTTGGAGCTCATGAGCACGATGGTGTTCTTGAAGCTCACGGTCCGCCCGTGGCCGTCGGTCAGGCGGCCGTCGGCCAAGACCTGCAGCAGGATAAGCCACGCCGCCGGGTTGGCCTTCTCGATTTCGTCGAACAAAACCACGCTGTAGGGATGCTTGCGGACCGCTTCGGTCAGAGTCCCGCCCTGTTCGAAGCCCACGTAGCCCGGAGGCGCGCCCGTCATCTTGGCGACCTCGTGCGGCTGCATGTACTCGGACATGTCCAGACGAATCATGGCGTTCTCGCTGCCGAAAAGAAAATCCGCGAGCTTCTTGGCGAAATAGGTCTTGCCCGTGCCGGTGGGACCGGTCAGCAAAAAGACGCCGATGGGCTCGTCCTCGGAGTCGTGCATGCCGGACTTGCTGCGGCGCACGGCGTCCGAAATCACGTGGACCGCCTCTTCCTGGCCCACCACGATTTTATTCAAGGACTGCTCCATCTCGACGTACTTGTGCATGTCCTCGCGGCCCAACGTCAGCTGGTTGGTCGCGACGCCGGTCTCTTCGACGATTTTTTCGTTGACCTGCTGTTCGTCGACGTTGGGGATGCCATCGGTTGGAATGGCTTGACGTTGGCGATAGAGCGTCACCAAATCTTCGACCAGCCTTGCCGCGGCATTCTCCAAATCAATGACGCTGGGCACTTCGTCTGCGTCTTCCTCGGCGGCGGCGCCGGATTCGGCCTGGAACAGCTTGGCCTTTTCTTCCTCCAGGCGCTTAAACGCATATTCCAGTTCGCTCATCTTGTCCTGGATGGCCAAGGAAAGGCGATCGCGGCGGCTCTGGAAATCGGCGACCCGCAGCGCCTCGATGAGATAATGGAAGGCCCGTCCTGGTAAAAAAATCTCGCTATCTACATGAGAGTTCTCAGCCGCGGCCTTGAGCGCGGACGGTTCAATTTTTACTCCGTAGCGCCGCTCATAATACGCCCGCGATTCCTGCAGCGCGCGCAGGGACTGCGTCTCGTCATATTCCGGCACCTCGACGGCTTTCAAGCGGCGCTTGATGGCTTCGTCGGGCCGAATGTACTTGTCGTACTCCTCTCTGGTGGTGCCGCCCACGATGACGACATCGCCGCGCTCCAAGGGTTTTTTAAGCAGATTCTTGATCCGGGTGCCGTACTGCGTATCCTGGAAAAAAGTATGCACCTCGTCGATGACCAGGACCACCTTGGCCCCACGGCCGCGCTGCAAGGCGTTGAATTTCGCCAGGATGCGGAGCAGATTGGAAAGAATCGCCGTGGAATTGTCCTGTGCCACGCGGTCCAGGATTTGGTTTGGATCCAGAGATAAGAAATAGCGATCGTCCAACGTAGAGAGGCGAAAGGTGCCGCCCTCGCCTTCCTGCTGCCGCGAGATCCCGACCGCCTGAATCATCTTCCGGAGAACCGCGGTCTTGCCCACGCCCGCCTTGCCCACCAGCACCACGCCGTTGGCGTCGCCGGACGGCGAGGCGATGACGGGAACCATCTTGTTCATCTCCTCGAGCCTTCCGATGACGGGAGTCTCGTCGGGAACAATCTCTTCGAGCACGCGCTGGCCGAACATGGCCGTCAGAAATTTCTTGTCTTCGCGAGAGAGATCCACCGCCGGGTCTTCGGCGGCCTCAAGAAAAGGTTTTAGCGGCGGGCGCGCGGAGGCGGCGGCCGGAGCCGAAGAATCCTCGATGGAGCCGAGAAGGAGCCCCAGCGGCGACGCGGCAGCCAAGACCGCGTGCGCGCCCAGAAGATGCGGCAGCGCCAAGCCGCCCAGCGCCGCCACGGCGATGAGGCCCAGCACCGTTCCGGCCTTCTTGGCGGCTTGCTCGCCCTGGGAACCGCCAGTCCGGGCGTCCTGGCCTTTGCGCTTTTCCGTGCGCCAGCGCGACCAAATGTCGCGGCCATCCCAGCGCTGTTCCATCCAGCGGCGCAGTTCCGCCAGCCTGGCCCGGCCGTCCTGGCTTTCGAAAAGTTTTTGGCGGATGCTTTGGACGTCATCGTCAGGCAGCCCGCGCGAGTCCGCGTGCAGGGCCTCGGCGGCGCGGCCGATGAACGCATCCTGGAAGCGGTTCCATTTCTCATCGTTGGAAAGCGAATCGAAGCCCTCGGAGCCAATAACCTCATCCATCAAGTCGCCGTCCAGGACCTCGGCCATGATGTTCTCGAAGCGCTCGCTGTCGACCTCCGAGCGCAACTCGCCCTTTTCCGCCAAGTCCGACGCCCAGCGCGCCCAGCCGCCCAGGACGCCGCGCAGGGACTTGACCGCCTCCTCGTTCTGGACCTTCTCGTAGATGCAGTAGTACGCTTGGCTGCAGGCCAAGGCGATGCCGACCACCGGCAGGCCCAGCCAGAAATAACCGGCCAGGGAAGCGGCCGAAAACGCCGCGAAGCCGAGCCCCCAAGTCAGGCGCTGGACGCGGCGCGGAGAAAAGCCGTGGCGGGAAAGCCACGCCAGCGGATTCGCCGGACCTTCGTAGAGCCGCCGGAAAATGCCCTGATAAGCTCCGCTGGGCAGTTCCGGATTACGCGTCCACGCGAAACGGTAGGCGCGGGTCGGCCACCAACGGATGCCGATCTTGAATCCGTCCGCGTGCGGCAGCGGCGCCAAAAGATTGAAGGCAGCCAAGGCCAGGTTGACCACGGCCGCGGCCTCGAGCGCGGAGGCCGCCAAGCCTCCGGCGGCGATAACGCCAGTCGAGACCAACGCTAAGCGAACACCCCAGGCCAGCGCCGCCGTGGCGGCGTTCGCCGCGGGCCCGGCTAAGGCGACCTTGGCCGCGTCCCGCTTGGGATCGGCCAGCTTGTTGTAATCGACCGGGATAGGCTTGGCCCAGCCCAGCAGCAGCGGAACGTGAAGGAAAGTGGAGCTTGCGACAAGGCTCAAGAAAGGCAGCAGGACGGTGCCCCAAGGATCGATGTGCTTGAAAGGGTTCAAGCTTCCCTGGCCGAAGCGGCGGGCCGTATCGTCTCCCAAGCGGCGAGCCATGTATAAATGGCCCGTCTCATGGAGAAGAATGCCGGACATCAGCGCCGCGCCGTAAAGGACGGCGCCGAGGCTCAGGGCCGCGCCGTGGGTCAGGAAGAGCGCCGCGGCGCCGCCGACCACGGCGGCCGCGCTCAAAAGCCGGCGCCAGCGGCCTGGGCCATTGATGGAAATTTTTCGCGCCAAACTTCCAAAGGCCGCACGCCGCGGCGCCGGAATCTCCGTATCGCGCTGGACACCGGAAGCGCCCGCGGACTCAAGAAGCCCGGACGGAAGGCCTCGCGCCGCGTCGGCGCCGGTTTCAACGCCCGCCGGGGCCGCTTTGCCCCAAAGCCGGCGCGCTTGGGCCACCAAGCCCTGCGCCTGCCTCGCCTTCATGCCGGCCAAACTCTTTTGGGCGGTGCCCAATTTTTCCAGACTCGGGGCGTTCAAGAAATCCCGGTAGGCGTTCGCCTGAGCGACGGCTCGCTCGAAACTGGAAGTGTCGTCAGTCTGTTTTGCTTGCAGCGCCAGCGCGGGCAGAGCCTCGGCCTGCGCGCGGGCACGCGCGGCGATCTTAGCCAGTTGCGCCACGGCGGCCGGGGCCTGCTCCCGGGAAGTCCCTGCGGCTTGAACGCCGCGCAGGATGTCCGCCTCTTCCGGGGTCAGCGACGGCGCGCGCTCAAGGCCGGAAAGCAGCTCGGGAATATTGACGCCGCCAATATTTTCAGAGAACGCGCCCTGGGGCAGAACGGCGTTGCCCAGCGAAGAAATAGGCGGAAGAGAAAGATTCGCGGGAGCCTCGGCTCCGGTCTCGGGGGCTTCAAAGCCCGCGGCCAGGACGCCGTAGCAGCCCAGGCCGGGAGACACCAAAACGAGCGAGGATGAAAGCCCCAGGGCCAGAATCTTGACCGCCAGGCGGCGCGACGCAATCTCCATGTAACCGGTATCCTTGTCTAGTCCAAAATATAACGCGGACGCGCGACGGCGCGTCCGAACCAACGTTATTCTGATATATAGAAGCTTCCTTAAGTAGGGTCGATGGTTCCAGCCCAAGGCCGGCAATGGGCCTAAGGTTCGGTGGGACTTAAGACCTACGTGAAGATGGGTTTACGACGGCTGCGAAGGGTCCGCAGACGCGGTGATTAGAGACGGCCGATTTTCCCTGTGACGACCGTGCAGGTCTTGGTGTAGAGGCCCAGCAGATAGGCCCGGACTTTGACGTCGGCCTTCACGTCGTAGAGAACGTCGCTGGCGTCGCCCTTGAGCGCCGAAGAGACCGCGCCCGCGTAGCCGCCGTCCCCCCAGCTCACGAGAAACAGCACGCTTCGATTGCAGGATTGGCCGGAGACGATGGTATCCGTCGGGCTGGCCTTGACGTCGCTGGGCGAGGCGGAGCGGTAGGAATACGGCTCCTCGATGCCCGTATAAAGGATGCCGCAACCGCCAAGGAAGGCGGCGGCCAAGGCCAGCGTCGCCGCCTTCCCCGCGATTGCTCGGACTGACAAGGAATCAGCTCAGGTGCTTGCTGACCAGCTTGGTCATCTCGAACATATTAACGGTCGACCGGCCGCCGAAAACGGCCTTCAGGTTCTCGTCCGCGTTGATGTTGCGCTTGTTCTTGGCGTCTTGAAGCTTGTGCTTTTTGATGTACTCCCAGAGCTTCTTGACCACCTGGGTCCTCGGCAGCGGCTTGGTGCCGACGATTTTGGCCAAAGTGGGGCTAATCGTGAGTTCTTTCATGAATGCGGCGTTGGCGGCTCTAGGCATTTTGCTCTTCTCCATTGATGACGAAAGTCCGTGCCGGGCCTCGCTTAAAGGCGGCCCAAGCCGGTTGAACGGCTCCCATTGTGTATGTTTTTACCGGTCGAGGTCAAGAGACAGGCGCGGCGCTTGGCGTAGCGGATGGCTTCAAGTCCGGTGCGGCGCACCTCGGTTCGCACATGGGACTTTTTCAAATCCGCCGGACCGTGCCAGCGCATGCCCTCGTGCTCTCGAACGGAAAAAACGGGCTTGCCGTCCAGGGCGCGGCAAAAATAGACCAAATCGACGTGGTCCGCGTGGCCGGGAATGTGCTCCAGTTGGACATGGTTGGGAATATGCAGGTAGCGGACCTCGGGTTCGGGAGGATTGGGAGCCACCCGAGGCGAAAGAATTTCCACCTCCAGGCCGGTCTCTTCTAGGATTTCGCGCCGCAGCGCCTCATCGGGCGTCTCATTCTCCTCGATGTGGCCTCCGGGCGGCAGCCACATGCGCAGCTTTTTATGGAACAGCAGCAAGGTCTTGCCGCCGCGGACCACGTAGCCCGTGGCCACGAAATGCTTGGGTTTCGCGTTCTTCATGAAGTCATGGCCTTTTTTTCAAGCCCGAGGGCAAAATCAGAAGCGGCCGCCGCGAACTCCCGCGGCGTGTCCAGGGGAACATGGTGGAAGGATTCGGGAATCTCCAACCCTCGGGCGCCCGGCACGGCCTTGACCGCCCCCTCGAAGTCCTGCCTTTCCATGACCGTGCTGAATTCCCCGCGGATAATGAAGCAGGGCATGCCCAACTGCGGGAAAATCGGCCACGCGCTCTCATAGAGGAACGTGAAAATCCGCCAATCCGTCTTCCAGGTAAAGCCTCTCTCCGTCTGGCGCACGCACGACTCGGCCAAGGCGCGGAACCGCGCGGCATCCATGCGGTTTCCCGGCGGCTGGAGATGGAAGCGCCCGATGATTTCCTCGCGTTCCTTATAAAAGGGCTGGCGCGGCTTGAACCTGGCCAAAAAACTTTTTTTCTTGGGGTTGGGCTGCCGGTATTCCGGCATGAAGTCGGCGGCGATGAGGCCCAGGAGCCTTTGCGGGCGCTTAATCGCGTAATCCAACGACATCCGCGCCCCGAAAGAATGCCCGCAAAGAAAAAACTTGTCCCATCCCAGCGCCACGCGGGCTTGCTCGATATCCTCGACAAATCCCTCGCCGGAGTAATTGCCGTCCGCGTGCCAAGCGCTGTCCCCGTGGCCGCCCAAATCCAGCGCCGCCGGCGCGAAGTCTCGGGAGAGCAGCGGCGCGACGTAATCCCACCAGTGGGAGTTGCCGGCCATGCCGTGCACCATCAGAAGCGGCCGCTTTCCCTCGGAGGGCCAAACCCGGAGATGAAGCGCGCCGTCGGCCGTCCGAAGCGACCGCGCCTCTTTCATCAAGACGTCCTAGGCGCGGCGGCCGCCGCGGCATCCGGCCACACGGCGTTCTTGAATCTCCGGTGCACCCAAAGCCATTGGCTGGGCTCGCGGCGAATCCAGTTCTCGGCCATGGAAACCAAAAATTGGGTCGCTTGGTCCGGGTCGCGCGCGGCTTCGCCCAATTCCAACTCGGGCCCAAGCACGACATGAACGATGCCGTCGGGCGTGCGGCGCTGGAACGATGGAATGATGGCCGCGCCCGTGCGCTGGGCCAAGCTTCCCACCGCGGCCAACGTATGAACCTTGGCCCCAAAAAACACCGCCCACGTTCCCATCGGCGGAGGCGCGTACTGATCCATGATGAAGGCCACGCTCTCGTTGGCGCGCAGCGCGCGCAGGATGCCGGGCAGCGTGCGCGGTTGATAAAGGGCGCGAACTCCGGCGGAGAGCCGCGTTTTTTCCATCTTGCGGTGCAGCCATTCAGGCCTCAAATGCCGCGTGATAATGGTCACGGGCACCCCGCTCATGGCCGCGGCGCTGGCCGCGAACTCCCAGTTGGCCAGATGCGCGGAGACAAAAAGGACGCCCTTGCCCTTCCGCGCGGCCCGCTTCCAGTGCTCCAAGCCTTCGAACCGGGCGACGCGCGCGGCGTAGCGGCGATAATGCCCGGGAATGGGCGAGAACATATGCAGCATCTCGAGGGCCAGGATGCCGTAATGCTCGAAATTTTCCCGCAGAAGTTTTTTTTGCCGCTCCGGCGCCAGCTCCGGAAGGCAGCGCCGGATATTGTCCTCCGCAACGCGGCGTCGGGCAAGCATCACATGGGTCGCCAAGCGGCCCAGCGCGCGGCCCAGGGGCAATTCCAGGCTCCGGGGCAAAAGGCTGACGGCCGAGCCGAAGGCGAAGAGTATTCCGCGCAGGAAAGCGGAGAGAAGAGGGTTCAATCCGCGAAGACCGCTAAGGTTTCAAAACGACGATTTGACCGACGGGGCCGTTGGAAACGCCCGAATAGGCGGCGTAAATCGGGAAGAGGCTTTCCTTGGACGGCGCGACGAAATCCACCGTGATTTGGCCGACGGCGACGGGAAGCCAAACGTGGATGCCGTGGGTCGGCTTGCCGTCGGCTAGAGCGTCGAGACCGTCCACGTCGAAACTGGCCCCATCATCCTGACCAGCGAGGACCGGGTTGGAAAGATTCAGGCGGACATGCCGGCCCTCGTACACCGCGATGCGCAGGCCGGAAAACGGCGGGTTCGGATCGGGAAGCAGATGCCAGCGGTCATTGCGCCACACCAGATTGAAAGTCACGTCTTGCGGGGCGGCGGCCAAACGGGACGCCGCGGGCTTAAGGGCTTGGCTCAACTGCGCGAAAGTTTGGGAAAGCGTCGGGACGGGGCCGGCCTGCGCCACGGCCGCCGCGGACGCGATGACGATGGAAACGACGAACGCTTTTTTCATCAATACCCCCCAACGGAACTGCCTTTAATAGTAAAAAACTGCGGGACCTCCTGTCAAACCGCAGGCCCGACTCGGAACGCCGCAGCTTGCGCTTGACGCGAAGGGGCGAAGTTGATATCATCAGCCTCGGCCATCCGGAGACATCGTCGGCGGGCCGTATTTTAAAACGGAAGAGGAAAGCCATCAACAACCACAACAACAGGTTCGGCGGCAGGCCCACCGAAACCGTCCGAATCAACAACAGAATTTCAGCGGCCATGGTCCGGCTCATCGATTCGGACGGCACCCAAATCGGAATTCGGCCCATCAGCGAAGCTTTGGCGCTGGCTCGAACCCGCGGGATGGACTTGATCGAAATCGCGCCGCAGGCCAACCCGCCCGTCTGCAAGGTTTTAGACTATTCCAAATACCGCTATGAGCAGGATAAAAAAGAGCGCGAGTCCCACAAGAACCAGAAGTCGGGATTCCTCAAGGAAGTGCGCATCAAGCCCCACATCGGGCAGCACGACCTTGACGTCAAAATCAGACAGATGACGGAATTTTTGACGGATCGGGACAAGGTCCGCATCACCGTGGTTTTTCGCGGGCGCGAGATGGCCCATCAGGACTTGGGCATGAAGCTGCTCAAGTCCATCCAGGAGCGCTTGGCCGAACTCGCGTCGGTGGAGCAGGCGCCGCTGACCGACCGCAACCGCTTGTCCATGACTTTAATGCCCAAACGCTAGGATTCGGGGAGAATTACATGCCGAAAATAAAATCGCACAGCGGCGCCAAAAAGCGCTTTTCCAAGTCGGCCTCCGGCAAATGGCGGCACTATAGGCCCGGCCGGCGCCACCTCATCGCCCCCATGAAGAACGATCGGAGGCGCGCTCTCAATCAAAAAAACGAGTTGACCAGGACCGAGGGACGGACGATGTCCCGGTTCCTGCCCTACGCATAAGCCATGAGAATAAAATCCGGAGTCACCACCCGCCGCCACAAGAAGAAGAAGTTCAAGCTCGCCAAGGGCTTTTATTCGGACAAGAGCCGCAAATGGCGCCAGGTCAAGCAGGCCGTCGAGCGCTCGCTGGCGGTCGCCTACGTGGGACGCAAGGACCGCAAGGGCGATTTCCGCTCTCTGTGGATCACCCGCATCAACGCCGCCTGCCGCGAGCACGGCGTCACCTACGGGCGCTTCATCTCTGGCTTGAAGAAAGCCGGCGTGACCTTGAACCGCAAGATGCTTTCCGAGATGGCCATCAGGGACGGCGCCTCGTTCAAGAAGCTGGTGTCCTTGGCGTCCGGCGGCGCGTAAAGCCCGCGCCCGTCGTTCCGGCGCAAGCCGGAATCCATATGACTGGGCCCCGGCTTACGGATTGCCGGGGCGACGCGAGGAAAGGGTTTTAGAGTAGTTTTTTCCATGCCCGAAACCGACCGCAAACAATGGGAATCCCAGTTGGAGGCCGTGCGCGCGGCTTTCGCGGCGACGGCAGCGCAGACAGCGGCCGATCTCAAAGCCCTCGATGACATCCGCGTGCGGTTCTTGGGCCGTAAAGGCGGGCTGACCGAACTTCTTAAGCTCCTTAAAGATTTCCCTATCGCGGAAAAACGTGAGCTGGGCCCCAAGGCCCAGGAAACCAAGGAAAGCTTCGAGGCCGTCATCGCGCGCCGCCAAATGGAGCTCGAGGAAAACCTTCTGCAATCCAAATTGTCGGGCCAGCGCATCGACGTCAGCCTGCCTTCCTACCGCGAGCCGCGCGGTCGCCTGCACCCGCTGACTTTAGTCATGGATGAGATGACGCGCATCCTCACACTGATGGGATTCTCCCTGGCGCAAGGCCCTCACGTGGAAACGGAGCACCACAACTTCGAGGCGCTCAATATCCCCAAGCATCACCCGGCGCGGGACATGCTTGACACCTTTTACCTCAAAGGCGCTCCCGGCGTCCTGCGCACCCACACATCTCCGGTGCAAATCCGTGTCATGGAAAAACAAAAACCTCCTCTGCGCATCATCTGTCCCGGGCGCGTCTTCCGCCACGAGGAAGTGGACGCCTCCCACTCCTCCGTGTTCCATCAAATCGAAGGACTGGCCGTGGACAAGGGCGTTTCCTTCGCCGACCTGAAGGGCACTCTCGATTTCTTCTTAAAGGAACTCTTCGGCCAGAAGACTCAGACCCGCTACCGCCCTTCCTATTTTCCGTTCACCGAGCCCTCGACCGAGGTCGACGTCCGGTGCCTATTCTGCTCAGGCGCCGGCTGCCCGGCCTGCAAAAGATCGGGCTGGATGGAAATTTTAGGCGCCGGCGTCGTGAACCCCAACGTGCTCAAGGCCGTGGGCCTGGATCCCGCGCAATGGTCGGGATTTGCCTTCGGCGTGGGCGTCGAGCGCGTGGCCATGCTGCGCCTGGGCGTCAACGACATGCGGCTTTTCTACGAGAACGACCAGCGCTTTCTCGTTCAATTCGACGGCTGAAACAAGATGAAAATTTCTCTTGAGTGGCTCAAGGAGCACCTGCCGTCCTTAAACCTCGGCGCGGAGGAGTTGGCCAAGGCGCTGCTGAACCTGGGCCTGGAGGTGTCCTCCATACAGCGCCGCGGCGCGGCCTTTTCGGGCGTCGCGGCCGCGAAAATTCTCTCGGTCGGCAAGCACCCCAACGCGGACAGGCTTTCGGTCTGCTCGGTGGAGTCCGGCGGAGAGGTTTTCCCCGTGGTCTGCGGCGCTAAGAACATCGCGGCCGGGCAAATCGTCCCTTTGGCCCGGCCCGGGGCCACTCTTCCGGGCGGGCGGACCTTGGCCAAGACCGTCATCCGCGGCGTGGAATCCCAGGGCATGCTCTGCTCCGCGGCGGAATTGGGCCTGGGTTCGGATCACGGCGGCATCCTTATCCTAAAACCCGATACTCCGAGCGGCGCGGATCTAAGCTCCCTGCTAGCCAAGCCGGACTTGGTCCTGGAAGTCGAAGTCACGCCCAACCGGCCGGATTGCCTCTCGCACCTGGGGCTGGCCCGGGAACTCTCGGCGGCGCTGTCCCTACCGCTGCGAATTCGTCAGCTGGCGCCCCTTCTTGAGGCCGTGGCTCCGCTTAAAATCAGCGTGGCGGACGCGGGTGCCTGCCCGCTCTACACCGGCAAGGTTTTTTCCGGCCTGGACATCAGGCCCAGCCCCGGATGGCTCTGCGCCAGGTTGGAAGCCGTGGGGCTGCGGCCCATCAACGCCCTGGTGGACATCACCAACTACGTCTTGATGGACGTCGGGCAGCCCCTGCACGCCTTCGACTACGACAAAATCGCGGGCGGCGAAATCGCGGTGCGCTTCGCCAAAAAGGGCGAGAGCATCGCGGCCTTGGACGGAAAAACCTACGAGCTCGCGCCGGAATGCCTGGTCGTCGCCGACGCCCAAAGGCCCGCGGCCATAGCCGGAATCATGGGCGGAATGGAGAGCTCCATCACGGACACGACCAAGCGGGCGCTGCTGGAAAGCGCGTGCTTTTCCCCGGTCGCGGTCCGGCGCGGCTCGCAACTCCTGCGCCTGCGCTCGGACTCCTCATACCGTTTCGAGCGCGGGACCGACCCGGCGGCGGCGCCCGCGGCTGCGGCCCTGGCGGAGACTCTGCTCCGCGAGCTGTGCGGAAAATCAGTCCGAGCGGACGCTTCGGCGAGCGCGGGCAAGACTCCTTCCGCGGCCGAGCCCATTTCGGTCTCGGCCGCGCGCATCAACCAAATCCTCGGCTCGGATTTCGCCCCGACGGAAATTTCCCAGGCTTTGAACCGCATTTCGGCGCGGCCGGACTCATCCGCGAGCGGCATCACCTTTTACCCCCCAAGCTACCGGCGGGACTTGGCCACGGAATGGGACTTGGCGGAAGAGACCGCCAGGCTGCTTGGCTACGACCGCATCCCGGCGCGGGAACCCGTCTCGCGCCCGGCTTTGTCCCGCGTGGAGGCGGGGCACGCGGCTTTGGTCCGCTGCCGCGCGCGCCTGAGCGCGGCGGGACTCTTGGAAGCCTTCAACCACGATTTTGTCTCGGAGAAAGTTCTCGCCGCTTCCCGGCAAATCCAGGCCGAGACCTGGGCCCGGCCCGCCAACCCGCTCTCTGAGGAAGGCGCCGTGCTGCGCCCCACGCTGCTGCCGGGCCTGCTGCAAAACGCCGCTTTGAATTTCAGCCGGGGCGCGCGTTCGGTCCGGCTCTTCGAGATCGGCAAAGCCTATCGCATGGAAAACGGCGTCGTCGCGGAAAACTGGCGCGCCGCCGGCGTCTTAAGCGGTCCCACCGAAGAGACCGCGGGTGGAAAATTTTGGAGCATCTCACAAAGCGCGCAATACGATTTTTACCGCGTCAAAGGCATTTTTGAAAGTTTGCTTGCCGAACCCGCCGGAGAGATTTTCCGCGCTACGAATGGCACGGAGTTGCCTCCTAATTCAGGATGGGCCGATACGGCGCGGTTTTTTCATCCCGGACAAGGCGCGGGCTGCAAATCAAGGGGAAACTCTTTTCTCGGCCTCTATGGCTGCCTGCACCCCCAGGCCGCGACGGCCTGGGACTTCGAACCGCGAACAATCTGCCTCTTTGAAATCGACTTAGAGGCCTTGGCGGGCGCCGCCGCGGGCGGCCAAGCGACCCGGTTCGAGCCTTACAGCCAATTCCCCGGCTCCTGGCGGGACATTTCCATTGTCTTGCCGGAAGATTCCCTCTATGAGCAGGTCGAAAAAACGGTCCGAGCGGCGGCCGGGGAAAGCTTCCAGGGCGTCGCCCTGACCGACGTTTTCTCCGGAAGCTCCATCGGCGCCGGAAAGACCAGCATGACGCTGCGGCTTTTCTTTGGACGCGGCGACCGCACCCTCACGGATGACGAGGTCGCGGCGGCCGTCCAAGGCATCGTGAGCGCTCTGGATAAAAACCAGGGCGCGCGCCTGCGCGGGAAATGACGCTCCACGGGCTCAAAAAGCTCGAAGCCTTGGCCGAATCGTCGGCTAAAAAGCTGCGCCAACTCGCCGAGGACAACGCGCGCCTGGCCAAGGACGCGGCCAAGCTCGAAGCCGAGAACAAGAGCTTGAAAGAGCAGGTCAAGCGCCTGGCGGCGGGAGCCTCCGCGCAAGCCCGGTTGCGCGCGCGTCTGCTCAAGATTTCCCGCAAGCTGGAGAAAATAGGGTGAACGACAAGGTCGACGTCGAAATTTTCCGCCGCCGCCTGACGGTCGAAATCGAGGGCCTGACCCCCATCGAAATCAGCTCTTTGGCCCAGAAAGTGGACGAAAAAATCCGGGAGATTTCCGAGCAGAACGAAAAAATCGCGGACAGCTCGAAGCTCGCGGTGCTGGCCGCCCTGGCCTACGCCGCGGAGCTCTCCCGCGAAAAGGAGGGCCGCGAGACGGAGCGGCTCTTCTTCGAGAAAAAAATAGAGGAGCTCTCCCGAATACTGGAGTCCGCCTTGTCGGCCGCGGGCGCCGCCTCTTAATGCCGCAGGATTCGAAGCAGAACGAGCTCTTCCAAGGCGCCTCGGCGCCCGAAAGCCGGCCCCTGGCCGCGCGCATGGCGCCGCAAACCTTGGACGAGTTTTTCGGCCAGGAAAAAATCCTGGGGCCGGGACGGATGCTGCGCCGCCTCGTCGAATCGGGAAAGTTTTCCTCTGCCGTCTTTTTCGGGCCTCCCGGCTGCGGCAAGACGGGCTTGGCCGCGATTGTCTCCAGATCCATCGACGCGAAGGTCACAACGCTCAACGCCGTGGCCGCCGGCGTGGCCGACATCAAAAAAGCCCTGGACGCGGCGCGCTATGATCTGAGCTTGGGCAAGCCGACGCTCCTGGTTATCGATGAAATTCACCACTTCAACCGCAGCCAGCAGGACGCTCTCCTGCCCGCGGTCGAGCGCGGCGAAGTCATGATGATCGGGCTCACCACCGAGAACCCGTCCTTCTCCGTCAACGCCGCGCTTTTGTCCCGCGTGACCGCTTTCGAATTCGAGCCGCTCTCCGAGGACGATCTCAAGAAGCTCATGGAACGCGCCCTCAAAGATAAAAACCGCGGGCTGGGCGCCTTGAAGGCCGAGCTCTCCCCCGAGGCGGCCAAACACCTGCTGCGCTTTTCCGGCGGCGATGCGCGCCGGCTCTTGAACTCCCTCGAACTCGCGGTCTTGTCCACGGCTCCCGTAGACGACCGCCGGCGCGTGAGCCTTGAGGTCGCGGAGGAGTCCATCCAGCGGCGGCAAATCCGCTACGACAAGAAGTCCGACGATCACTACGACCACATTTCCGCCTTCATCAAATCCATGCGCGGCTCCGACCCCAACGCGGCGCTTTACTGGATGGCCAAGATGCTCGCGGCGGGCGAGGATCCGCGCTTCATCGCCCGCCGCGCTCTTATCTGCGCGGCCGAGGACGTGGGGCTGGCCGACTTCCGGGCGCTTTTGATCGCCGACGCGGCCTTCCGCGCGGTCGAGTCCCTGGGCATGCCGGAGGCGCGCATTCCCCTGGCCGAGGCCGTCGTCTACATCGCTTCGGCGCCCAAATCCAACTCGGCCTACCTGGCTATCGACGCCGCTTTGTCCGAGGCCAAAAACGGCGCGCGTCGGGAGGTGCCGCTGCACTTGCGCGACGCCAACATGGACGCCGAAAGCCGCGGGCACGGCGCGGGATACAAATATCCCCACGATTATCCCGGGCACCATGTGGCGCAGAATTACATGCCAGACCCCGTCAATTTCTACGAGCCCGGAAGCCTCGGCGGCGAGGCGGAAATCAAGAAGCGCCTGGACGCGCTGCGCGCGCGCCTTAAAAAGGAAGCCGGGCATGGCCAAGACTAGCGCCGCGCCGGCCGACGGCGCCAGGATTTATACCGTCTCCGAGGTCAACGGCCTCGTCCACGATCTGCTGGAGAACAGCCTGCCGGAAATCTGGATGGAGGGCGAAGTCTCCAACTGCCGCCTCTACCCCTCCGGGCACACCTACCTGACGCTCAAGGACGAGGAGGCGCAAATCCGCGCGGTCCTCTTCAAAGGCGCGGCGCTGGGGCTCAAGTTCAAGCCCGAGGACGGGCTCAAGGTCCTGGTCCGCGGCCGGGCCTCGTCCTACGTCAAGCGGGGCGACTTGCAGTTCATCGTCTCCTGGATGGAGCCGCGCGAAAAGGGAGCTCTGCAGCTCGCCTTCGAGCAGTTAAAGGCCCGCCTGGCCGCGGAAGGCCTCTTCGATGAGTCGCGCAAAAAACCATTGCCGGCCTTCCCCGCCTGCGTCGGCGTGGCGACTTCCGGGCAAGGCGCCGCGGTCCACGACATGGTTTCGGTGCTGGGGCGGCGCTGGCCCTTGGCCCGCGTCCTGATTTATCCGGTCAAGGTCCAGGGCGAGGGCGCCGCGGAGGAAATCGCCGCCGCGGTGCGCGATTTCAACGAATTTTTTCCGGAAACGGACGTCCTTCTGGTCGGCCGCGGCGGAGGCTCGATGGAGGACCTATGGGCCTTCAACGAGGAAATCCTGGCCCGCGCCATCGCCGAATCGAGGATTCCCGTCGTGTCCTGCGTGGGGCACGAGACGGATTTTACCATCGCCGACTTCGTCGCGGACCAGCGCGCGCCCACGCCGTCGGCCGCAGCCGAACTGGCGGCTCCCGATTGGCGCGCCGTGCTCGGACGAATAGAGTCGCAGGAGCAGGAGTTGGCCGCGGCCCTGCGCGAAAAAATCCAGGCTCTCTCCGAGCGTCTCGCGCGGGCGTCATCGCACCCTCTCTTGCAAAGCCCGGAACGGATTTACGAGGATAGGACCCGATTCCTGGACGATCTCTGGATGCGGCTTGAGGACGGCGCGGCGCAGGCGCTGCTTAAAGCCAAGCAGGCCTTGACGCTCAACGCGGCGAAGCTCGAAGCGTATAGCCCGCTCAAGGTGCTCGGGCGCGGCTACGCCATCGCCGAAAAACTTCCTCATCTAGAAATCATCCGTAGCGCCGGCCAAGTGAGGCCTGGGAACCGGCTGCGCCTGCGCCTGGCCGAAGGCCGAATCGAATGCGAGGTGGCCATGACCGAAGGGAATGGTTTGCCTCCGAAGGATATAGGAGGCAAACCGTGACGAAAAGCGTTAAGAAAGACTCCTTCGAGGAGCGCCTTAAAAAACTCGAGGAGCTGGTCGCCGAGCTTGAATCGGGCGAGCACGGGCTGGAGCGGTCGCTGGAAACGTTCGAGAAAGGCGTCGCCCTGGCCAAGGACTTGAGCGGTCAGCTTGAGGAGGCCAAGGCCAAGGTGGAGGTGCTTATAAAGGATCAGGGCAAGATGCTTAAGAAAGCCTGGGAGGACTCCTAAACGCCGCCGACTCAAACGCCGCGGCGCTTTCTCGTCGTCAGCCTGGACAACCTGGGCGATCTGGTCTTCGCCGCAAGCCTCGTTCCCGCGATTAAGTCCCAGGCTCCGGACTCTTTCGTCGGACTTTGGTGCAAGCGCTACGCTTCCGGCATCGCACCCCTGATTCCCGGCCTCGACGCCTGCCACGCCGCGGACCCCTTTTGGGACAGGAGTCCCGGACGCGGGAAAGGACCTTTGGCCCCTTTTTTGAGGACTTGGCTGGAGGTCCGGCGCGCGAAGTACGACGCGGCTCTGCTGGCCTCGCAATCCTCCAAGACGGCGGCGGCCGCCGCCTTGGCCGGCGTCCCCCGGCGCGTCGGGTTTGCCCGCCCGGGGACCTCCAGGTGGCTGACCGACGCGGCCGCCGCCGCGAACCCCCGCAAGCCGGTTCTCGCGGAACTCTCCCGGCTCCTGGCACCGTTGAACCTTGCCGGCGCGCGCCTGGCCTGCGTTCTTGATCGCGCGCCGCTGGCCCAAGAGCGCCTGCGGCTTAAGCCATTTTTCGCCGTTCGCACGGCAGCGCTCCATCCCTTCGCCGGCGCGGTCGAACGTTGCGCCCCCCTCGCCCAATGGGTCCGACTCTCGAATATGCTTGAGGAGCGCGGCGTTCCGACCCTCTGGTTTGGAACGGCGGCGGAGCTTAAGCGCGTCAGGAGCGTCCCCAATCCGCGATCGTCCTGGAATTACGCCGACGATTTGGCGGGAAGCTCCCTTTTTTCCGCCGCGGCCGCGCTGTCCTTGTGCGGCGTCTTTATCGGACACGATTCGGGGCCGCTGCACTTGGCCTGCGCCTTGGGAATTCCCAGCCTCGGCATTTACTCTCCCGGAGAGCCGGAACGAACTCCGCCGCAGGGAATCGGACGTTCGCAAATTCTCTCCAGGGCCCGGCCCCAGGACGTTCGCGCCGAGGACATGCTCGCCGGATTAGAGTCCCTGCGCATCTAGTCTCTTCTGGGTCTTTCGCTCCGAGAAGGCTCTAGGCCGAAAGGGACTTGTATCGGCTGAAGATACCAGAGTATAATCCAGCAACCATGGCACAAAAGACCCCTATTCTCCGAAGGACATCAGCCGCACTCGCCGCGTTCCTGCCGGGCCGCAAAGCGCTTTCCTTAAGCGGCTCGGTACTGCTTGCCTCCTGGCTCGCGGTGGGCGCCGCCGCAGTCGCCCAAGCCGCCGCGCTTCCTCAGACCGCCCGACTCGAATCTATTTTTTCGGCGCAAAGCTTCGACGGGCTCGGAACCGGAGCCGCGCGCCTCGCCCCTGGGGCGTTCGCTCCCGTTCCGCTGCCCATCGCCGTCCCAGTCCAGCAGCCCGCGGCCGCAGCCCAAGAACCTCCCGTCGTGCCTGATACGCTTTGGGCCGGCCTGCCGCCGCTCAACCAAGAAGAAGCGGCCCTTTTGTTCCAAAACCTGCCGCAGGCCAATCCGGCGGACGCTCGGCGCCTGGATTTGGCCGACGCCGATCTCATGATCGCCCAGGCCGTCTCGCGCAAATACAACGTCTTGGAACTCTTCACAAACCCTTCCTGGACGCAGAACAAGCTTTATTTCGTGGATGGGCCGGACGTGGCCAAACTCATGGCCAAATACGCCATCGACAGTATGGTTCCGGCGGAGGGAAAGGCTCAGGACGGCAAGCCCTACCACATGCTGGCGCTCGTCATCGGCCAAGGCCGCCTCGCCATGCTGATGGACCGGAGCAATTTCCGGTACAAATACGTGGAGAACCACGGCCGCGACTCCAACACGATCATCGTGACCTCCAATGTCGTCAGGTGGACCATCCATGCGCCCGGGGATTTGATGGTCTCCGGTTTGAAATGCGCCCATTTTCTGGTCAATCCCACCATCGAGGAGATAACCCAAATCTCGCCTTCCCAGGCGCGGGTGCAGACGAATTGGGGCGACAAGACCATCTCGATTTCCCCCATCGTGCTCGGCAACGGCAAAAAAGTTTCGGCGCAAACGCCGCTGTCGCCGGCGCAGTATGTCCCGGTCATCATCCTTCCGCCGGACTTCAATTGACTCTTCGCCGTCGGGCATGACGCGAGGCGGGGGAAAGCCGAAAATCCGCGTCGTCTTCTTCGACATCGGCAACGTGCTCCTCCGCTTCAACGCCAAAGCCTTCGTCCTGCACCTCTCGCGCGCGACCGGACGCTCCCCGCTGACCATCGCCGGCTATTTTTGGATTGAGGATTTCTCCGACAAGCTCGAACGGGGAATCCTGACTCCGGCTGAATTTTTCAAGCTCTTCTGCTCGAAGCTCGGCTACAAGGAGACTTGGAGCGTATTCATCAAGGCTTGGTGCGACTTCACCCTGAATCCGGAAACGGAAAAAATCATGAATAAAGTGCGCCTTCGCCATAAAGTCTATCTGCTCTCCAACACCAACGAGCTCCATTACGACTTCATCCGCCGCAATTATTCCTTCCCGCGCCGCGCGCACGGCGCCTTGCTTTCCTACCGCCTGGGCTTGCGAAAACCGGAGCCGGCGATATACCGCGCGGCCTTGCGCCGTGCCCGCGCGGCGGCCAACGAATCCATATTCATCGATGACCTTAAGAAGAACGTCGCCGCGGCGCGGCGGCTGGGCATTAACGCGGTGCTCTACAAGAATCCGGCTGATTTGCGCGCAAAACTTGCCGCTCTTGGCGTCGCCGTTTAAAGCCTTGAAAAAATCGCGCGTCAGGGCCGACGAACTGCTGGTCCTGCGCGGCTTGGCGCCCACCCGGACCAAGGCCAAGGCCTGCCTCATGGCCGGGCAAGTGTTCGTGGAGGGTCGCGCGCAGACCAAGGCCGGCGCCTTGCTTGACGAGGACGCCGAAATCGAGGTCCGCTCCCCCTGCCCCTACGTGTCCCGCGGCGGCCTGAAGCTCGCGGCGGCGCTTAAGGGCTTTGGCGTCTCGCCGCGCGGGCGCGTGTGCCTCGACGTGGGCGCCTCCACCGGGGGATTTACCGACTGTCTCCTGCAGGAAGGCGCGGCCCGCGTCTACGCCGTGGACGTGGGCCACGGCCAACTCCACGCGACATTGGCGGCTGACCCGCGCGTCGTCAGCATCGAAAAGACCCACGCCCGGAATTTAAATCCGGTGCTGTTTAATCCGGCGCCCGACTTCGCAACCGCGGACGTGTCGTTTATCTCGCTGACGATGGTCCTGCCCGCCATCGCCGCCTGCCTGAAAGGCTCCTGGGAGCTTCTCGCCCTGATCAAGCCCCAATTCGAAGTGGGCCCCAAGCTCGCCCCCAAGGGCGTCGTGCGCGATCCCGCGGCCCGCGCCGCGGCCCTCACCAAGGTCCGCGCGGCCGCCCAAGCCCTGGGCCTCCAGGAAGCCGGCGTTTTTGAATCGCCGATCCACGGCCCCAAAGGCAACATCGAGACCTTTATCCGCCTCAAACCGGCCTGCGGAAGCGGAAAACGTTTTTGAAGAACGCTTCCTTTCCGCGGCACCGCGGGCGGGCATATCGCCCGCGCGGCGATTGCGCGGCACGGGGAAATTTATTAGGATATTTCCAAGTTTTCATAATTAATTCACGAGAAGAGGCACAGAATTCATGGCGACTAAAAACGAATCCGTGAAATACAAGCACGCCGAACGCGCCGCGTGGCGCCAGGTGGACAAGGAAGCCGTCATTCTGGACCTCGAATCGAGCGAGTATTTCTCCCTCAACGAGGTCGGCGTCGTCATTTGGGAAAAAGTGGGCGAGGGCGCGGATTTGGACGCCATCGTGGAAGCCGTCTGCGCGGAATTCGACGTGGACGAGGCCAAAGCCAAGAAAGACGCGACCACGCTCATCGGCGATCTGGTCAAGAAAAAGCTGCTCGAAGTCAGGAAGTAAGCAGGACCGGCCGAGCCCGCGGCGGCTTGCCGGCGCCAAGATTGGGCTAATCCTTTTATGGAAAAAGAACGCCGCTTCGAAGGCTCCGGCCTGTGGGCCGTGATTCTGGGCGGTTCCTCCGGCTTCGGCTTGGCCGCGGCCAAGCGCCTGGCCCGGGCCGGGATGAACATCCTCGTCGCGCACAAGGACAAGGAAGGCGCGGTCGAAACGCTCATCAAGCCCCATTTCGACGATATCCGCGCGCAGGGCGTCGAGTTCGTCGCCCATAACGTCAACCTTTTCGACGAGGACGGCCGCGGCGAGGTCTTCGAGAGCATCGCCGCGCGCGCGGGGCAGGGCAAGGTCCACCTTTTCCTGCATTCCGTCGCCGCCGGCGCCTGCAAGCTGATGGTGGACGCCAAATCCCCCGACTTCCGCGGCCAAGCCCTCAAGGGCCTTTCCGAGGCGCTCGCGGCCCAGGGCGTCCAGGCTTCGCCCGACGCGCTCAAGAAAGCGGTCAACGACGCGTTCCATCAAAAGGGCTGCGACGCGCTCTACACCTTGGCCGAGAGCAAGATTCCCTACAAGGACGCTCTCCTCGGCGAAGAAGACTTGCAGAAAACCGTCTGGATGATGGGCTACGACTACCTGCTCTGGGGCCGCGAGCTTTTAAAGGACGGCCTTCTAACCAAGGACGCCCGCTTGGTCGCCATGACCTCCGAGGGCAACGAGGTCGCTTGGCGCGGCTATGCCGCGGTCTCGGCCGCCAAGTGCGCCCTGGAGGCGTCCTGCCGCGCCATGGCCCTGGAGCTGGCCCCCTACGGCGCGCGCGCGTGCGTGCTCCAGGCCGGCATCACCGACACCCCGGCCGGCAACGCGATTCCCAATTTCGACTTGATGAAGGCGCAGGCCCGCCTGCGCAACCCCTTTCACCGCCTGACCACGCCCGAGGACGTGGCCGAAACGATTTACACCCTGTGCCTGCCGGGCTTGGCCTGGACCAACGGCGCCGTCATCACGGTCGACGGCGGCGAGTCCATCTCCGGGATTTAGCGCCGTGCTCTCCATCCTGGGGATGGGCTCTCATCTCCCCGAAACGGAAATTTCCAACGAGTTCCTGCATGAACAAGTCGGGCTTGAGCGCGGGCCGGACTGGGTCAAGTCCCGGTTGGGCATCTATAAGCGCTACTCGGTCCTGAGCAAGGACTACATCTTAAAGACCAAGAACCAAAACCCGGTCCAGGCGATGATTCACGCGCGCGCGCGCGGCGAAACGCCGGTCATCATGGGCGCCAAGGCCGCGAAAAAAGCGCTGGCCCAGGCCGGCGTGCCGGCCGAGAAAATCGGCCTGGTCGTCGCCAACACCGACACGCCCTTTAAAACCATCCCGTCCACCGCAAACCTCATCGCCAAGGCCCTGGGCGTGGGCTCGGGCCCGCATTGCGACGTCAACAGCGCCTGCTCGTCCTTCGCGCGGCACATGCAGTTTCTCTCGGACATGGAGCCCCGCCTGCCGGAGTTCGTCTTGTGCGTGCAGACCGGCGCCTACACCACGCGCACGGACTACTCGGCCAAAAGCGCGGACGGCTACATCTGGGGCGACGGCGCGGCCGCGGAAGTCTTATCAGCCAAGCGCGCGGGGCGGCTCGCGGTCGAGCCCCTGATTTTCGAGACCGATCCCACGGGCGCCGAGGACATCGTCATCGACGCGGCCGGGCATTTCGCGCAAAACGGCGCGGCGGTGCGGGAGTTTTCCATCCGCAAGACCTGCGAGATGTTCGAGGACATCGCGCAGAAAAAAGGGCTCTACGCCGAGGACGCCTACACCGTGGCGCACCAGGCCAATTACGTCATGCAGGATTCCATCATCGGCCACCTGCATCTGCCGCCGGAGAAGCACTTGCGCAACGTGCACACGCAGGGCAACATCGCGGCGGCGGGCTGCCCGTCGGTCATCGCGCAGAACTGGGACAAGCTGCATAAGGGCGACAAGATCGTCTACGCGGTGCTGGGCTCGGGCCTGGCCTGGGGCGGCGGGTACATGGAGGCGCTCTGACCGAGAGCCTTGACAAATGATATTATTGGCGATATCATAGTAGATGAAGAACGGCAAGCTTCTGGGGCGCATCAGGCGCAAGAGGCAAAACGTCCGCTTCGACGATTTCGTTCGATTGGTCAAAGCCGTGGGATTTAAGGAGGACAGACAGGCCGGCAGCCACCGGATGTTCCATCACGAATGCGGCGCGGTGCTTAACCTGCAACAGGAGCGCGGCGAAGCGAAGCCGTATCAAATCAAACAATTTATCGAGATGGTCGATTCCTACGGACTCAACGAGGAGATGGGAAAATGAACGCGAGCCGCTATACCCGCAAGGTGTTTTACAGCGAGGAAGACCGTGGATGGATTGCCGTCGCTCCTGAAATCTCGGGATGTTCGGCCTTCGGAAAAACGGATGCCGCCGCCCTCCGGGAACTCGACGTCGCCATCAAGGGGCACTTGGCCGTGCGCCAAAAGCACGGTTTCTCCATTCCCAAGCCTATCAGCGGCCAAAAATTAGAGGGCAAGATTTTACTGCGGCTGCCAAAGGCCCTCCAACGAATCCTAAAAGAGGACGCGGTGGAAGAGGGCATTTCCGTGAATCAGTACGCGCTCTATCTTATTTCCACGGCGCGAGCGCAACGGCAGGCCGCGCAAAGCAGAACCGCCTGATGTTAATTGCCGAATATATGAGGTCCGGCCTGGGGCGGCGGCTGCATGGAGGCGCGGTGAAGCCCGCCGTTAAAAACGAAAAGCCCCGGTTTCCCGGGGCTTGGGTAGCTTGCATCCGTCCGTCAAACCTCAGTTTATCAGGCGACGGCTTTTTTATCAATAGGCACTGGGCGCAATATGCCGCGCCCAGCGCCAGCGGAAAGGAAGCGTTTATTAAAAACGTTCTCCGCTTCCGCAGGCGGTCGCATCCCTTTATACGATCAAGGTCGGCAAAAAGTTCCCGTTTTGAGGCTGGAATCATGACGGCTCATACCCGCTCATACCCTATACACCCCCTAGCCACCACCCCGTATACCACCTATACACCACCCCGTATACCACCTATACACCACCCTATCTATACTCCTGCAACCCCCTATCTATACCCCTGCAACCCCCCTGCACCCCCCCTAGTTAGACCCTATCTGCCTATCTGCTGCCTATCATTTGCCTATCTTATAACGCGTTTTTCCAGCTATTTCCGATTGACTTCCCATTGGCCGCCAGCTATTTACTATTCGCTTCCTATCAGCCGCCAGCCTTTTACTGGGCCGCAAGGCATTTTCCGTATGCGGCCTGGTACTGCTGGCCTTCCGGCCTGCGGTATTCTTTTTTTCCAGCTATTTGGGGGCAGGGCCCTGCCAAAGGCTCATCGTCAATTTGCGTATCCTAGGCAAAACGTTTTGCCGCAGCTTTGAATTCAAATCGCGATATATTGATCGTTTTTTATGCAATCCGCCGATGGGAGTTATCACATGAAACGAGAAACACGGTGGGCAACGCGCGTGAATGAAATATACCATCAACAAAATAAAAAGATTGACGCCAATTTTAAAGATTCACGCACTCGCGGTGCATTGCGTGTGGCAACGAACATCACGAAGCAACGAAAAAAAGCCGTCATCGCTGGGAAAAAAATGGAAGTTGGCCTTGAACGTCTGCTGACTGTAGGTTTGATATCTGATCCCAAATGCAAAGCTGGCAGCATGAAAATTAGCAATCAATTTAATTTGCTTTCCGGTATAGGTGGAAATTCACGCAAGAGCAAAGTGGAAAACGTCGATATCCTTATCGCACGAAATAACAGGGTGGAATTCATAGAGCTTAAGTCTTGGGAAGGCAAAGACGACCCAGTTGCAGCCGCTGAAGAGATTGTGGGGTATTTTATCAGCTTCATCCTGGCGCGAAAAGCAGGAGCGTATGGGAATTTATTAGAGCCGGCAAATTGGCAGAAGTTTCAGCTTACTGTTTTGGCTCCGAAAAAATACTATGAAAATCATCAAGAACATTTCCCCACCAAATGCTTAAAGACGCACGAGACGAAGTTGAACGAAGCATTGAAAAATAAGAAATCTCTGTTGCTCGAAGTTAAGCAGGTGGAATTTTGTTTCCGGTCGTTCGATATGGATCAGGAAATATTCAGAGAACATTTTAAAGACCTTTACACCATTCAGAATTACGCGCGCAAGCAGTTCAACAGCTGGACGGCCCTTTAATGAAAATCACCTCCTTGGCTATCGGCAGGGGATTCGCTCTTGCGCTAACATTCAACTCTTTGTTGTCGCCGCAAGCACCAGACCGATGAATAAGGCTGATGAAAAAATTAAAAAATATTTACTTCATCTCCAAATAAACTTTAAGCTTCCCATTTACTACATGGAGTTCAGATGCGAGGACAAGGCGCTGGGACAACTGGTTTAATTTGATGCGAACGAACAACACTGCCGTCAAGTCGCCGAGGCTAAAGATTTCGGAATTCGTCCGGGGACACGCCCGCCTGCTTGAGCAAAGCGGCGAGCAGCCCGCGCTTCATTTCCCGCGCGTGGAAGGGAACGACGATGCGGGGTCCGCCGAGCTTGAGCAAAACCACGTGGCTTCCCGACTGGTGATCAACGCGGAAGCCGAGCTTCCCAAGCTTGCGGATGAATTCCTTGGGCTTGACGCTTCCCAAGCGGCCCGGCATCAGGCGGGGACTGAAACTAAGACGGATTCCACAACTTCGCGCACATCCTTGGGAACGCTCTCGCCGTGCTTCTTGAGGCTCGCGCAGTACGCCTTGATGGCATCGCGCGCCATGGTCTCAGCTTCTTCCAGTGTCTCGCCTTGGGTGGCGCAACCGGGGAGCGACGGGACGTGCGCGACGTATCCGCCTTCCGGGGCCTGCTCGTATACGACGGTGAATTTTAAGACGCGCGTCATCGGTGAATTCAGTGTATCAGACAAAGGGTTGCCGCGCAAGGGCCGGGATGCGCGCCTTTTCGTGTTTTCGATTGCGCGGACAGCCTGACCAGGAGCCATTCATGCCTAAAGACATCGCGGTCGTCACGGGAGCCTCGGGCGGCATCGGTCGCGCCGTGGCCAAGGCTATTCATGAAAAATCCGAGGGCGAAATCCACGTCTGCCTGCACTGCCGCGGCAACCAGAAATCGGCCGAGGCCCTGCGCGCGGAAATTCCCGGCTCCTTCGTCGTCCAAGCCGATCTCTCCTCGGCCGCCGGCCGCAAGGCGCTCCTGGACGCCGTTATTAAGGAAGGCGCGCCCTACATCCTGGTCAACAACGCCGGCGTGGACAAGCCGCACGAGCCCGCGCTGCAAATCTCGGAGGCGTCCTTCGACGCGATCCTCGGCGTCAACTTGAAGAGCCCGGCGCTGTTGATGCGCGACTTCGGCAAGGAAATGGCCGCGTCCGGCGCGGGCGTCATCGTGAACGTGAGCTCGGTCCTGGCGCGGACAGCCTTGGTGGGCAGCGCGCTCTACCGCGCGTCCAAGGCCGCCCTGGAAGCCTTGACCAAGCAGTTCGCCGCGGAGCTGGGCCCGCGCGGCGTGCGCGTCAACGCCGTGGCGCCGGGATTCATCGAAACGCCCATGACCGAGGCCATCGCGCCCGAGGTCAAGAATAAGATTCTCTCCCAAATCGCTCTCGGGAATTTCGGCGCGCCCGAGGCCGTGGCCCAGGCCGTCTGCCATTTGATCGAGAACGACTACCTAAACGGCGCCGTCCTGACCGTGGACGGCGGCATGGGGCTTTAAGGAAAAGCTATGAACGTTTTGACCCCGCGGGAAGTCCTGGCCCTGGTGCCCCAGCAGCGGCCCATGCGCTTTATCGATGAGATTCTTGAACTCGACGAGGAGCACATCCTGACCTGCTACACCTGGAAGGACGAGGATTGCGCCGGGCACTTTCCGGGCAACCCCGTGGTGCCGGGCGTGAAGCTCATCGAGATGGCCGCGCAAACGGGAAACGTGGCCTGGGGCATCTACCACATGGGCCGCACGGTCTCGCCCGAAGAGATGAAACTCTTGGTCGGCTTCTTCACCGAAGTCGAGCGCGGCGCGTTCAAGAAAATGGTGCGTCCGGGCGACAAGGTGGCGGCCCAGGCGACTTTCGGGGACGATGGGTATTTCCGCAAAAACAAGGTCGTGAGCACCGTGGAAATTCAATTTATGGGCGGGCCCAATGACGGCGAGGAGATATTCTCCTGCAAAACTTCGGGCCTATGGGTGCCTAGAAATTCGGAGAATCTCAAATGAGAAAGCGCGTGGTGGTGACGGGCCTGGGCGCGGTCGCGCCCAACGGCGTGGGCGTCCAGGCGTTTCGCGAGGCCTTGAAGGCCGGGAAATCCGGCATCAGCCGACACGAGGAATTACGGGAGCTCAACTTTGCCTGCCAAATCGGCGGCATTCCCCCCATCGACGAGGACGCCATCTTGAAGGTTCTCCCCGAGGCCGACTACCACAAGATGAGCGAGGCCATGATTTACGCGGTCCTAGCCGCGGTCGAGTGCGCGAAAAGCTCGGGCGCGACGGTCGACCCCAAAAACTATCAGAACGGCCCGGTCGACTGGAACTCGGGCGCCATCGTGGGCTGCGGCATCGGCGGCATGGACACGGTTTTCCAGGAGTTGACCCCGGTTATGGCCGAAGCCAAGGAGCAAGAGCCCGGCCGCGGCACCATCCCCATGGGCGCGGACATCGTGCCCAAGGTGATGAACAGCTCGGTCTCCGTGGCCGTGGGACGTTTTTTGGGCCTGGGCGGGCAGACCAGTTCGAACAGCTCGGCGTGCAACACCGGCACCGAGGCGATTTTCGAGGCCTGGAAGCACATCCAGATGGGCTTTGCCGACTCCATGTACGCGGGTGGGGCCGAGGGCACGCACTACGGCATTTGGGCGGGCTTCGACGCCATGCGGGACGTGCTCTGCTCGCGCTTTAACGAGACGCCGGAGAAGGGCTCGCAGCCCATGGGCGCGGGCGCCTGCGGTTTCGTGCCGGCGGGCGGGGCGGGCATTTTGCGCTTGGAGACCCTGGAATCGGCGCGGAAGCGCGGCGCCGAAATTCTTTGCGAGTTGGTCTCGGCCTACTGCAACTCGGGCGGGCAAAGAGACGGCGGCACCATGACCTTTCCCAATCCGGACGGCGTGGCGCGCTGCATTAGGCGCGTCATCGAGGACTCGGGCGTCTCGCCCGCGCAGATTTCCCTCATCAACGGGCACCTCACGTCCACGGGCGCCGACCCGCGCGAGGTGGCGAGTTGGTTGAAGGCTTTGGAATTGCCGCCGGAAAGGTTCCCCCTCATCCAGTCCACCAAGTCCATGATCGGCCACAGTTTGGGCGCGGCGGGGGCTTTGGAGTGCGTCGCCGTCGCGGACCAGATCGCGAACGGCTACGTGCATCCCTCCATCAACTGCGACGAAGTCCATCCGCAAATCGCAAAAATCACCGACAGCATCCCGCGCCAGGCGCGGCAGGCGCGGCAGGCGCAACTGGACTACGTCATCAAGGCGTCTTTCGGCTTCGGGGACGTCAACGGCTGCCTGCTTTTCAAGCGCTGGGACGGAAAATTTTGATCTTGCCGCCCAACGCCATCTCGTTTTTAATCGGATAATCCGAATAGCGGATGCCGCGGTGGCAGCCCACGCGCACATTGACGCAGTTTAAAATCGGGCGGCCGTCCGCGAACACCCGCGCGTCGGCGTTGATGAAGGCGTCGCCGTTGCCCGCGTGGACGAGCTTCAAGACGCCGACGTCATAGATCAGTTCCCGGTCGCCCGGTTTGATTTCATCGAAAACCTCGACCTGCTCGAATCCAAGAGCGCGTCCCGTTCCCGCGTTCCCGCTCCAAGCCAGGAACAGGCCCATGAGCTGCCAGACCGCGTCGATGGAGAGCGCCGTCGGCTTGACCCCGTGATTCATGGGATAAAACCAATCGCTCGCGTCGACTCGCCGCGACGCGATGATCCGTCCGGTGCCCAGAGCGGGGTCGCGGCGGATTTCGTGAACCTCGCCTATCTCAAGCATCAAGGAAGACGGAAGAAGCCCCAACTCCACGGGACAATCCTTCACCAGCGCGCCTTGCGAGACGGCCAGTATTTCAGCCGGGCTAAAGCCGGTCTTGGCCCTGAACTCCTCATAGCTCAACTGCTGGGTCAAAGGCGGGGCCGGACGGCGCACGATCGCGGGCGCTTTAGCCCCGTCGCTTTGCCAAAAACCGGTGCCGACTTGCACTTGGCCGGCGGAATAGACGGGCATCCCGTCGACCTCGACCGCGCCCTTGCCGCCCAGCAGCGTTTCGCCCTCCGAAGTCTCGCACGACAAAACGTCGACGGCGCAGCGGATGGTCCCGTCGTAGGGCCGTATTTGGCCGAAGAAGGAAACGTTCTCCATCCCCAGCGGCTTGCCGCAGCCCTTGAGGCCCCGCCAGGCGGCGAAGAAGATCAGGCACTGCCAAAGCGCGTCGATGCCCCAGCAGCCGGGCATGACCGGATCACCCAGGAAGTGGCAGGCGTAGAACCACTCGTCCGGACGGTTCCGCCTCAACGCCTCGATGCGGCCGGTTCCGGAGGCCTCGTCCCAACGAATAAGAGGAATTTCATGGAAAGGCAGCAGCAGCGATGACGGCAGTTGCGGCGCTAAAGCGAGAATCTCGTCTTGGCTGAAGCTGGTCTTCGCTTGAAGCTCTTTTAGCGTCATTCCGTTCAAATTTATACTAAAAAAATACGATTTAACGGAGCCCATGCCGGTGCCTCCCCTGCTGAGGGTGTAGCGTATCCAAGGAAGATAGGCGTTGAACTGGGCGAAGATAAAAGTAATGCCGGCAATGATGATCGCGCCAAAAATATAGCGCGATCTGGCGCTGGCCGTAATTGCCGCGCTGGCAAGCGCTTGATACTTCATTTTTTTCCAGTCGGTATCGGAATTTCCATGTCACCACCTCACTGAAACGGAGACTCTGTTCGTGATGCCCAAGCCGCCGTAGGGCGCGAAGGCATAGTCCAAGTCGAGGTTCTTGTCGGTAAAGCCAAGTCCCGCTGAAATGCCGGAGACCCCGGTGATTTGGTTCAGGGTCTGGGAGCTGTAGCCCGCGCGGCCGGACAAGCTCCAGTCATCCTTGATGGGAAGGACGTACTCCGTGCCTGCGGCAAAGTAAGGGCCGTTGTCCCGGGGAAGTCCCAGGTCCAAGCTGGCCAGCCAGCGCGGCGTGATGCGATAGGCGCCTCCGGCCTTGAAGGTCAAGGGCAGGTTCTCGGGCGCGTTCCCGTAATTCAAGGTTCCCCCCAGGTTCGCGACGGTCAAGGCCAGCGTGAGCTTATCGTTTAAATAGGCCGGACTCAAGACGCCGGCGTCGATGGCCGCGGTCTGGGCGGATTCGAGCACGTGGGAGCGGATGTACTTGATCGCGCCGCCCAGGGAGAAGCCGTTCGCCATTCCCAAAACCCCAGTCCCCATCCCCCGCAGTTTATAGGCGTAGCCCGCCGAGACGGCCAAGTCGTAGGGCGTGAAGCTCCCCACGTTGTTGTAGCCGGCGTCGGTCTCCGTGATGGCGCCGGCGTTCAAGTATTGCGCGCCCAGGCCGAAGGCGCCGGAGGCGCCCAGGTTCTGGGCGTAGGCCGCGTAGTCGTAGTAGCTCGAATCCAAATAGGCCGCGTGCATGAAGGTGGCGGCATGATGCTCCACGCGCAGGAGCGCCGCCGGGTTCCAGTAGAGGGCGTCCGCCCCGTCCGCGACGGCGGTGTAGGCCCCGCCCATGGCCATGGCGCGTCCCCCCACGCCCAGTTCCAGGAACTCGCCCGCGGTCGTGCCCTTGGCCGCGGCGGAAAAGTTCTGAGCGGAAGAAAAGGACGGAACGGAAAGAAAAGAAAGAACGGAGAGAACGGAAAGCAACGGCGCTTTCTTCTCCACGATTCGCCCGTTTCCGTTCTTCTGTTTCATCCGTTCTTTCCGTTCCATCCGTTACCGCTGTATCGCCGCCTTAAAGGTCTTGGTCGTGCCGTTTCCTTGGGCGAAAACGAAGTAAACGCCCGTGGCGCAGGGCGCTCCGCTTTGGTTGGTCCCGTCCCAGGAGGCGTCGCCCTTGGCGTCCGAGTTCATGTCTTTGACTAGAGCCCCGGTCAAGGTGTAAATCCGCAGCCGGGCGCCGGCCGGCAGGTTCTTGAACTTCAAGGGCTGGCAGCCGGGGCGCAAGGGGTTGCAGGCGATTTGCACGGTCGCCACGGTGTTGGAGGCGGTGTCTTGGGGCGCGGCGGCCGGGGCCATCAACTGGTAGAGCGAGAAGTGCATGGTCTGCGCGCTCACGGTAAAGCTGGAGGGGTTCACTGCCGAGGCGTAGGCCTGCCAGTCCTGCAGCTGCGGGTTCCAATAATAGACCGCGAGCTTGGAGAGGTCCGTGCCGGGCGGCAAGGCCGCGGGATTATAGGGCAGGACGATGGTGACGGGCTTGTTGAACTGGGTCCCTTCGGGGCCGTAGACCACGCCGGAGGAGACCGCGGCCACGTCGTTCTGGCGCAGGCTTTGGGCCTGCATGAGAGCGTCGGCCGGAGCGGGAGCGGTCTCGGGAGCGATGGAAATCTCCATGTCCTGGTTTAGCGCCCCCGGAGGGATGTCCACCTCCGCCCGGTCATTCCGCTTCAAGTCTCCGCCGTCATGGGCGCGGACCAGTTCCTGCGTCACGTCCGAGATCCGGACCAGCGCCGGCGAGGCCGCCGTGGGCGCGCCGTACTCCTCGATGGCGTCGTTGTTCCGGTCGGCGACGAAGAGATTCCCGGAATCGTCCAGGGCCAGCCCGGCGGGGTTGTTGAAGACCAGTCCGGCGTTCTTGGCCTGGATGTTGCCCAAGGCCCCGAAGACCAAGGTCGCGTTGCCGAGAGGATCAAAGCGCTCAATCCGGTCGTTGTTCCGGTCCGAGACGTAGAGGCAGCCCCCGTCCGGGTCCACGGCCACGCCCTCGGGCCGGTGGAACTGCCCGACGCCATTGCCCGGCCCGCCAATGGTGGAAAGAAGCGTACCATCTTGCGCGAACTTCAACACCCGGTCGCCTTGGGCATCGGCCGCGTAGATGACGCCCGAGGAATCCACCGCGATGCCGTAGGGCGTGCCCAGATCATGGCGCTGCGGCCGGAGGCCGGAGTCTTCCTGGTCCGGGTCCTCTGGTTTTGCCGGAGGAACGATGGATGGAAGGCTGAAGGCCTCGATGAAGTTGCCCAAGGGATCGAACTCCTCGATACGGTTGTTGTTGGTATCGGAGACGTAGATGTCGCCCCGCGAGTCCAAGGCGAGGCCGGAGGGATGATTGAAGGAGCCCTTGGCATTTCCGGGGTGGGACATCTCGTCAAAATCGCCGGGATCGTCGTGATCCTTGCGCTCCTCGTTCCCCTTCTGCCGGCTCAATTGGAGCAGGACTTGGCCGGATGGCGAAACCTCGATAACGCGGTTGTTGTTGGTGTCCGCGACGAAAATGTTCCCTGCGGCGTCCACCTTCACGTCCTTGGGCTTGTTCAAGCTAATCCGGCCCTGGATGCGGTCGTCGGGATCGTCTTTTGGCCCGTCGCCCCGGCCAAACGCCGAGATAAACACTCCCGTCGCGGTGAAGACCTCCACCTGGTCATTGTTGGTGTCGGCGACATAAATATTCCCGTTGGGCCCGACGGCCACGCCCGTGGGCTTGTTAAACCCTCCTCCGTTCCGGCCGTTGCCTCGTCCGCCCTCCAAGGCCAGCAGGAGAGACGGATTGCCCACGTAGACCGTCATGGTGGCGATGGTGACGTTGTCCAGCAAATCCGAGGCGGTCAGGCGCAAGGTCTGGTAGCCGGAAAGATTGGCGGTGTTCCAGACGCCCAACGTGCCGGAAGAAACGGCAACCGTGCCCGAGCTGATGATGGTCCAGCCCGTGGCGGCGTTGACGCCCGGGGCGAAGTCCAGGACGTAGCCTTGCAAGTGGGCGTCCGTGACCGTGCCCACGATGGGGACCTTGCCGCTAAAGACGCTGCACAAGCCCGCCTCGGAGGCCGAGGGCGAGCGCAGCAGGACCAAAGGCGGCGTGGAATCCAGGACCACGGAACTGGACTTCGCCACCTCGGCGTTGCCCACGTGATCCACGCTATAAAAGGAAAGAGCGTAGGGACCGTCCGGTTGGGCGAGAGTAAATGTCCCCGAGACCACGGCGAAAGGCGTGGTCGAGGCCGGAGGCCGAACGTCCCCGCCGCCTTCGGAAAAGGCGTTGGCGAGCGGGGGCGCCGTGCCGATGGAAACGAAGGACTGGGAGACGCCCGAGGCGACGCCGTTGAGGACCGGATCGGTCGAGACGATGACCATGGGCGTCATGGAGCTGACCAGCACGACAGATCTTGAGAGCGCGACATTGGGCTCGCCGATGGCGAGGAAAGAAATCGGGGGCGTGTTGTCCACGGCGATGGTCGCCACATGCACCGCCTCGCGGTTGCCCACCACGTCCTGGGCGAAATAGTCGACGGTGTGGAGACCGTCCGAGGAGTAGCTCAGGCTGAAGGCGCTGTTAAAGACCTGGCCCACGGCGGGGTTCGAGTCCATAAAGACCAGCGCCGGGGCCGAGTCCACGCCGACTTCCTGAAAGGCCACGCCCAAGCCCTGGGCGTCACCGACGGAAACCAAGTCGTCAATCGAGGACAAGGTGTAGGTGGATCGGCCGGTCACGAAGGTGACGCTTGAGGCGCTGACGTAGTTGGGCGTGCTGACGGCCAAAGTGGTCCTGGGAGGTTCGATGTCTTTTATGACTTCAAGCACGCCCGAGCTTGATTGAGGATTGGGAATGACGACGAGACCATGGGACAGATTTGGGTAATCCGCCACGGCGGCAATTTCAAACGGAATATCCTCAGCCGTTGAGGTTCCGATATTCACGGGCGCAGTCAGCGTCAAGTCCGCCATAGCCGTGGCCCCCGGATTAATGGTCACGGAGGATGAAAGAACCGATCCGACATCCGAATTTGAAGTAAAGAAGCTCAGATCAAACGTGTCCGTCGAATTTCCCAGATTAGTGACCAAGACCGGCGTCGTGGTGGATTGGCCCACTCTGAGCTGGATCAGGCCAGTGCTAAGCGCGATGGCCCACGCATGATTTTCCTCCAATTGATTACGCAAGGTAGGCACAAACTCGTAGGAGTCCGGCCCCGTTTGCTGGATGGACGTCACCAAATTAAAAAATATTTTGGCATCGGAGAGCGTTGCGGAGGACACACCGAATGGCAGCGGCACATCGACGGTCGGGGTTGAAAGGCTGAATTGGACGGTTTGGCCGTTGTCCGCTCGAACCCCGGAGACGGAATCAATGATGAGATGCACGCCCGAGACGGCGCCGGGCAGGGGAAATCCGGCCGCGATAAGCTCCGGAATCCCCGAGAAATGGGCCGCTTCCAAATCGACGGGAGTGCCGGCCGTCGTCAATCTCAAAAATTGATTGTTTTCAACGAGATCGATTTCCTTAAGAGTCATGAGGATGTGGGAAAAAATCACGCTTGGGACGCAGGCACCCACGGAAACCGTACCTCCGGCGCCAATATTCACGCTATAAGTGACACTATTATCAGTGAGAGTCGCCTCTGAAGCCGCGGTGCTGGCTGTCGATGTAACGATATAAGTCCCAGGAGGAGTTGTGCAAGGAGGGTTTATTTTTGGGTTTACCGTGCGACATAGATTGGGGGATGTGGCCGAACTAGAACCACCTGCCGTGATGGTGCCTGGCGTGGTGGCTACAACAGTACCTGGCGGATTTATCGGAGTGAATACGGTTGCCGTGCTTAAAAACAAAACGGAGCTGCCTGGCGCGTTCGCTAGTCCTGTATTGTTGACTGTGGCAATCAAATTAAAGTCCCGCGTTCCACCGGCTAGTGCAACACTCGTAGCGTGAGACTCTCACGCGGTAAGCTGTATTCTTCGTGTTGGATGACACGAGGAGAACGAGATGGCTTACAAGCGCGTGACGGCGGAAGAACGA
>Ga0307372_10000241_pt1 | contig 97545 bp, 78 predicted proteins | sample OX1MG_FD_202533 | JGI IMG/M metagenome (GOLD analysis project Ga0307372, IMG submission 202533) | Soil microbial communities from Risofladan, Vaasa, Finland - OX-1 | ecosystem: Environmental > Terrestrial > Soil > Coastal area > Acid sulfate soil | place: Finland: Risofladan, Vaasa | collected... | reverse complement strand
ATCGACGTGGACGGCTTCGTCGAGTACTGCAAAACCCTGACCCAGGATGCGATCAATTTCGCCAATGAGCGCACTCAGCGGTTTGAGGCCGAGCGCGAGGCTCGCATTCGAGGTCGAGGCGAGTCCGCGGGGCAAGAGCAGAAACACGTGGAGGCCGAGAGGACCAAGGCGCACAAGGTCAAGTTCGACTAGGCAGGTCGGGCGACTGTAGGCGCTCCCTCGCTCAGGCCGGCTCGGTGGTACAGCCACTGCAGCGGGCGCGGCGCCCACCAGTTCCAGTTCCCCAGCAAGGCCATCAGGGACGGCACAAGGAACGCCCTGACCACCGTGGCGTCGACCAGAACACCCGCCGCGATGCCGATCCCCAGCTCCTTGATGAAGATGATCTGCGAGGTGGCGAACGCGCCGATCGCAACGCAGAACAGCAGGGCGGCGGCGGTGATGATCCGCCCGGTCCGCTGCAGGCCCGTGGCCACCGCCTCGGAGTTCGGCAGGCCCGAGTCGTGGGCCTCCTTGATGCGCGTCAGCAGGTACACGCCGTAGTCGGTCGACAGGCCGAACACGATCGCGAACAGCAGCACAGGCTGGGTCGATTCCAGCGCCCCCTGGCTGGTGTACGCCAGGAGGTTCTCGAATCGCCCGTCCTGGAACACCAGCACGAGCACCCCGAATGCGGCGCTCAGCGTCAGCAGGTTCATGAGCACGGCCTTGAGCGGCAGCACGACCGATCCCGTCATGAAGAACAGGATCAGGATCGTCGCGACCGCGACCAGGGCGATGGCCACCGGCAGGCGCGATGACAGCGATTGCTGCAGGTCGACGAACGCTGCCGCCTGGCCGCTGACCAAAACGGTGAACGGAGCCGGCTTGGCGCGAACGTCCCGCACCAGCTGGCCGGCGGCCGGGTCGAAGTTGCCGAGGTTGGTCTGGAGGTCGAACTTCCACGTGTCGCCTCCGACAAATTGCGGGGTCGTGATGTTGGTGACGTCGCCCAGCAAGCTCAACGTGCCGGCATAGGACAGCACCTGCGCGGAATCGGTCGCGGGCGCCTCGGCGACGATCGTGAGGACGGCGCCCGTCGGCTTGCCGTACTCGCTGATCAGCGTGTCGCTGACTATGCGCGCGTCGCTGCTCTTGGGCAGGTCAGTCTGGTCGACCGAGTTGAACTTGATGCCGGCGAACGGCAGGCCCAGCGCGATCAGCAGGCCCGCGCTGAGGATGGCCAGGGGGATCGGCCGGCGCATCACGAAGTGCGAGAACCGATACCAGAAGCCCGAGGTCCCGGCCGTGGTCATCGCCGACTGCTGCCAGCGCTTCGGCGAAAGCATGTTCACGCGCGGACCGAGCAGGCGAAGCACCGCAGGAAGGACGGTTAGCGCCATCGTCCCGGCGGTCAGGGCGACGATGACCCCCGCCACGCCCATCGACCACAGGAAGTTGATCTTGAACACGGTCAGGGACGATGCCGCGGCGGTGACCGTGAGAGCGCTGAAGAACACGGTGCGGCCCGCGGTCCGCATGGTCACCGCAATCGCTCTGTCGGGCGCCAGGCCGTTCGCCATCTCCTCGCGAAAGCGCGACACCATGAACAGAGACGCGTCGATCGCCAGGCCCAGGCCCATTCCGGTCGCGAGGTTGAGCGCGAAGATCGAGACGTTGTGCACGTCGGCCACGGCTCTCAAAAAGAGGAACGAGCCCAGGATCACGATGCCTCCAACCAGCGGCGGGAGCAGCGCCGCGATCAGGCCACGGAACACCCACAGCGACAGCAGGAACAGGATGGGGAACGCCAGCAACTCGGCACGGGCGAGGTCGCTCGTGATCAGGATGTTCAGCTGGTGGTTGATGGCGGCGAACCCGCCGAACTTGACCTTGGGGTCGCCCTTCAGCGCGTTGGCCAGCCTCGTGGCCCCGTCGACCGCCTGCTGGTCGCTGATGGGCTTCCAGTACCCGATCACCGTCATGCTGCTGCCATCGCGAGCGATCATCGAGGGGTCCTGCGTCTGGTAGTAGGTCACGACCTGCGCGATCTCAGGGTCGGCGGCGATCGCGCTCGCAACCTTGGTCACCTCGGCCTTGGTCGTGGGAGAGCTCAGGCCGTCGGGCGTCTGGACCAGCGCGACGAGCCCGCCGTCAGCACGCACCCCGCTGGCACTCTGCAGCCGGGCGATCGCAATGGTCGACTGCGAAGCCGGGTCCTGGAAGCCTCCCACCTGGAGCGATTTGGCCACCGGGCCGCCGAAAATGGCGCCGATGGCCGCGAACGCAATCGCCACACCGACGATCACCCACGGCGCCCGGTTGATCAGACGCCCCAGTGCCTCGAAGATCACCTCTTTGGACTCCTTCCCCGCCTCCAGGCCAGCCGACGGTACCAGTCTGCGCACCGTTCGTGGAGCGCGATGGCAACTTCATCGCGGCTTTCTCAGCCTGCGATTAGCGCCACCATCCCTCCACACGGGCCCATTCCCTGGCGTGGGGGGAGGGCTCCATCAACCCTGGGGGTCGAGCGATGGAGCCCCCGGGGGACGTGGGGTCTTAGTTGGTGGGTCTTGCGAGCAGTTCTGCGATCGACCCTTCGAACTTGGCGAGCTGGCGGTGGACCTCGATCACCTCATCCGAAGAGACGGGATCGGTGGGGTCGATGTCGGTCACATGCTCGGTCCACTCGGTCCCGCATTCGCAGCGGTGGAACAGAAAACGTTCGTTGTGGGAGCGGTAGATGTAGACCGACGCGTCTTTCAGACGCCGCCCGCAGGCGCACTTACCCTGTCCTGGTCCTAGCTTCGACTTTTGCAATGACGTGTTCCTCGACCTGTATAACGAACCAGAGTGCGGTTTCGTGGCATGGTACACCCCGCGCTCTCGGATTGGAACAACTCAAAAGAATGTAAAACGCGAAATCGGGGAATTGCCTCTCGTTGCTAAGCGGACGAGTTCAACTCCGTCACCAGAGTGTCCAGACCGCGCAGGCGGTCGACCCGCGCCGCGTGCTCGAGGCTCTGGTACTGGGACAGGACATCGACGAACCCTTCCCCGACCTCGTAACCGTGCTTGCGCAGCAGCTCGCGACCGCGCTCGCCCAGGGTCGCGACGACGTCGCGGATCTTGCTCTGGGGCCCGAAAGTTTCAGGCACTTGGCGGAGGCTCTAGCTTCTTGAGTACGACGCGGTGGCCGTGCCAGCGCTCCGGCACGCCGGTGGGATCGTCTCCCAGGTAGCTGAGCTCCAGGCACCACACCCCGTCGACCTGCACGGGCGCCGCCGAGAGCTTCAACTTGGGGTTCTTGCGCTGCACCGCCTGGAGCAGCGGCACGCTGTACAGGACGAGCGCGCCGGGGAGGTTGATCGTGTTGATTCGGCCGCCCTCGCTGGAGCCGTCGACGCCGGACGTGCGCGAGCCGAGCGAGTGGACCATCGCTACCTAGGTTAGTTGGTGGCGGCCCTTGAGCGCCGCGATTATCGCGGCCACGGTGGCCTCGTAGCCGAGCCGGCCGGTGTCGAGCACCATGTCGTAGTGCCCGGGCAGGTTGCGGTCGTGCCCGTAGACCTGCTTGATATACGCGGTCCAGTTCTCGTCCGCCCGCGTCACCCGGCGCATCGCTTCCTCTTCCGAGGCGATGTTGTAGCGGGCCATGACCGTCTTCACGCGCACCGCCTTGGCAGCGCCGAGAAAGACGTTCAGGACGGCGCTCGGGAAATCTCGCAGCAGGTACCCGCCGCCGCGGCCGACGATCACCACGTTGCCCGCCCGAGCGGCTTCCAGGATCACGTGCTGGGTGATCTGCAGCACCGCCTTGCGCGTATCGAACGCGGGGTCGGCGTTCGGCGGAGTCCACGCGGTCGAGTCGACCGGGATCAGCGGCTCGGTGCTGGCTGTGCCAAGCGCCACCAGCAGCCGGGTGAGCAGCGAGCCGGGCTGCTCGTCCTCGGCCTCGACCTCTTCTTTAGGGAGCTGGAGCCGGTGCGCGACCTGGTCGATGATCTGGGACTCCAGGAGGTCGTACTTAAGCTCCCGGGCGAGCATCTCGCCTACGGTGCGGCCCCCCGCCCCGAACTGCCTTCCGATCGTGATGACCGGCATCCCCGCCGATCAATCTACTTCACGCGGCCGCCCACTGCTGGCGAAGGTTTACTTGCTCGGGGTCGGCATCGGGCGCCGGATGGGGTCCGCCCCGCGCGCGACCAGGATGATGAAGAGGGCGATCACCCCTAGCGCCCCGAGGAACGGGGCCAGCGAGGGCAGCGCTGAGGCAAGCGTCTGGTCCGGTGACGGCGGCTGGAAGCTCGCCAGGCCCACCCGGTTGGGGCGGATGTCCGGCGTGTAGATGACCCCGTTGGTCTCGTCATAGGCGGCCGAGTTGCCACCGGCGTTGGTCACGACGGTAGAGACGAAGTCGATCGGGTTTCCGCTGAAGATGCCGACCGAGCTCTGCGGCGACTGCCCGGGGACGGCGACGAAGAACCGATCGATCTTGGAGTCGTAGGTCACCACGTCCCCACCGCTGATCTGGCCGAAGTTGGCGGCGCTGGCGGCGCGGAGGTTCCAGTCGATCATCGACAGGCGGCACGCGATCAGCGCGTGGTCGGTCTGCGGGTCGATCGCCATGCCCGTCGGCGTGCAGCCGCCCAGTGCGAACTTGCTCTTGATCGCGCCCGAGGCCGGGTCGATCCGGAACAGCGCATCGGCATCGGGGCTGGTCACGTACAGCATTCCGTCCACGGGGTTGAACCGCGGCTGCTCCAGGGCATAGCCGACCTTGTAGTGCTGCTTGACATCGCCCGACGCCGCATCGATGGTCGTGATCGAACCGCCGATGCCGTTGCTCACGTAGACGAGGTGAGTCGAGGCGGAGTAGTCGAGCAGGTCGGCCTCCTTGCCGCCTGTCACCGCCGTCTGGACCACGGTGTCGGTGTTGGCTGAGCCGGGCTTGAGGTCGACGATCGCCACCGAGCCGTTCGCCAGGCCGGCGAACAGGCGGTCGAGGTCGGGAGCCAGCGCGAGACCGTTGGGGCTGGCCGCCAGCGGGATGCTCTGGAGGTACTTGCCGCGCGCTTTCGACACGTCGAAGACGTCGATCCCACCGGCGCGGTCGGCGGCGTACAGGCGGTGGTTGGCCTGGTCGATCTGGACCACGTCGAAGGAGGCCGAGGCGCCGGTCCCGTGCGGGATCGGCACACTGGCGACCTGCAGGGGCGCCGGGGCGCCGCAGGCGGCGACCAGCGCAAGGATGGCGGTCAAAAAGACGAAGCGCCACGCCATGAATACGCGCCTGAACATGTCTGCCAATCAACGCGCCGGCCCCCAGATCTACTGGTGGGCTCGCGCTACTTCGACGAGGAGTTCGCGATGGCCCAGGACTCCGCGTCGGTCAACCCCGTCGTCGAGATGAAATAGGGCACTGCGGCCACCACGCTGGGCTCGCTCCAAGTGCCCGGCTCGTTCCACACCAAGAAGCGCTGGCTCGTCGCCAGGGTCGTGTCGTCGACCTGGTAGAGGGAATGGGATCCGGGTGGAGCCGATTGCGACCCGTTCGGTCCAGGGGGCGGAGGATTCGGCACGACCAGGGCGAAATCGACGCTCTTGCCTCCATCGGGGCTGGTGTACTTGACATCGAAGTAGGTCGGGCTCAGGTTGGAGACAACTGCCGCCCAGCCAGGTGGATTCGCCGTCGGCAGGAGAAGAGGGTTTGCCCCGGTGACTGTCGCCTTGATCAAGGATGCGGCTGCGGCAACCGTCAGCGGTGAGGCGCTTGAAGATGGGCTTGCCACCTGCGCCATGGCAGTAGGACTGGGTTTGGGGTCGCCGTGGCGGTCGACAGGCTGGAGCAAGCGCCGGCCAGGCCCAAGACCAAAACGGCGGCGAACGCCCCCGGCGCTGCCAGCCTCACACGGTCAGTAACGCAGATTCCAGACCTTCGGTACGGGATGTCACATCACCTCCCCGCCTGGCGCGGAAGGTGGCCCGCAGGGCCGGGTGCCGCTACTCCAGGTAGTCGCGCAGCTTCTTGGATCGGGACGGGTGGCGGAGCTTGCGCAGCGCCTTGGCCTCGATCTGGCGGATGCGCTCGCGGGTCACGCCGAAGCGCTTGCCGACCTCTTCCAGCGTCCGCTGGTGGCCGTCGATCAGCCCGAACCGCAGCTGCAGGACGCGGCGCTCGCGCGGCGTGAGCGTGTCGAGCACGTCCTCCACCTCGGAGTGCAGCATGGTCAGCGACGCGGCGTCCGAAGGCGAGACGGCCTCGCGGTCCTCGACGAAGTCGCCGAGGTGGGAGTCCTCCTCCTCGCCGATCGGGGTCTCGAGCGAGACGGGGTCCTGCGACACCTTCACGATCTCCCGCACCTTCTCGGGAGTGATGCCCATCTCCTCGCCGATCTCCTCGTCGCTCGGCTCGCGGCCGAGCTCCTGGAGCAGGCGGCGGGAAACGCGCACCAGCTTGTTGATGGTCTCGACCATGTGGACCGGGATGCGGATCGTCCGCGCCTGGTCCGCAATGGCGCGCGTGATGGCCTGGCGGATCCACCAGGTCGCGTAGGTCGAGAACTTGTAGCCCTTGTGGTAGTCGAACTTCTCGACCGCGCGGATCAGGCCCATGTTGCCTTCCTGGATCAGGTCCAGGAACGACATCCCCCGGCCGATGTACTTTTTGGCGATCGACACGACCAACCGCAGGTTGGCCTCGGTCAACCTCTGCTTGGCCTCGTAGGCGCGCTCGTAGCGCTCGGTCAGCCGGTAGCGCGCGATGCGGTAAGACTCGACCGCCTCGGCGCGTACACGCGGGCGGGCGACGCCGTGGGTGGCGATGCGCCGACGCTCGGCTGCGGCCGCGTCGAGCAGGTTCTGCAGCTTGGCCAGGTCGGCGAGGCCCAACAGCTCCTGCGCGATGTGAGCCTGCTGGCCCTTGCGCTTGACCGTGGCGAGCCGCTCGATGACCTCGGGCAGCATCTCGTCGACCGATCGCTGCCGGCCGTCCGACTCCTCGGTCACGCTCAGCGCCTTCATGGCGTCGTGCAGCGGCTTGGCCTCGATCGCCTGCGCGAGCTCGACCTCGTCGTTGGCCGTGAGCAGGCTGACTCGCCCGATCTCCTTGAGGTACATGCGTACCGGGTCGTCGAGGGAGACGGAGTCCATCATCTCGATGTCGAGAAGCATCTCGTCGTCGATCTGCTCGACCTCTTCGAAGTCCTTCTCGCCGTCGGTGACCTCGATGCCGATCTCTTTGAACGCGGCGAAGATGCGAAAGATCTGGTCGGGCTCGGCGTCGATCTCCGGGAAGCCCTGGAGGATGTCGTCGGGCGTGAGGTAGCCCTGCTCCTTGCCCTTGATGATGAGCTGCTCGGCAACGGCCATCAGCTCGTCTTCGAACCTGTGCTCCGGCTTCTCGACGGCCTTCGCCGCCTTACCTGTCTTCGGCGTTGCCGCCGCTTTGACTACACGAGCGATCTCAGCTTCTCCTTTCCAGCTCAGAGATGGCGCGGGAAAGCTCCCTGGCTTCCGCTTCGAGCCGTGCCACCCTTTCCGAATCCCGACCCCTTTCCGCTTCAGAAAGCTCGCGGATTATCCCACTGTGCCGACTCCTCATGTGGTCGAGCCGGATTCTCTCCGCCAGCTCCTCGGCCACATCGTCGTCCACACTCGGCGGTGGCGCCGCCCACGCACGTCTGATCAGGTCCTGTTCCTCTGGCGGGTAGTCCGCCAACTCTGCCTCGAGCCCGGCGGGTCCGCCACGCTCGTAGGTCTCCAACATCCGAACGTACACACCGCGGTCTCCTTCGTCCAACTCGTCGGGGGTGAGCTTTGTTCGCACCCGCTCGAACGCGACCGGCCTGACCGCAAGCAACTGCAGCAGATATCTGCCTACGGTGAGTTTCTTCCCCACTAGCCGGGCGGCCAAACCGTTCGGAGGGGTGTTTTTCGCCCCGTTCCGGCCTGGTTCCGGCCCTCGACCCGACTTGGCAAGCGGACTCAGCAGGTGGGGCTGGACGCCAATCCACCCCGCGGCTCGTTCGCGGTAGTTCTCGCGGACCGCCGGGTCGGGGATCTTTTCGAGCACTTCCCGAGCCCTGGCCGCAGCCAGCTCCAGGTGGTTGGGGTTGCCGGTGTTGAGACCGGTCAGTGAGTCCCTGATCCAGTATTCCCAGCCCGACGGGGCACCGGCGGCGAGCTCCTCCCAGCGCTGCGGCGCCTCGTGGCCGGCGGCGCGCAAAAACTCGTCCGGGTCCTTGGCCGGCGGCGGAACCGTGGCGACGCGTATGCGCATCTGGTGGGCGGACGCCAACTCGACGACCTTGAAGGCGGCGGCGCGGCCGGCCCGGTCGGCGTCGAAGACCAGGAGCAGCTCGTCCGTAAAGCGCTTGAGCAGGCGGACCTGGTCGTCCGTCAGCGCCGTGCCCGAGCTGGCCACGGCGTTGGTGACTCCGAACTGGTGCCCGGTGATGACGTCGAACTGGCCCTCCATCAAAACCGCGTGGCCGCGACGGGTGATCTCGTCGCGTGCCAGGTCCAGGCCGAAGATGACCCGTCCTTTTATGTAGGAAGGCGTCTCGGGGGAGTTGATGTACTTGCGCTGCTCATCCGCCCGCACCGTGCGCGCGGTGAAGGCGAGCGGCTGGCTGCGCTCGTCGCGGATCGGGATGACCAGGCGCTCGGCGAAGAAGTCGGTGCCGTCACGCCGCATGAGGCCCGCCTCCTGAGCGTCCTGCAGGGAGCGTTTCTTGGCCCGGAGATACTCGGCGAAGCCGCGGCCGGCGGGCGCGTACCCGAGCTGGAACTTGCGGGCCGTCTCCTCGCTGACCCGGCGCGACTCGAGGAGGCGACGTCCTGGCTCGCCTGCCGGGCTGGACCACAGCACGTACTCGTAGTACTGCGCGGCGAGCTTGAGCATGGCGAGGAGGCGCTTGCGCGTGTCGCTGCGCTCCTTGGCCTCGGGGGAGAGCTTTTTGAGCTCGACCCCGGCCCGCTCGGCCAGCATCTGCAGGGCGCCGCGCTTGTCGGTCTTCTCGATCAGCTCGACGAACGTGAAGACGTCGCCTGAGCGTTCGCAGCCAAAGCAGTACCAGGACTGCATCTGCGGGTTGACCTTGAAGCTGGGGCTGTCCTCGCCATGGAACGGGCACAGGCCCCACAGGTCCTTGTTGCGCTTGGTCAGGCGGACGTGCTCGGAGACGACCTTGACCAGGTCGACCTTCGCCTTGACCTCGGCGAAGGCGTCGTCGGACGAGGGCTGGGGCATTCTCCCGTCTATTGTGGGACGCTCAGGGCCGGGCGCACGCTGGAGGTCAGTTCAAACTTACGTCGTCCACCAGGGTGAAGGTCGGGTCGGCAGGACGGCCGTCGTCGTGGTTCAGGAAAGTCACCGTCACGTAGTGACCCGCGTGCGCCAAAAGGTTGACGTTCGCTTTGGTCCAGTCTCCCGTCTTCACGCAGACCGGGGACTGCACGGTCGACGTGGTGCCCGTCACTCCGTCCTGCAGCGTGACCGTGAACCAGTCGTTCTTGACCTTGTCCTGACAGGACATCAAGTACCAGAACGTCAATTTGCCCCCCGCGGCGGGCACCGTGAACGTCTGGGCCAGCGTGCTGTCCGCCGACGCCGACGAAGAGCCCACCTGTCCGGCGAAAACGCCGGTATGTGGGTACGGCACTGCGGCCGTGACCCCCGTCGCGGTCCAGCCGGTGAGGTCGCCTGTCTCGAAGCCACCGTTCACGATTCCTTTCAACGTGACCGTCACGCTCACGCTCGTCGAATGTGTCACATTTCCTTCGGTACCCGTGACGGTAACTGTGTAGGTTCCGGGCGCCGTGCCATAAGCCGCGCTCACAGTGAGGATGGATGCACTTCCCGCGCTGACGGAGGGCTGGCTCATGGCCGCGGTCAGGCCTACCGGCGCAGCGGACGCGGACAGAACGATCGTCCCTGCGGAGCCGATTTCCGTCGTGCTGATCAGGCTGTCGGCGCTTGAACCCTGGACCAAGTTGAGGCTGCTCGGGCTGGCGCCGATCGAGAAGTCCGGCGTTCCCAAAACGTCGACCGATACGTCCACGTAGTGGGTGATCGTGCCTTCAGTGCCCACCACCCTGACTCCGTAGGAGCCGGGGGCCACCGTCGACGCCACCATGACCGTCATGTTGGAGCCACTCCCGGCCGCGATCGAGGCTGGGTCGAAGGTGGCGGTCACGCCAGGATCGGTCGTCTGGGCGGAAAGCGCGACGGTTCCCCCGCTTCCGATGATCGCAGTCGTAATCGAGCTGGTGGCGCTGGAGCCCTGAACCACGCTGACGGAGGTCGGGTTCGCCGAGATCGAGAAATCGGCGCCGACACCGACGCCGTGGAGCGGAACTGACAGTGATCCGCCTGAAACGTTGCCTGTGAAGACGAGATCACCGTAACGGTCTCCCACTGCCGTCGGGGTGAACGTGACGAACGCGAAGCAGGCCGCGCCGGCCGCGAGTGGGTTGGGATCGACCGGGCAGTAGGTGCTGGCGACAGCGAAGTCTCCCGTGGTCGACATCGTGGTCAAAAGGGGGCCGGTGCCCGAGCTTAGTACGTACACGTGGGCCGCTGGGCTTGTGGTGCCAAGGCCCACCTGGCCGAACTCCAGGCTTGTGGGATTGAACGTGGCGGCCGCATTGCCAGAGGGCGTGACGATGCCCGTACCGAGCTCCCAGGTGTCCGTCGGGTACACGCCAGGGTTCCCTTCATCGGAGCCGCCGAACATGACGATCCGCCCGTTTGCGTCCAGCGCCATCGTCTGGCCGGCACGAGCGGAGGGCGCCGCGGACGTCCAGTCCTGGGTCCACTGGGAGCCGTCCCATTCCCACGTGTCGTTGATCGGGCCGAGGGCGAACGGCTCGATGTGGTCGCCCCCGAAAACCACGACGTGGCCGACCTGCGGGTCGAAGGCCATCGAGTGCCAGAAGCGGGGAAATGGTGTCGAGCTGGGGGCGAACTGGGTCCAGTTGGTCCCATCCCACTCCCAGGTGTCGGCCATGCGCTGTCCCCCGCTCCGCCCGCCGAAGAGAACGACTCGGCCAAGGCCGGGGTCAAACGCCATCGCCGCTCCGTAACGGGGCGATGGGGAGTTGGCGGGAGCCATCTGGGTCCACGTGGACCCGTCGTACTCCCAGGTGTCACCGAGGTCGATGGATCCGGCACCATCGCCGCCGAACAGGACGATACGGCCGCGGGTGGAGTCAAACGCCATCGTCGTCCACAACCGCGCGGAAGGAGCTGCACCGAAGGATCTCAGGGTCCAGTTGGTCCCGTCCCACTCCCAGGTATCCGAGCTGAAGCCGGCGGACGTTCCTCCTCCAAACAGGACGGAGAGCTGTCGAATGGTGTCGAATGCCATCGCAGCCCCGACGAGCGCAGGTGGTGATGTGGCTGGAGTGCGTTGGATCCAGCCGGTGCCGTCAAACTCCCACGTGTCGGCGTAGTTCGTGAACGCGGCCGAGCCGCCGCCGAAAAGGACCGTGCGGTTGCGGGCAGAGTCGTAGGTCATGGCCCCGGACTCGCGGGCCGGGGGCGCCTGGATCGTGCTCGCCGGTCCCCAGTTGAGGGTGGTCGGGCTGGCCTGAGCGACCGTCGAAGCGCCGGTTACCCCCAAGGTCACCGCGCCTACGAAGACCGAGAGTTTGCGCAGCCAATGGCCACCCATGAGGCCGCCGACCGTAGACCAACGGGGATGTAAAGTCAATGACTTAGTGGCTGCTGACATCTGACGAATAAGTACGCGAGGGAGCAGAGGAGGCCGCCCCCCAATTGGAAGGCTTGCCCGTGCGCGTATTCGGGTTGGCCTACTTGCTGATGGGTGCCTTCAGCGCGTTTGGCTTGTACCTGGCCAGCCGCGGCATGAACCTCCAATTCGGCCTCTTGGAAGCCGATAGGGATCTTCATGGTCGTGCTCTTGGTCCCGATGATCTGGGTCGCCGGCGCCGGTTGGGAAACTCCACTCTTGATTAACCGGCCCGCGGGAGAGGAACCGTCAGGCCCTGGTTGATGTCAAGGGTTGTATGGTCGTGGCGTTATGACGAACAGCCTTAACCAACTGATCACCTCGTACATCGATGCCGTCGGCGAAGCGCGGTTCGATGACGTCCGGCCGATGCTCGACCCTGATGCCGAGTTCATCGTCGGCGACACCAAACTGCACGGCGCGGACGCCTTCATCGGTGGCTTCCGGCGGCTGGCACCGATTATCAAGCGCAACGAGATCCGCAGGATCTTCGTGGACGGGGACGAGGCCTGCGTGATTTACGACTTCGTCACGGACACGCCGGTCGGTCCGGTCGTCTCGATCGAATACCTGACATTCAAGAACGAACGGATCGCCTCATCGCTCCTCGTGTTCGAACGCCTGCACTGGCCCGAGGTGATGGCGGAGATGACCAAGCGAGCGACCACTTAGCGAGCCACCAGCCGTGCGGAGCGGGGAAGTGATCGGTTACTTGGTGCCGGTGCCCTCTCCGAGCGCAGCCTGCGCTGCCGCCAACCGAGCCACCGGCACGCGGAACGGGCTGCACGAAACGTAGTTCAGGCCGAGCTTGTGGCAGAGATGGATCGACTCGGGGTCTCCCCCGTGCTCGCCGCAAATGCCAACCTCAAGGTTCTTACGCGTCCTGCGACCCTCTTTCACCGCGATCGCCATCAGCCGCCCTACCCCATCCTCGTCGATCGTCTCGAACGGGTTGCGCGGCAGGATCTTCTTCTCCAGGTAGCGGACGATGAAGTGCCGCTCGGCGTCGTCGCGCGAGTAGCCGAACGTCATCTGGGTGAGGTCGTTGGTGCCGAACGAGAAGAACTCCGCCTCCTTGGCGATCTCGCCGGCGGTCAGCGCCGCGCGCGGTATCTCGATCATGGTGCCGAACTTGTATGGCACCGTCGCGCCCTTCTCTTTCTGCACTGCCTCGGCCACCGGCCTCAGCTGCTCGTGCACGAAGTGCATCTCGGCGCGGGTTCCGACCAGCGGGATCATGATCTCGGGCCGGGCGTCGATCTTGCGCTTGCGCAGGTTGCACGCCGCCTCCATGATCGCCCGCACCTGCATGCGGGTGATCTCCGGGTACAGGATCGAGAGACGCACTCCGCGCAAGCCCAGCATCGGGTTCGCCTCGTGCAGCTCTTCGACGCGAGCCATGATCTTCTCGCGCTCCTTCAGCAGCGCCGGGTTCTCGCCCGTGTCCTTGAGGTGCGTGGTCTCGCGGATCAGGTCCTCCAGGCTAGGCAGGAACTCGTGCAAGGGCGGGTCGATGAGCCGGATGATCACCGGCAGCCCGGCCATCGCCTTGAAGATGCCCTCGAAGTCGCCACGCTGCATCCGCAGGAGCTTGGCCAGTTCTTTCTCGCGATCCTCGGTCGTCGTTGCCATGATCATCGCCTGCACGACGGGGAGCCGTTCCTGCTCCATGAACATGTGCTCCGTGCGGCACAGCCCGACGCCCTGCGCGCCGTTCTCCCGCGCCTTGATCGCGTCGCGCGGGTAGTCCGCATTCGCCCAGACCTCCAGTCGGCGGAACTCGTCGGCCCAGCGAAGGATCGCGCTCGCGGCCGGGTGCTTGCTGAGGGAGCGGGCCTCGATCGTCGGCACGGTCCCGACGTAGACGTCACCGGTGGTGCCGTCGATGGTGATCTGATCGCCCTGCTTGATCGTCGTGCCGCTGGCGGAGAACACGCGCTTGCGCACGTCGACGTTGATCGCGCTTGCGCCCACGACGCATGGCCTGCCCATGCCACGGGCCACCAGCGCCGCGTGGCTCGCCGTGCCGCCGGTCTGCGTCAGGATGCCTTTCGCCTCGACCATCCCGTGCACGTCGTTGGGGTTGGTCTCGACTCGAACCAGGATCACGGCCTTGCCCTGCTTGCCCCACTCCACCGCGGTGTCCGCGTCGAACACTGCGCCGCCGGATGCCGCACCGGGCGAAGCCGGTACGCCCTTGGCGAGCGGGTGCACCTTGGCGTTCGGATCGACGCGCGGAAACAGGAGCTGCTCCAGCTGGCGCGGCTCGACGCGGGCGACGGCCTCCTTCTTTGTGATGAGGCGCTCCTTGACCATGTCCACCGCGATGTTCACCGCTGCTTCGCCGGTGCGCTTGGCCGAGCGGGTCTGCAGCATGTAGAGCTTGCCGCGCTCGATCGTGAACTCCAGGTCTTGCACGTCCTTGTAGTGCTTCTCGAGCTGCCGCGCGTACCGGTCGAACTGCGCGTACACCTTTGGCATGTGGCGCTTCAGAGCGCTGATCTGCTCGGTGTCACGCACGCCGGCCACCACGTCCTCGCCCTGCGCATTGGCAAGGTAGTCGCCGTAGAGCTCCCTTTTGCCGCTGATCGGGTTACGCGTGAACGCCACGCCGGTGCCCGACGACTCCCCCATGTTGCCGAACACCATCATCTGGACATTGACCGCGGTGCCGAGGTCGTCCGAGATGCGCTCCATCTTCCGATAGGTTTTCGCGCGATCGGTGTTCCAGGAGCGGAACACCGCCTCGATCGCATCGCGCAGCTGCTCGACGGGATCAGACGGAAATTCAGTTTTCGTCTCTTCCTTGTAGATGGCGAGAAAGCGCGCGACCAGCGGACGCAGCTGCGCAGGCTTCAGCTCAGGGTCGGTCTTGACCCGGGCGCGCTTCTTCGCGTCGACCAGCGCGTGCTCAAACTTCTCGCCGTCGATCCCTTTGACCGTCTTGCCGAACATCTGGATGAAGCGGCGTCGGGCATCGAGCGCGAAGCGATCGTCGTGCGTGAGCAGTGCGAGGCCCTTGGCCGTGTCCTCGTTGAGGCCGAGATTGAGGACGGTGTCCATCATTCCCGGCATGGAGAACTTCGCGCCCGAGCGCACGCTGACCAGCAGTGGATCCTTGGAGTCGCCGAACTTCTTGCCGGCATTGCGCTCCAGGACCTTGAGGGCTGCCGTCACCTGGTCCCAAAGGCCGGGTGGGAACTTGCCGCCGTGGGCCAGGTACGCGCGGCAAGCTTCGGTCGTGATCGTGAAACCGGGAGGCACCGGCATGCCGGCGCGCGTCATCTCTGCCGCGCCGGCGCCCTTGCCGCCGAGAAGGTCGCGCATCGCCGCCGACCCTTCTTTGAACTGATATACCAATTTTTGTGTTTTCGGCATTTCTCAGTAAGTGTGATCCAACCCGGCGACGCTACGCTGTTGGTCGATGGACGACCTCGGGGCGGTCACCGACGACCATGTGATCCTCGCGTGGCTGCAGGCCGAGATCGAGTCGCTCGACTTCCAGCAGTACATCGTCGGCGATCCCCCCAATCCCGCCTATCTTTCGATGGCGCTGAAGGCCGCCCGCTCGCCGAACCTCAGGGACGATGAGCAGAACGAGCTGCGGCGCCGGATCATCTCCAAGACGCACGGATTCGGCATGGGCGCGGGCAGCTTCCAGGGGTTGGCCAATGACATCCAGTGGCGCCGGTTCCGCCTCACCACCGCAGAGGTCGGCGAGATGCTTTACGCGAGCCACAGCGGTGCCTGGGTGATCCTCGCCCCGGTCACGCGCAAGGTGACCGAAGGCGCGACCAACGTCGGCCACATGTTCACCGGCGACCAGACCAACATGGTGGTGCTGTCGCTCGCTGCGGGGATCTGTCACTCCGAGAAGAAGCTGCCCGAGATCATCGCGCTGCGCCATCCGGACGGAAGGCTGGTCATCCTCGAAGGCCACGCGCGGGCGACTGCGATCTCGCTGGAGGCCCACCGGTTCCCGCGTGGGGTCGAGGTCTACGTCGGTGACTCGCCCAGCGTCGCGACCTGGGCCTACCTGTAGATCAGCTTCGGGGCTTCAGGAGAAGCATGATCGAGGGTCCCAGGACCGCAATCCAGAGCAACCAGCCCAGGAACACGACCCCGACCGCGATGCCGGCTAGCCGCAGGGTGCGGGCCAAGTCCTGCATGCCGCAAGCCTGGCATCGAGCAGGCCATAATCCCGTGCGGGAAGAGGGCCCAGCTGAATTTGGAGGACTAGCGCCATGACCAGACCACGCAAGATCGCCCGATACGGTTGGATCCCCGACCAGCCCGACCAGCGCGACCACATGTACGCCGCCCCGGCCGAGTTCCTCACCGCCCTCCCCAACAAGGTCGACCTCCGCCGCCGCTGCCCCAAGGTCTACAACCAGGGCCAGCTCGGCAGCTGCACCGCCAACGCGATCGCAGGCGCCATCGAGTTCGAGCGCAAGAAGCAGCGGATGACGGACTTCGTCCCCTCGCGCCTGTTCATCTACTACAACGAGCGCGTCATCGAGGGCACGGTGCGCTCGGACAGCGGCGCGCAGATTCGCGATGGGATCAAGTCGGTCGCGAGCCAGGGTGTGTGCCCCGAGCCCGAATGGCCGTATGTGATCGCGAAGTTCACTTCCAAGCCGTCGGTGAGGGCGTACAACGACGCCCAGCTCGACCGCGCCATCTCCTACCAGGGCATCGTGCAGGACATGAACCAGATGAAGGGCTGCCTCGCCTCGGGCTATCCCTTCGTGTTCGGCTTCACGGTCTACCAGAGCTTCGAGAGCGCGACGGTGGCCAGGACCGGGCATGCTCCCATGCCGGGCTGGGGCGAACGGCCGGTGGGCGGCCATGCGGTGATGGCGGTTGGCTACGACGACGCGGCTCAGTGGTTCATCGTCCGCAACTCATGGGGCGCCAACTGGGGCATGAAGGGCTACTTCACGCTGCCGTACTCGTACATGATCCAGCCAGGCCTCTCGTCCGACTTCTGGACTATCCGGCTGGTCGGTCAGTAGCCTGCGGGTAACCCCGGCTTGTATCGGCCGATTCACGGAGGTTCTGGGTTATGGGGTATTTCCGGCGTCTGTTGGTGGGGGCTATCGGCGCACTGAGCCTGGTGGTCGCGGGCAGCGTGAGCGTTGGAGCGCACGACGCGGGAACGCTGATCGAGTTCGTGGATGGACATGGCCCTGACCAACGCGGCCGGGATCCCCACCGTGGCGTTTGGGCCGTCAGGCGAAGGCGAGCATGCGGACGTGGAATGGGTCGACCTGGCGTCTGTCGAGAAATGCGTCGACGTTTACCTGCGCGCCGCCGCGACTATGTGTGCCTGACGGGAGAGAAGGCGCCGGGCTAGCTGTCCTCTTCCCGGTACTGCCGCTTGCCGGTGGAAGGGTCTTCGTATACGCGGGTCAGCTTGCCCGTGGTCGGGTCCTTGAAGACCTCGTTGGTGGGCTTGAGGCCGCCCTGGTTCGAGCCGCGATATCGGCGGTCCCAGATGAAATAGCCCACGACCGCGAAGATGACCAGGATGAACAGCTCGATCACCGCCAAGCTCATGTGGCGCTCCGCTCGATGACCGCGGCCGTGCCATATGCGACGACCTCCGTCATGGTCTGCCCCATCTCGGAAGAGTCGAATCGCATCATCACGACGGCGTTCGCGCCCATCGCCCGCGCGTTCTCGATCATGCGGTCGATCGCGTGCCGGCGCGTGTCCTCGACCAGGCGCGTGTACTCGACGATCTCGCCCCCGCCAAGCGATCGGAGCCCGGCCAGGATGTTGCCGCCCAGCCCCCGGCTGCGCACCACGACGCCGAACACCTGCCCGAGAGCCTGCTTGACCTCGTAGCCGGCAGGCCGTTCGGTCGTGGTTACTAGAACCGGGCCCGGGGACTGCATGTCCGACATTCTGTGCGTTCTTGGATTCGAAGTCACCGAGTGACTGGGTCAGCCGACCAGGGCCTCCAGGCGGTTGGAGAGCTCGGCGATCTTGACCCGCTCCTGCTCGGTGCTGTCGCGGTGGCGGATGGTCACCGCCTGGTCGTTCAGGGTCTCGAAATCGACTGTGACGCAGAACGGGGTGCCGATCTCGTCCTGGCGGCGATAGCGCCGGCCGATGTTGCCGCCGGTCTGGTCGTACTCGACCCGGAAATGACCGCGCAGGGCCTGGATGACGTTCTGGGCCGGCCCGGTGAGCTCAGGCTTCTTGGACAGCGGCACGACGGCGACCTGCACCGGGGCCACGTTGGGATGCAGGCGCAACAGGGTGCGGGGCTCGTTGTTGACCACGTCTTCGTCGTACGCGTCGACGAGAAGCGTGATGAAGATGCGCTCCACGCTCACCGCGGGCTCGATGACCCAGGGCAGGTAGCGCTCGTTCGTCTCCGGATCCAGGTAGGTGAGGTCCTGTTTCGAGCGCTCCTGGTGGACGACGAGGTCGAAGTCGGTCCTGTCGGCGATCCCTTCGAGCTCGCCCCAACCGAATGGGAACTCGTACTCGATGTCGGTCGTCTGCTTCGAATAGTGGGAGAGGCTCGCCTGCGGGTGGTCGTAGAACCGGAGGTGCTCAGGCCTGATGCCGAGCACGTCGGTGAACCAGCGCATGCGTTCCTTGCGCCAGTAATCGAATGCTTCGTCGTCCTGGTCCGGACGCACGAAGTATTCCATCTCCATCAGCTCGAACTCGCGAACTCGAAACACGAAGTTGCCGGGAGTGATCTCGTTGCGGAAGGCGCGCCCCTGCTGTGCGATGCCGAACGGCACGCGCACGCGCGACGAGTTGATGACGTTCTTGAAGTCGACGAACATGCCCTGCGCGGTCTCCGGGCGCAGGTAGACCTCGGACGCTTCATCCTCGAGCGGGCCTACGTGCGTCTTGAACATGAGGTTGAACATGCGCGGCTCGGTCAGCTCGCCCCCACATTCAGGACACGTGTTGCCGGCGACGTGGTCGGCGCGCCAGCGTTTCTTGCACTTGCCGAGGCACTGGCGCAGCGGATCGACGAAGTTGGTCAGGTGGCCCGACGCGGCCCACACGTCCGACGGCATGATCAGCGTCGATTCGAGGCCGACCACGTCGTCGCGCAGGTCGACCATGTGCCGCCACCACAGGTCCCGGATCGCCCGCTTCAGCGCGACGCCGTACGGGCCGTAGTCGTAAAAGCCGGACAGGCCGCCATAGATCTCGCTCGATGGAAAGATGAAGCCGCGCCGCTTGGTGAGCGCCACGACTTTCTCCATGATCTGGTCGCGGGAGACGGTCAACCTTCTTGCAGCACCGACACGATGTTTCCGGCAGGGTCCTTGAACCACGCGATGTCCGGCCCGAGTCCGCTCGCGATGCCCCGCGCAATCCCGAAGTGGTCGGTCATGCCCGGGTACAGCTCGAACTTGATCCCTTTTTGCTTGAGATCGTTGACAGCCTGCTCGATGTCGTCGACCGGAAAGTTGAGCATCGTGTAGGTCGCGGCAACGTGGTTCTGCTTGGGATAGACCAGGATGCCGTTCCCGATCTTCAAGCGCAGGCCCGCTGGTATCTCCTCGACCTCGATCCCCAGCACCTCGCCGTAAAAGTGCTTGGCCGCGGCCAGGGCGTCGACCGAGAAACCGCTGAATGCGCTGGCTGCTTTCAACACGTCGATGCTCCTCTCATCTGGTGGAGGAACTGTAGCGACTTCAGGCGCCGGTCCAGGTGATGCTCGAGCTGGGTCGTGACGACACCTTCGATCGAAGACATCAACGCCATGTCGAGCTTGAGACGCCGGTACGTGTCAAGGTCGCCGGCGGCCATCAGCCGAAGCACCTTGATCGCCGAAAGCGGGACCAATGACATCACGGGGAGCGCACATCCGTCGCACAGAAAGCCTCCCGCCTCCGCGCTGAACGCGGCGGGTTTGGCCGCCAGGGGCTTCTCGCACGACACGCACGCCGACAGCTGCGGCGCATAGCCGAGCAGATCCAGGGCCGCCATGAGGAAGTAGGCCGACGCGCGGCGGGGGTCCGTCTCGCGCGCAAGCTCGTAGAGCGCCATCACGGTCAGCTCGTAAACGCCGTCCACGGGATGGCGGTCCTCGCACACCCGCTCGGCGAGCTCTGCGATGAGGGCCGCGTGAGACATCGTCTCGACATTCCCCTCGATTCGGTAACCAGGCACGCGCTGCACTTGCGCCACCACGTCCAGGTCACCCCGGCCCCTGGCCAGCAGCACGTCGATGTGTCCGTACAGCTCCAGCGACGGCCCCAGCTTGGACTCGGGCCGGCGCACACCCTTGGCGATCGCGCCAACCTTGCCGTGGGTGCGGGTCAGCAGCGTGAAGATGCGGTCCGCCTCGCCGTAGTCGAGCTTGCGCAGCACGACGGCCCGGTCGCTATAGGTGGCCAGATCCATCCTCTACATGTCGCGCGTCGTCATGGTCGCGCCCGAGCGCCTCGTCCGGCCACGGCTGCTCGGCGGTGAGCCGGACGGTCTCGATCCGCCTGCCGACCATCTTCTCCACCGTCCATTTGGCGCGTCCGCCGGTGATCGAGTCGCCCTCCTGCGCGATCTTGCCGAGCACCGCGTGGACGTAGCCGCCCACGGAGTCGTAGTCGCCCGACTCCTCGATCGCGAGCCCCAACCTGGAGTTGAGCTCCTCGAGTGGGAAGCCGGCGTCGACGCGGGCCTCGTGGTCGTTGAGGATCACGAGCTGCTCTTCCTCGGCCGAGTCGTACTCGTCACGTATCTCGCCGACGATCTCCTCGAGGAGGTCCTCCAGCGACACCAGGCCGGCCGTACCGCCGTACTCGTCGACGACGATCATCATGTGGACCTTCTTGGTCCGCATGTCATTCAGCAGCTCATCGACCTTCTTCTGCTCAGGCGTGAACTCGATCGGTCGCAGGATCTTCTCCAGGTCGAACTTCTGCGAGCTGGACAGCGTGTAGAAGAGCAGCAGGTCCTTGGTGTGCAGCAGGCCGACGACATGGTCGATGTCGTTCTCGAACACCGGCATCCTCGTGTGGCGGTGCTCCTTGAAGAGACGCACGATGTCACGCAGGGTGGCATCGCGCTCGACCGCGACGATGTCGGTGCGCGGAATCATGATCTCGCGAACCGTCTTGTCTCCGATCTCGATGATGCCGTGGATCATCTGGTGCTCCTGTTCCTCGATCACGCCCTGCTCCTCGGAGACGTGCAGCAGCGTGAGCAGCTCCTGTTCCGACAGGTAGGGCGCTCGCGCCGCGCGACCCGCGGTCAGGGCCCTCGAGACGATCGTCACCGCGAAAAGAATCGGGCTGAGAAAGGTCGCGAGCCTGTCCACGGGCCCAGCCGCTGCGAGCGCGACACGCTCCGCGTGGCTGATCGCGAGCGTCTTCGGCGTCACCTCAGCCGCGATCAGGAGAAGGATCGACAGGATGAGCGAGACAAGGAGCGCCAACCACAATCGCCACGATGCAAGCACTCCCATCCGGCTGAAGATGGAGTCGGTCAGCAGCGTCGCCGTGCTCGAGGCGATGATCAGCGCGAGCGTGTTGATGAAGAGCACCGTGGAAAGGAAGCGGTTGGGGTCGGCGCGCAGCCGCTGCAGGATCTCCGCGGCCTTCTGCCCCTGCTCGGCGAGGAAGCGCACACGCAGGCGGCCGACCGAGGTGAGGGCCGTCTCGGTGCCGCTCGCGAGCGCGGCGATGAAGAAGCACGCGATCAGGACTACGAGCTCAACCAACTCCTGGCCAGTCATGACGGCCCCGTACTAGCGGAAGAGCTCGCTGACGCTCCGGTTCTCGTGTACCCGGATGATCGCCTCGGCGAGCAGGGGTGCCACCGACAGCACCGTGAGTGGCGGGCCCAGTTTGGCTACGTCGATGGGCACCGAGTCGGTCACGATCACCTCTTCAACGTCAGCCTGCCTCAACCGCTCGACCGCGTTGCCGGTGAAGACGGGATGAGTCGCCGCGACCAGCACGCGACCTGCGTTCTGGTTGCGCAGGGCCTGGACGACCTTGCTGATGGTCCCCCCGGTCGTGATGATGTCCTCGACCACGACGCAATCGCGGCCTTTGACGTCACCTGAGACTGCGATCGTGTCCACGTCACCATCGCTCGAGCGGCGCTTGTAGCCGAACGCGATCGGCGCCTGGAGGTCGTTCGCCACCGCCTCGGCGCGGCGCCCGCCGCCGGCATCCGGCGCGACGACGGTGAGGTGGTGGAGGTTCTTGGTCTTCAGGTAGTCGGCGAAGATGCGATGTGGCGACAGGTGGTCGGTCGGCACGTCGAAAAAGCCCTCGATGGCCTCGGCGTGGAGGTCGAACAGCAGCAGCCGGTCAGCACCGGCGAGCGTGATGAAGTTCGCGATGAGCTTCGCCGAGATGGGCTCGCGAGGCTGTGTCTTGCGCTCCTTGCGAGCGTAGCCGTAATAGGGGATGACGGCCGTGACGCGTCCCGCGGAGGCACGGCGCAGGGCGTCCAGGATGATGAAGAGCTCCATCAGGTGCTCGTTGACGGGGGGCGAAGTCGGCTGGATCACGAACACGTCGTGCCCACGCATCGAGTCTTCGATCTTGACGTTGATCTCGCCGTCGGGGAAGCGCCGCAGCCGGGCGTCGGTCAGGGGCACGCTCAGCTTTTCGGAAATTCGTCCTGCCAGCAGCGGGTTGGCGCTGCCCGCGATGAGCTTGAGGGCGCCCCAGGGCGAGCTCTCCTCGCTGGCGTACTCGACCGCTGTCTGAATTCGCCCGATCACCTGGCGTCCGATTCCGATTCCGAGCTCACGGCTTTTCTCCGTACCACCCTAGCGGGAACTCCGACGGCTGTCGCGCCGGCGGGCACGTCCTTGGTCACGACCGAACCGGCCCCGGTGCGCGATCCCTTGCCAAGTTTGACGGGGGCGACCAGCATCGTGTCCACCCCCACGAAGGCGCCGTCGCCGATCTGGGTCCGGTTCTTGTTGGTCCCGTCGAAGTTGGCGGTGATCGTGCCGGCGCCGATGTTGGCGTCCTCGCCCAAGTCGGTGTCGCCCAGGTAGGAGACGTGCGGCACCTTGCTGCCGCGGCCCACCCTGGTCCGGACGAGCTCGGCGAAGCTGCCGACGTGGACGTCTTCCAAGATCTCGGTGCCGGGGCGAAGCTTGGCGAAGGGGCCGCAATCCGAGCGGTCGCCGATGCGCGCGTCCTCTATATGGACGTGCGGACCGATCCGGCAGTCCTCCCCGATGACCGAGTGGCCCTTGATCACGGTGAACGGCTCGATCACCGTGTCCTGGCCGATGGTAACGGTGGCGTCGATGAACGTGCTGCCCGGGTCGACCACGGTTACGCCGCCCAGCATGCACCGGTCCAGGATGCGGCGCCGCATGACCGCGGCGGCGGCGGCGAGGCGGACGCGGTCCTTGACCCCCATCGCCTCTTCCGGATCGGCGAGCCTGACGATTCCCACCGGGTGAATGTGCTGGAACACGTCGGTGAGGTAGAACTCACCGGCCTTGTTGTCGTCGCCAACCTGCTCCAGGGCCTCGACCAGCCTCGTCCCGTCGAAGCAGTAGACCCCGACGTTGAACTCGTGAACGCTCGCCTTGATCTCCGGCGTGGCGTCCTTGCGCTCGACGATCCTCCCAAGCGATCCGTCCGCGGCACGGATGATGCGGCCGTCATCCCGGTCCGGGTCCTCGACGCTCGCGATGGTCGCCGGGTCGCCGCTGTCCATGTGCGCGTGGACGATCTGCGCGATGGTGGCGCCGATCAGAAGCGGCGAATCGCCGTTGACCACCAGGACGAGCTTGCCGCGCAGCTGGTCCGGCGGGATCTGGCGCAGGGCGTGCGCGGTGCCTCTGGGGTCGCGCTGAAAGGTGGGCGCGATGCCCCTCTCGTCCAGGTGGCCCGCCACCTCGGCATGGTGCGGGTTGGCGATCACCTTGATGTCTTTGGCGCCGGCCTCGGTGACCGCGTCGAGGACGTAGTCGATCATGGGGCGGCCGCAAATCGGGTGGAGGACTTTGGGAGTGCGCGACCGCATCCGGGTGCCGTGACCGGCGGCGAGTATGACGGCCGTTATCGCTTGGCTCAAAGTTTCGCCCTTTCGGGCCCCTCGATTATGCCAGCTTGGGCCCGGTTCACCAGCGCCGCCCCGATTGGGTTGGGGCCACGCCGGGGGATAATCCGCTCGTGAGCGAGATGCCGGCCGTCAACCTGGAGGGCGCTGTCCCGTCCCACCTGCCGGTCCTGCCGTTGAAGTCGACGGTGGTCTTCCCGCGCATCTTCATACCGCTGTCGGTGGGTCGCAAGAAATCCCTGCAGCTGCTCGACGAGCTGACCGGGGTCGAGCGTCACATCGCCGTCGCAACCCAGCTCGACGAGACGGCGGAAGACGTCGGCTTCAAGGACGTGCACCACGTCGGCGCGATGGTGCGCGTGCAGCACCTGCTCAAGCTGCCGGACGGGACCGTGCAGCTAGCGGTGCTCGGGATGCGCAGGATCCGGTTGGTCGAGGCGATGTCGGAGGACCCCTACCTCACCTGCGCCATCGAGATGTACCCCGAGTCGACCGAGAACTTCCTGACCATCGAGCGCGAGGCGCTGATGCGCCGGGCCATCCAGTCGTTCCAGCAGCTGGTGACGCTGGCGCCGCACCTGCCGGCGGAGCTTGCCGGCTCGGCTGGGGCCATCGACGACCCACTGCACCTTTCCTACTACATCGCCAACCACATCCGCCTGACCACCGAGCAGCGCCAGGAGATTCTCGAGATGGACTCCGCCAAGGCGAAGCTCGAGAAGCTGCTGGGTCACATGTCGCACGAGCTCGAGGTCCTGGAGCTCGGACGCAAGATCCAGTCGCAGGCCGAAGAGCAGATGGGCAAAGCCCAGCGCGAGTATTTCCTGCGCGAGCAGCTCAAGGCCATCCAGCGCGAGCTCGGCGAGCTGGACTCGGAGCACGCGGAGCTGAGCGAGCTGCGCGAGCGGATCGAAAAGGCCGACCTGCCCGCCGAGGCCAGGCGCGAGGCGGATCGCGAGCTCACGCGGCTGGAGCGCATCCCGAGCGCGTCACCGGAATCGTCGGTCATCCGGACGTACCTGGAGCTCATCGTTTCGCTCCCGTGGAACGTGTCGACCGGAGGCGAGGTCGACGTGGTGAAGGCCCGCGGGATCCTCGACGCCGACCACTACGACCTGGACAAGGTGAAACAGCGAATCGTCGAGCACCTCGCGGTCCGGCGCCTGAAGCAGCAGCGCGGCTCGACCGACCGGGGACGCGAACCAATCCTTTGTTTCGTCGGGCCACCGGGCGTCGGGAAGACGTCGCTGGGACAGTCGATCGCCCGCGCGATGGGGCGCAAGTTCGCGAGAGCTTCGCTCGGGGGCGTGCACGACGAGGCGGAGATTCGCGGCCACCGGCGCACCTACATCGGCGCCATGCCGGGGCGCATCCTGCAGGCGATCCGGCGCGCGGAGTCGAATGACCCGGTGTTCATGCTCGACGAGGTGGACAAGATCGGCGCGGATTGGCGTGGCGACCCGTCGTCCGCGCTGCTCGAGGTGCTCGACCCGGAGCAGAACAAGGACTTCCGCGACAACTACCTCGACGTGCCGTTCGACCTTTCCAAGGTGATGTTCATCACCACCGCCAACAGCCTCGAGACCATCCCTCCCGCCCTGCGCGACCGCATGGAGGTGCTGAACCTCTCCGGCTACACCGAGGAGGAGAAGCTGCAGATCGCGCAGCGCTTCCTGGTCCCCAAACAACTCGCCGCGCACGGCCTGCGGACCGACGAGGTCTCGATGTCGGAAGAGGCGATTCGCCTGATCATCCGCCAGTACACGCGTGAGGCGGGCGTGCGCAACCTGGAGCGCGAGATCGCATCCGTGATGCGGCGCGACGTGGCCGACATGGCGGTGGGAAAGCGGCCCCGGCGCGGGTCGGACGACGCGAAGCGCGTGCGCGCGGCGCTGGGCAAGCGTCGATTCTTCGACGACGCGGCCGAGCGCATCGACCGGCCCGGCGTGGCGACCGGGCTCGTTTGGACGCCGACCGGTGGCGAGATCATCTTCGTCGAAGCCGCGCTCACCCCCGGCAAGGGCGAGCTCAAGCTGACGGGTCAGCTGGGAGAGGTGATGAAGGAGTCGGCGTCGGCCGCCCTGTCGTACCTGAAGGCACGCGCCGCGGACATCGGCATCGATCCGACGCTATTCGACAAGAACGACATCCACGTGCACGTGCCCGCCGGGGCACAGCCGAAAGAGGGGCCGTCCGCGGGCGTGACGGTGCTGACCGCGATGGCCTCGATCCTCACCGGCCGGCCGGTCCGCGACGACGTGGCGATGACCGGTGAGATCACGCTGCGTGGGCGGGTGCTGCCCATCGGCGGGATCAAGGAAAAGGTTCTCGGCGCGCATCGCGCGGGACTACGCCGCGTGCTCCTGCCGACGCGCAACGAGGCCGACCTCGACGACATTCCGGCCGACCTGCGCAAGGAGATGAAGCTCGTGATGGTCGAGTCGATCGACCAGGTGCTGCGCGAAGCGCTGACGCCGCGAGCTTTGGCCAACGGGGCCGACGGAGCGCGCGCCGCTCGAAAGAATGGCGCCGCTACGCGCTTGCCTGCCGTGGCGCGCGCAGTAGTATCCGGTCGTGCGCGGCCAGCTCGGCCGAGTCGTCCAGCGGCGAAAGCTCGCCGGCGCCGCGACGCTTGAGGGCGTTCCGGATCAGGTAGTCGGCCAGCTGTGGGTTCTTCGGCAGCAAGCTGCCGTGTAGGTAGGTCCCGATCACCCCTCCCTGCAGGCATCCCTCTAAGCCGTCCGACCCGTTGTTGCCATGGCCAAGCCGTACCTTGCCCAGCGGGCGGGCCTTGGCGCCAAGAAAGGTGCGTCCGCTGTGGTTCTCGAAACCGACCAGCGTGCTGGGGGTGAGATCTGCGACCTGGGTTTCCACGACCACGTCGCCGATGAACCGCTTCTTCCCCGCCTCGGTCCGCACATCGATCAGGCCGATGCCGGGAAACTTCTGTCCCTCGCCGGTCTGGTAGTAGTGGCCGAGCAACTGGTACCCGCCGCATACGGCAAGAATCTGCGCGCCCTCACCCACCGCGCGCTGAAGCGGCTCTTGCTTGAACTCGATGAGATCCTCGTAGACCAGCGCCTGCTCGCGGTCCTGGCCGCCCCCGAAGAAGAAGACGTCGACATCCTCCATCTCCTTGTGACTGCCGCGCCCGAGCTCGACCACCCGCGAGTCGAAGTCACGCCATTCCGCGCGCTTGAGCAGCGTGAGGATGTTTCCACGGTCGCCGTAGATGTTCATGAGGTCTGGGTAGAGCCAGCCGACGGTGAACTTCATCTCGCTTAAGTGTCCCAGTACGGCTTGGCCCAGCCTCGCCTGACCAGCTCGGCGCGCAGGTCGAGCATCGCCGTGTAGGTGCACAGTAGGTGCGCGGTCTCGCCCTCCTCGGTGACCTTGATCAGCTGATCGAGGGCCTTGGCGGGATCGGTTTCGGGCTGCTCGGCCTTGACGCCTGCGTACTTGAGGCGCACCGCGAGGTCGTGCGCTCGCGTGCCCGCCGGCACCACGACCCTGGACTTGCCTTTCAGCATCTCGAAGTCCACGTCCCATATCCAGGACACGTCGGTGCCGTCCGCCTTGCGATCGTTCAGGCCGATCAGAAAGCTGTTGCCGTGCGCGAGGTCGACGGCGGTGCGAAGCGTCTCGTTGAAGCCGGCGGGGTTCTTGGACAGAACCAGGTTGAGATTGCGGCCCCGAAACTCCATGCGCTCCTGCCGCCCAAAAGCTGCGCTGAAGGTGCGCATTCGCTCGGCGATGTAGTCCGGCTCGAGGCCAATCGTCTTTGCCGCCGCGAACGCGGCCAGCACGTTGTAGCAGTTGTAGAGGCCGCCAAGCGGGAAATCGATGCGCGTGCCGTCGATCGTCGTGGCGAGGCTGTCGAAGCCGTTGAGCTCGATCTTCGTCGCGGTCAGCTCGGGCTTGGGTCGCGCAAAGTCGCCGTTGGGGCATTGGTACACGCCGTCATGCCCGACGTACACAGCGTCGAAATGCAAGCTGGCGCCGCACCGCGGGCAGGTGCGCGCATCGGCCGCGTGAGGCAGCTCGTGCGCCGCGATCGAGGTGTCGTCGAGGCCGTACCACAGGGGCGCGCTCGGCAGGCCCAGGCCGATCTCGGCGACGCGGGGATCGTCGGCGTTGAGGATGGCGCGCGAGTTCTCCGGGAGCGCGGCCAGGGCCGACTCGATCTTCTTGGCGATCGATTCGAGCTCGCCGTAGCGGTCGAGCTGGTCTCGAAACAGGTTCATCACCAACGTCACGCGTGGTTGGAGCTCGGCGACCGCTTTCGGGAGGCTCGCCTCATCGATCTCGAAAACGCCCCAGTCCGCGCGCAGGTTGCCGCCCGCGTCCGCACGATCGAGGGCGGCGGCGGTGACCCCGAAGATCAGGTTGGCGCCGGCTCGATTGGCGACGACGCGGTGCCCGGCGCCCTCGAGCAGCCAGCTGATCAAGCGCGCGGTCGTCGTCTTGCCGTTGGTTCCGGTGATCACGATCGATCCCTGGTTGAGGTCCTGCGACAGCTTGGTAAGCACGCGCGGGTCGATGGCTCGCGCGATGTCGCCGGGCAGAGTCGTCCCGCCTCCGCGTCCGCTGACGCGGCTCAACGCGCCGGTCGCCTTGCCGGCCCACACTGCGGCCCTCTTGCGAATCGAGCTCACGCCCAGGGCCCGATGGCTCGCGTCACCGCCGTCCAGCAATCAAGGGATTCCGTGACCTTTCGCGCCTGCTCATCGTCCGTACAACGCAGGAAGAAGGCCGAGCCGCTACCGGTCATCTGCCAGCCCGGCCCCAGGCGCTGCGCGAAATCGAAAACGCGCGGCTCGGCGCGCTCGGCCGCGCGCCTCAAGTGATTCGGAGCTTCGCCCTGCACTTCGTCCCACGCAAGGTACACGGACGCGGTCGACAGCTCGATTCCGGGCCAGGCGATCGCGAACCATGCCGGCGCGGTGGGCAGGCGGGTGAGCTTCTCGCCACGACCCTCAGCCCTCGCCGTGCCGCCGGCAAGGAAGAAAGGGACGTCCGCGCCGATCGAGATCGCCAGGTCGCGGAGGTCGACGTCGAGCCGGTGCAGCGCGGCCAGGCCTCTCAGCACCGCCGCGGCGTCCGAGCTCGCCCCGCCCATTCCCGATCCGGGCGGGATGCGCTTGTGCAGGTGGAACCGAGTCGGGATCGCCCGGCCGATCGCTTGCTCCAGCGCACGGTGAGCTTTGAGGACCGAGTTGTCCCGGCTGTTCGCGACGGGCAGGCCGGAGGTCGTAAGGCTGGTCTCGGCGGCAGCGGTCATCTGCAGCAGGTCATGTACATCGATCGCCTGGATCGTCGTTCGGACATCGTGGAAACCGTCGTCCGTGCGCCTGATCACCTCGAGGTCGAGGTTGAGCTTGGCGCGCGCCGGCAGCGCGAGCGTCAAGGGGTCGTGCGCTTGAGCTGGGCCCGGTACCTGGCCGCGCGGTCCTGGTAGTGCTGCGCGGTGGTGCCGACCCAGTGGTTGGATGACCCGTCCAGCGCTTTCTTTACGGTGGCCGGCACCCCCGCCGCCATGTGGCCCGGTGGCACCTCTTTGCCCTCCTGCAGGACGGCGCCCGCAGCCAGCATCGAACCCGCGCCGAGCCTGCTTCGCTGGAGCATCGTGGCGCCCATGCCGACCACCGCGCCCTGCTCCACGACGCAGCCCTCGAGCTGCGCGGAGTGACCGACGCTGGCGTTCCTTTCGATCACCGTCGGAAGGTTTTCAGCGCAGTGAAGGACGGCGTTGTCCTGGACGTTCGCGCCCTCACCGATGGAGATCCTGGCTTCATCACCGCGCAGAACCGCGCCGAACCAAACGCTCGCGCCGGCCTTGACCTCGACATCCCCGATGAGGACCGCGGTCGGCGCGATGTACGCGTCGGGATGGACGCTGGGGCGCTTCCCGCCGAGCTCGAACTCCACTGGCCTCTATAATCCTAGCTTCGTGACTTTGTTCTCCAAACCGGTGATGACTCGTGGCTAAGCGAACCGCCTCCGCCAAGAAGCAGGCACGCTCCGGCGTCAAGCGGGCAGCGCGAAACCGGGCCGTGCGCTCAGAGGTCAAGACGATGGTCGTCAAGGCCAGGCGCTCGATGACGGAAACGGGCGGCGACGGCTCGGATCGCCTCGCGATCACGCTCGATGCGGTGCGCTCGCTCGACCGCGCGGCGTCGAAGGGCGTACTTCACCGCAACAACGCGGCGCGGCGCAAGGGACGGCTGGCCCGGCAGATGGCGAAGATCGCCACCGCGGTTCCGGCTCCCGCCGCCGCCAAGGGCAAGAAGGGCGCGGCTCCGGCTCCGGCCAAGGCCGCTCCGAAGGCTTCGGTCAGGGCTGCGGCCTCGGTCAAGACGGCTGCTCCGGCCAAGGCTTCGGCCTCGGTCAAGACGGCTGCTCCGGCCAAGGCTTCGGCCTCGGTCAAGACGGCTGCTCCGGCCAAGACGGCTGCAAAGAAGAAGTAAGCCGGACTTCTTTCTACAGCCGGGTCAGGAGCACCTCCAGCCCGAGCTCGGCATCGATCTGGCCTGACTTGACCTCCCACTCGTAGTCGCGGATCTTCTTCAGCGCCTCCTCGAGGCGGTCGGGGTCAGCCTGCTGCGCCGCGTCGTAAGCCTTCTGCACCACGAAGCGGTGCTCGGTCATCTCGTCCTGGACGCGCTGCAGCGACTCGCCGCGCTCCTGCTTCGCGCGTACGTCGAGCACCAACGCTAAGTAGCGCGCCATGCGATATGCGATGGACGTCGGCTGCATCCCGGCGCCCGTCAGGCTGCGCGCTATCGTCAGCGCCTGCGCGGTTGGGCGGGGAAGCAGGTTATCGGTCAGCTTGAAGATCTCGTCCTCTCGGCCACCCGCCAGCAGGTCGGCGATGACCTCTGGGGTGAGCTTTGCACCCGAAGCCCTGTACGCGGCGAGCTTGGTCAGCTCTGAATCGATCACGCCGAGGTCGGGCGGGGTGACGCGGACGACCTGCGCAGCCACAGCGGGAGTCAGCTGGTGATTTTCAACAGCGCGGCGGGCCGTCCAGTCGCTGAGCGCTCGCCCTTTCAGGTGCGCCATCTCCTCGACCGTTCCGCCCGCGGAGCTGATCGCCTTCGCAAGCTTGTTGGTTGCGCCGAGACGGCCCGCCACGGTCACCACGACACGGGTGGTGGGCGGAATCTCTGAGAGCGCCGCGGCCATGCCCTCGGCTCGCATGGCGGGAAGCATGCGCGCGAAGACGACGCGATACGGATCGAGAAAGGGCGCTTGCAGGACTGCGTCCTGGAGACGCGCCACGCTGAGGCCAGCGCCTTCGAGCGTCTCCAACCCGAAGTCGGAGACGAGCTCGGCGCTCCACTTCTGGAGGATGGCGCGCGCCTGTTCATCGACGAGGAAGCGCTCGTCGCCGTGGAGGAGCACGGCCATCGCCGCGGGCCGGTTCGTCGCGCGGGGCATGGTCGCGATCGTACCCCTGATCGGTGATTCTGCTCATGGATCACATGGCGAGCGTGATCGTTCCCTCCTGGTCGGTCCGCAGGACGTTCGGCGGAAAAGCCGGCCGCAAGCGTTCTGATCCGCGCGAGACGACCAGTTGCGTGGTGGCCGTGATGGCGACGCGTTCGAGATCCGGGGAGAGAAGGCTGCGCCCTCCGATGAGCAGCAACACGCCCAGCCGGTTTAAGGATGGAGTGGTTCCGGGAGAAGGATTCGAACCTTCGGTCGAGGATCCAAAGTCCTCTGCCTTACCGCTTGGCCATCCCGGATCGAGCCTGAACACACTACCTCGCAGGATGCGCCTCGTCGGGCTGCGTGACCTAGAGCCGACCTTCAGCGTTGGATCTTGAGATGAGAAGCTTCCTTCTGGCGGCGCTGGTGCTGGTGACGGCCGGTTGCGGCGCCTACCAATTTCCCGGCGCCACGTCGCCTACCGCAACGGGCACGGTCACGGGTCTTGTCACCGCGGTGCCTTGCGCTCCCGTGCAGGCCGCCGGGGACAATTGCGTCGGACGTGTCGTGGCCGGAGTCGAGGTGGATTTCTCGGACGGCCGGACCAGCGCAGCGGCCGTGACAGACTCTCGTGGCTCGTACTCGATCGACCTGCCTGCCGGGACCTGGAAGGCAAGCTTCAAGACCTACATGCGGATCGTTAGCGGGCCCCCCGTCGTGACCGTCGCCGCCGGCTCATACGTCGTCGCGGACTACGTCCTCGACACCGGAATCCGCGTCCCGGTGCCGCAACAATGAGTTAAGGACCACTCCACCGACCACCCCCCGCCCACCCAATGGGGTGTCACGGGACGGTATTGAGGGACCCGGCGAAGGTCAAGCCTGGTGGTTAACGCACGAGGGCGCAAAGGCGGGGTGGCGAGTGCGGGGTGACGGGGTGGAAGGCGGCCGCGAGCCTAAGGAACAAGGTTGATCAGCCGGTCCTGGACGTAGATCACCTTCGACGGATCGCGCCCACTCAGCGCCACGCGGACCTTCTCGCTGGCCATCGCCGCCGTCAGCGCATCGGCTTCGGAGAGCCCGGCGACGACGCTGAGCCGCTCGCGCAGCTTGCCGGCGACCTGGACCACCAGGACCAGCTTCAGCTCCGCCGCGGCCGCGGCGTCGAACTCCGGCCACGACGCATCCGCCAGCATCCCGCTCTCGCCCAACCTCTCCCACATCTCCTCGCAGATGTGCGGCGCCATCGGGTTCAGCAGCCTGACCAGCGTCCGCACCGCCGAATCCCATTCGCGGTCGCGGGAGCCGCCCCCCTGCAGGTAGTCCTGCATGGAGTTGGCCAGCTCCATTAACGCCGCCACCGCCGTGTTGAAACGCAGCTCCTCGTTCTGCTCGGTGACGCGCCCCACCGTCTGCGCGACCTTCCGCCGCAGGGCAGCGACATCCGCGCCGCCATCGCGCCCGGAGCCATCCTCGGCGATCGATTCCGGCTCCAGGACCAATCGCCAGACACGCTGCAGGAACCGTACGACACCGTTCAGCCCGGCGTCCGACCACTCGACGTCTTCCTCCGGCGGGCCGATGAACATCTCGTAGATCCGCCCAGCGTCCGCGCCCTGTGCCGCGACCAGCTCTTCCGGCGACACCCCGTTGCCCAGCGACTTCGACATCACCTGGCCGAAACGTTTGACCATCCCCTGGTTGAACAGCCGCTTGAAAGGCTCCGACACGTTCAGCAATCCGGCGTCGTGGAGCACCTTGGTGAAGAAGCGTGAGTAGAGGAGATGCAGGATCGCGTGCTCGACGCCGCCCGTGTACTGGTCGACCGGCATCCAGTGGTTGGCAAGCTCCGTGTCGAACGCCTGCGTCTGGTCGTGCGGGCTCGCGTACCGAAGGAAGTACCAGGACGAATCGATGAAGGTGTCCATCGTGTCCGTCTCGCGTCGCGCTTGGCCGCCGCATCTCGGACACGTCGCGTGCCAGAACTCAGGAACGTCCGGCAGCGGCCGGTACTCCTTGGGCAGCAGGACCGGGAGCTGATCTGCGGGCACCGGAACGATGCCGTCGACGGGGCAGTACACGACGGGGATGGGAGCGCCCCAGTACCGCTGGCGCGAGATCAGCCAGTCCCGCAGCCGGTACTTGACAGCCGGTTTGCCCTTGCCTCTTGCCTCCAGCCACGCCGTCACCTTCTCGATCCCCGTGGCGGCGTCCAGCCCCTCGAAGTCGCCGCTGTTGACCATCAAGCCCGGGCCGGTGTAGGCCTCGCGGAGCTCGCCCTGCTCGCCTCCGGGCGGCGCGATCACCTCGCGAATCGCCAGGTGGTGCGTCGTCGCGAACTCGAAGTCGCGCTCGTCGTGCGCCGGCACGGCCATGATCGCGCCGGTGCCGTAGGTCATCAAGACGTAGTCGGCGACCCAGATCGGGATGCGCTCGCCGTTGACCGGGTTGATCGCGAACGCGCCCGTCGCGACGCCCGACTTCACTCGCTCGGTCGACAACCGCTCGATCTCGGTCTCCTTGCGCGCCTTCTCGACGTACTCGCGGACGCGCTGCCGATGCTTCTCGGTGGTGATGCGCTCGACCAGCGGGTGCTCCGGCGCGAGCACCATGAACGTCGCGCCGAACAACGTGTCCGGACGCGTGGTGTAGATGCGCATCGATTCGCCGCCCAACCCCTCGACCTCGAAATCCACCTCCGCGCCCTTGCTGCGGCCGATCCAGTTCGTCTGCATGACGCGGACCTTGTGCGGCCACTGGTCCAGCAGCGCCAGGTCGTCGAGGAGCCGGTCCGCGTAGTCGGTGATCTTCAAGAACCACTGCTCGAGGTCGCGCTTCTCCACCTCGACATCAGGGTGGCGCCAGCACCGTCCGTTGATCACCTGCTCGTTGGCGAGCACCGTCTTGTCGACCGGGCACCAGTTGACCGGCGCCATCGCCCGGTACGCAAGCCCGCGTTCCAGCATGAGCAGGAAGAGCCACTGGGTCCAGCGGTAGTAGTCGGGCAGGCAGCTGGTGACCTCCCGGTCCCAGTCGTAGAGGATGCCCATCATCTTCAGCTCACGCGTGCCCTTGGCGATGTTGCCCAGGGTCCAGCTCTCCGGGTGCAGGTTTCCGCGCTTCATCGCAGCGTTCTCGGCAGGCAGCCCGAACGCATCCCACCCGAACGGATGGAGCACCTCGAATCCCTGCATGCGCTTCATCCGCGCGAGCACGTCGCCCATCACGTAGTTGCGCGCATGACCGACCGTCAGGTCGCCCGACGGGTACGGGTACATGACGAGGTCGTAGTACTTCGGCTTGGGGGAGTCGTCCCTCGCCTTCATCACGCCGCGCTCGGCCCACACCTTCTGCCACTTGGGCTCGATGTCCTGGGGTACGTAGACGCTACGGCGGGGCCGGCTCTCCATGCGGTTCAAATTTTAGGGATGCGAGTTCATGACCCACGATCGCGGCCAGGACGAGGGCCGCTCCCGCCGCCTGCAGCCAGCCCAATCTCTGTCCTGCCAGGACCACAGCCGCGGCCAGCGCCCAGGCCGGCTCGGTGGTCATGATCAGCGCCGTCCGGCTCGCGCTGAGGTGCTGCTGCGCCCAGGTCTGGATGTAGAAAGCGAGCGCGGACGCGAAGAGGCCGGTGACCACGATCGCGAACCACAGGCCGGCGCTCGGGAAGGACAGCGTGTTCGACCCGCTCGCGGTGAACACGACCGCGCCCGTTCCCATCTGGACCATGGCCAGCGGGGCCGACCGCAGGCCCGGTGACCACCGGCTCAACAGGACGATGTGCAGCGCGAAGAGAAAAGCGCAGGCGACGGTCAACAGGTCACCCAGCCCGAAGCCGCCCGGACCGCCCACCAGCATGACCGTGCCGCCCAGCGCGACCAGCACGGCGATCAGCGTCCACCGGCGCACGGGTACTCCGAACACACGGTCGATGAGCGGCGTGAAGACCACGAAAAGGCCCGTGATCAGTCCCGAGTTGCCAGGGCTGGTCATGGTGAGGCCCACGGTCTGCGTCAGGTAGCCTCCCGCCAGCACCAGGCCGGCCAGGATGCCGACCCGCAGCTCGCGCCGGGAAGGGAGGCGCCGCACCAGCACGACCATCACCAGGAAGGCCAGCGCGAAGCGCAGCTCCAGGAACGTCAGGGTCGGGTAGTGAGAGACTGCATCCTTGACCAGCACGAAGGTCCAGCCCCAGACGGCCGTGACGATGAGAAGGAACAGGACGTAGATCAATGGAGCGACTCTGGGCGCCGTGGCGCATGCAGTACGTCGGCGGCGAACAGCGGCCCGGCTGCCTCTTCTGCCGCGTGCTCGAGGACCCCGACGACGAGGACGCCGCCCTCGCAGTCTGGCGCCCCGAGGGCGCCCTGGTGATGCTCAACAAGTTCCCGTACAACCCCGGGCACGCGATGGTCGCGCCCCAGGCACATCGAGGAAGCATCGAGGACCTCGACGACGCCCAGACCGCAAGCGTCATGCGCGCGGTCCGGCGCACGGTCGCGGTCCTGCGGGCTGCGATGAATCCCGAGGGCTTCAACATCGGGGTCAATATCGGCCGCGCGGCGGGCGCCGGCATCCCGGACCACGTCCATCTTCATGTCGTGCCGAGATGGAACGGCGACACCAACTTCATGGCCGTGATCGACGACGTCAAGGTCGTGAACGAGGCCTTGCTCGACACCGCCGCCAAGCTCAAGCAGGCTTTCGCCGCCATCTGACCCTGCCGCCGACGACGGTCGCCGTGACGCGTCCGTTCTCGACCACGGTCATATCGCACAGCATCCCGGGCCGCAGGGCGCCCAGGTCCTTCTCCATGCCCGCCGCATAAGCGGCGCCGGACGTGTAGGCGCGGAGCGCGGCGGAGCGTGTCATCGAGAGCTCCGGATACCAGCCGGCGCTTCGACGCCAGGTCGTCGCCGCTTCGATGCCCGCTAGCGGGTCGGCGCTCTCGACGGGGGCGTCGGAGCCGAACGCGAGCCGCGCGCCCGCGCGCTCGAGCGCGCGCCATGCATAGGAATGACCGGTGACGGCCGGCCACATCGCGTCCGCAAGCTCGCGGTCGGCCACCGCGTGGATGGGCTGCATCGACGCGATGACACCGATGCGCGCGAAGCGTGGCATGTCCTTCGGGCTCACACACTGGGCGTGCTCGATGCGCGGCCGCCACATCCGCCACGCGTCGCGGTGCGGGGCCAGCGCGTCGAGCGCCCGGCGCACCGCGCCGTCGCCAATCGCGTGCAGGCACACGTTGAGCTCGGCGCGGGCGCAGCGTTCGACCATGTCGATCAGCTCGGGCTGAAGCAGGCGAGGTGTACCGGTCCCGTCGAGCATCTCGGCGGTGCGGCTGCCGAGCGACCCATCGAGAAAAGCCTTCACGCCCCAGATGCGTAGCCACGGATCGCCCCATCCCGACCGCGCACCCATCCGCTCCGCGTGCGGCAGGTCGGCCAGCGGGAGGTTGTAAACCACGCGCACCGCCAGGCGTCCGTCTGCATTCAGGCGCTGGAGCGACGCGAAGCCCGCAGCTCTGTCCATTGAGTGCACGGATGTGAGCCCGAGACGGGCGAGGTCAAGCAGCACCCGCGCCATGGCGCCGTCCAGGTCCCCGTCAGAAGGCCTTGGCACGATGTCACCGACCAGCGCCATAGCCGTCTCCCGCAGGATGCCGGCCGCCTCCCCTACCTCGTCCCGGTCGATCGAGCCGCCGGCCGGGTCGGCGGTTGCGCGATCGATCCCCGCCCGGCGCAGCGCTTCGCTCGACACCCAGGCCGAGTGCCCGTCCTTGCGGCGCAGGTAAACGGGCCGGCCGCCGGCCGCCTTGTCGAGCTGGGCGCGGTTGGGAAACGCCGGGTCGGGCCACGAGTCGTTGTACCAGCCTCCGCCCGACACCCAGCCGTCCTTCGGAAGGGTCTTGGCCCGCTGCGACACCAGCCGCAGTGCCTCGGCCCCGCTGGTCGCGCCGCCCAGGTCGAGGCTGAGCTTGCGGTTGGCCAGCCATTCGAGGTGGAGGTGCGAGTCGATCAGGCCGGGCATGGCGTTGCCGTTCAACCGGACGACGGCGGCGCGCCGACCCGCCGCGGCTCGGGCGCCCGCCCCCACGGCGAGGATGCGGCCATCGACTCCCGCTGCAATCGCAGGCACGCAGCCCATGTACAGCGTGGGCTGGATCACGCCGCCTTCACAGGCCGTAGGTCTTGGCGATGATCTCCTTCATGATCTCGTCGGTGCCGGCGCCGATGCGCGCGAGGCGGGCGTCGCGCCATGCGCGCTCCACTGGGAACTCGCGCATGTAGCCATGGCCGCCGAGGATCTGGATCGCCTCATCCGCCACCTCGCACGCGACCTGCGTCGCCAGCAGCTTGGCCTGCGAGATCTCGCGCACCGGGTACTCGCCCTTATCCCATTGCTGGGCGGTCTGATACACGAATGACTGCACCGCCGCGATCTTGGTGCCCATGTCGACGAGCTTGTGCTTGATCACCTGGAACTGCACGATGGGCTGACCGAAGGCCGTGCGGTTGCGCGCGTACTCCATCGCGTACTCGAACACCCGCTGGGCGCCGGCGATCGCGCCGGCCGCAGCGATCATCCGCTCCCCCTGCAGCTCCCACATCAGGTTCTTGAAACCGTCGCCCTCGTCGCCGATTAGGTTCGCCACGGGCACATGGCAGTCCTCGAACAGGAGCTCCGCCGTGTCCGAGGAATGCATGCCCAGCTTCTGCAGGGTGCGAGTCACCGTGAAGCCGGGGGTCCCCTTCTCGACCAGGAGAAGGTTGTAGCCCTTGTGCCCCCGCTCGCGGTCGCCCTTGGTCACGACGAGGACCCAGTGGCATCTCGCTCCATTGGTGATGAAGATCTTCCGGCCGTTGACGATGAACTCGTCCCCATAGCGGCGCGCCACCGTAGTGATCCCCGCGACGTCCGAGCCCGCGTCCGGCTCGGTGATGGCGAGCGCGGCGATCTGCTCGCCCCGAATCGCGGGCACCAGCCACTTTCGCTTCTGCTCCTCGGTGCCGAAACGGAACACCGGCGGCGTCGCCATCTCCGCCTGAACCGCGACCGCCATGCCCAGCCCGCCGCAGGCGAGCTTCGCCATCTCCTCCGACAGGACAACGGCCGAAAAGTAGTCCCCGCCCTGGCCGCCGTACTCCGGCGGGTAGCGAAGCCCCAGGAAACCCAGCTCGCCGAAGCGCTCGAAGATGGAGTCGGGGAAGGTCTCCTCCTCCCATTCGTCCAGGTGCGGCTGCACCTCTTTCTCCAGGAACCGTCGGATGTGCAATCGCAGCTCTTCGTGGGCGTCGGTGAAGTACATGCGTGCCGAGTTTAAGCTCGGACGCGAGGCGACCGGCTTACGGTATGATTCGCCGCCTGAATCCCCTTCGGGAAATTTCGTATGTCTACGCCCCACGAACTCGCCGGCAAGCCGTGAGTTCGCGGGGACCCCTTGATAGGAGTTGGATTGGGCTCGGTAATCAAGAAGCGGCGCAAGAAGATGCGCAAGCACAAGCACAAGAAGATGCTGAAAAAGACGCGATGGGCGCGTCGCGCTCACGCCTAGGCCGAGTCGCGTTCACGCCCTCGGGCGCGTAGGATAGGGCCGCCGTGATCTGGGTGGTCGTAGTTGTCGTCGTCCTCGTCGTCCTTTGGCTCGTCTTCACCTACAACGGGCTGATCTCGGCCCGCAACAGGACCCAGGAAGCGTGGTCTGAGATCGACGTCGAGCTCAAGCGGCGCCACGATCTCATCCCCAACCTGGTCAACACGGTCCAGGGCTACATGGGACACGAGCGCGGCACCCTCGAAGCGGTCACCAACGCGAGGGCAGGTGCAGTCGCCGCGGGCGCGACCGGCGATCCGGCCAAGATCGGCCAGGCCGAGAACGTCCTCAGCCAGAGCCTCCGCAGCCTGTTCGCGGTGTCGGAGAACTATCCCGACCTGAAGGCCATCTCCGCCTTCACCAACCTCCAGGAAACCCTGACAGCGACCGAGGACAAGATCGAGTTCTCTCGCCGCTTCTACAACGGCAACGTGCGCGACTACAACATCAAGCTGCAGACCGTCCCCACCTCTTTGATCGCGGGGATGCTCGGGTTCAAGCCGTTCGGCTTCTTCCAGGCCGACGACGCCGACCGCGCCGTCCCGCAGGTCAACTTCGGCAACACGCCGGGCTCGGGCTCGCTCCCCCCGTCGACCGGCGCCTCAGGGCCTCCGCCGCCGGGATCATCGGGGCCACCTCTCCAGAGCTGAGCTTTCGCCCGGCGGCTCAAACCGCCGGCGCCGCGCTCGACCTGGTCCAATCCGCCTCGAACCTGGCCGCGTATTCAGACACCGCTCCGGGGTCGCTCGTCTCGATGTCCAGCTCGTGGTTCACGTCGAGACCGCTGCGCGTCCAGTTGGCCGAACCCAGGACCAGCTCACCGTCGAACAGGCCGATCTTGGCGTGGAGCAGGGCGCCCCTGGGAACGGGGTACCAGCGGGCCTGGACCCCGCCGGCGACCACCACCGCGTAAGCATCGAGGTTGCATGCCTGGTTCGGGTCGAGCACGACTCGCACGCCAACGCCCCGGCGGTGCGCGAGCACGAGATCATCGATCACCACCGGGTCGGTGAGCGTGTAGATCTCGACCAGCGCCCGCAGCCTGGCGTGCAGGAGCGCTGCCTCCAGCATCGAACGGGTCTCCTCCCCGGGCGCGGTCTGACCGATCTCTCCCGGCGAACCCGACAGCGGCGACGGCCGCCCACCGGCCAGGCTCCAATCCTGCTCGAAGATGCTCACCAGTCGGCCGATCTCGGCCCTCACCCCGGTCTCGAGCACGTAGTCGTGGTTGCAGTCGCTGTGCGCGCCCCAGTTCATGCCTCCGACCACGGCCTCGTCATCCGCGATCAAGAGCTTCACGTGGTCGATCTGATGGAGCCCGTCATCGACCGGATAGACCCGCTCGGCGACCCCGAGCGAATCCAGGTGCGCCGCCGATCGCCGGCTGGCGGTCACGGTCGGGTCGGTGATCACCCGAACCCTCACCCCTCTCGCCACGGCCGCGCCCAGGGCGCGCACCAGGTCCGCCCGGCCGAGCTCGTACATCTCGACCAGCACCCGCCGGCGCGCCGAGCCGATCAACCCTCCAACGAGAGCGAAGATGCCGGAGTCCTGCCACAGCCGCACCGGCTCGGACACGGCGTGCGCGACTCCCTGAGTGACGACGGGCGGCGCCGCCGCCGCGGCCTGCGCAGGGTTCGAGCAGCCCACCAGGCCGAAGGAGAGGAGCAACGCCCAAATGCAGGCCACTCGAACCACAGCGCACGTCAAGCTACCGGCGCCCGGCGCAGGCGCCAACCCAGGGTGCTAAGGGCGGATCAGAGCAGCTCGACCTTCATGCCCGGTCTTGCTCCGAGCAGCTTGTCCGCGCGCGCCTCGCGCACGGCGACCTCCAGGTAGCCCATGCTCCCGACGTAGACGAAAGGCTCGTTCGGCCGTCCTTCCGAATACGTCGTGGCGATGGCCGTGATGTCGTGGTTGTGAACCCGCATCCTTCGTGGTGGGGCCTTGATGTTCGTCACCAGGTTGCCGAAACCGTCGGTCCACAACACGCGTGGCCCCAGGTCCGGGAGTCCGACGGGCGGGTCCGCCGGCGGCCCCAGCGAGTCCATCGGGACCCCCGACGCGAGCGCGGCCGCGGCCGGCGCGAACACATCACGTCCTTCGAACGTCGGCGCGCCGTGCGGCCTCGGCGCCAGCTCGACGACGGCCTGGATCCCGACCTCTTCGATCACGATCGCAAAAAGCCCGTTGTCGGGCCCGATGTAGTACCTGCCGCCCGCCCGCACGACGAGCCGCCGCCTGGTGGTCCCCACCCCCGGGTCGACCACCGCGAGGTGAACCGACCCACCTGCGAAATGGCGGGTTCCCGCGAACACCATGAACGCGCCCGCCGAGACGTCGAAGCGTGGGACCTCGTGGCTGACGTCGACGAGGACCGCGTTGGGGCACCCTGCGAGAACCACTCCCTTCATGGCCGCGACCAGGGGCGAGCCGGAACCGAAATCGGTCGTGAAGGTGACGACCGGCGGAGCCTCTAGCGGCCCGCTACCAGTACCGTGTCTCCTTCCATGGGTCGGCTTCGTCGTGATACCCACGCTGCTCCCAGAATCCAAGCCGGTTGCGCTCCATGAACTCTAGCCCCCGCAACCACTTGGCCGACTTCCACAAGTACTTTGAGGGCACGAAAAGGCGCAAGGGCCAACCGTGGTCCGGCGTCAGGTCCTCCTCGTTCCATGCGTAGCAGAGGAGGTTGTCCTGCGCGTCCAGCACGCTCAGCGGAACCGAGGTCGTGTACCCGTACTCGCAATGCGCCATCACGTATTTGGCCTCAGGACGGGGCTTCACCCGCTCGAGGATCTCGCGTATCGGCACACCGGTCCACCGATCGCCCAGGCGGCTCCAGCCGGTGACGCAGTGGATGTCGGCGACCACGTCTTTCGAAGGCAGCGCGCGAACCTCGCCGTAATCGAGCATCAACTCGTTCTCCACCGCCCCGAAAACCTTGAAATCCCACCTGGCGATGTCGGTCTTCGGCACCGGGCCGAAGTGCAGCAGCGGCCAGCGGTCGGGCGCGGTCAGCGTCTGGCCGGGCGGAATTCGAGATGCGTCCACGCCTTCCGGCAGCTTCTTGCCCCTGGAGAGAAACGACATCTGGCGAGTATATGAACAGCCTGCGGTGCGCGGGTTGTTCCCGCCCAAGGCGCCGTTCGGGGCCCGGCTATACTGGCCCTTCGGTCAACTCCAACCTGCGATGGGCCCGTGGCGCAGCTGGGAGCGCGCTTGAATCGCACTCAAGAGGTCAGGGGTTCGAATCCCCTCGGGTCCACTTTCTTGCCCTGTCTCAGGACAGTGCACTTCCGGCGCCAAGATTTGTGCACATCCACCGCAAATGCCGGGCATGCATTTTGCCCCGTGCATCGCTGCCTTCGAGCCCAGGATCCCACTTGCTGATCAGGTGGACCCTGCGGTTATTCTGTTGAGCACCATTGCGGATTGGCGCGTGAGAGGAGTGTTCGTAAACATTCGCGGTCGCCTGTTGGCATGTTCGAGCGTCGCCATTCTCACGGTCGCCTTGGGCACCCCTGCGGTGCTTGCGTCAACGCTCGCCCCCGCGTGCGGCCACGCCAATCTGAACAACCCGGGGAATCACTACGGCTTGATCAAGAACGGTTGCGTGCAGCAACCTCCGCCACCGTCGCCGTCGCCCGTGCCGCCCCCGCCGCCAACGGCCCATCCGTCGCCTGTACCCTCCCCCAAACCGGTTTCGAGCGGAGCCACCAACACCGCCGCAAATGGCGCCAACGGTATATCCGACGCGAGCGAGGGCCCATCGATGGCTCCCGACCTCGCGCCCGCGCCCCTGGATTTGACAGGCCCGCCGTCGCGTGCAGTCCGAGCCAATGCACATGTGACCAGTAGTGCTCCCAATTGGTGGGACGCCATTGGGCTGGTCGGATGGGCACTCATCTTGTTGCTTCTGATCGCTCTCGCGGCAATCGTCTATCTCCGCCGACGCCAACAAGGAACCGCGACTCCCAGCCACTGACGGCGCCGAATCCGCTTGAAGCGGGAGACTCGTGCCACCCGGCGCAGAACGGGTGACGCAGCCAGGCAGCCCCGCGCGTCTTGCTCTAAATGTGTCGGTCCGCGACGCCAATCACCAGGCCCACCGGTTTCGCCGCCAGCACATCGCCAAGCCCGGCGGCCCACCGCCGCGCCCTCTCGACCTCGCCCAGCGCCAGCCTCTCCAGCTCGTGCCGGCGCGTGTGCCCACGCAGCGCCTCGTCGGGCAGGATGAAGAAGCTCTGTGGCTCGTCGACCAGGCGTGCCCCGCCCGCCGCATGACGCGGACGGCGTCCACCGCCGCAGATCCCGCCAGGAACATCGAGACCCGGTAACGGGTGTCGAACGCGGCCGCCGAAAGCCCGGTCAGGGAGCAGCGCGGGAGGCGATCGAGGAACGCCTGCAGCCGGTCTCCGGCGTGGCGCCGCTGGGTCGGCCCTCCAAGGACCAGCAGGTCGATCGTGGACAGGTCGGATGCCTGGGCGAAACCAACTCGTAGCAGTCGCACACAGTGATGCCCGCCAAGGCCGTCGGCGACCGCACGGGCGACATTCTCCGTATTGCCGTAGGTGGAGTCGTAAACGACCAACGCACGCATGCAGCACACCTCCGACGCAAAGTGTCTGTTCACATGCCCGGCCGGCCAAGGGGCGATCGGCCCAGGCGGTCGGAGTCTTAAATGGAGGTCGGCTCGGCCGTGCGTTCGGGCGCAGGGGCGGGCGTGGAGCGGCGACGCGTCGCGAGCACCGAACCCGCGATCACGAGCACGAACCCGAGCGCCATGCCGAAGGTGAAGCTCTCGCGCAGCACGGTGACGCCCAGCACCGCAGCGACTGCAGGGTTGATGTAAGTGATCACGGTCGAACGTACCGGCCCGACCTCCGCGATGAGCGCGAAGAAGAGCAGGAAAGCCACGGCCGTGCACACCACGGCCAGGGTCGCCACCGACGCCAGCACCGACACGCTGGGCACGGCGTGCGGCCACTGAACGATCGCCGCAGGAGCGTAGGCGAGCGCGCACAGGGTGAGCGATATGCCGATCACGCTCACAGACGGCATGCCAGTGAGGTAGCGGGACAGGATCGCCGGCCCGACGGCGTACCCGATCACGACGATTCCGATCTCCACCAGGGCGAGCGGGGCGGATGCGCGGAGGTCGAACCCGACGATCGCGGCCACGCCGGCCATCCCGACCAGCAAGCCCACGACCCCGGTCGGGCCGATCCAGTCGCGATTGCCGAAAAGAGGGGCGATCAACGTCGCCACCAGCGGCACGGCCGAGATGAGGAGGCCGGCCAGCGAGCTCGAGAGCTTCTGCTCGGCGGTCGCCAGCATCAGCCACGGGATCCCGACCTCGGCTGCCGCGAACGCGACCAGCGGGACCCACCTGGCGCCGATGCCGCGCAGTCCTCCGCGCGCGATCACGACCGGCATGAGGATCAGCGCGCCGACTCCGGTGCGCAGGAAGACGAGCGTGGCGGGCGACAGCTCGCCCACGGCGACTCGAATCAGGAGGTACGGGATGCCCCAGATCACGCACATCACCGCGAACAGGAGCAGGCCGCGGCGTGTCATCACCAGACTTATACCGCGGATGGGTTCTCCGACCTTCCATCATCTCCAGGAGAGCCCTGCGCCGACGCGCCTTCGGCCTGATAATCCCGCTTGAAAGTTGGGAGACTGGAACCTCTTTTTCGCCACCTCGGGGGGCAGCGCGGCCACGCTGCTCGGCTTGATCTTTGTGGCCACGCAGCTTCACGTCGGCGTGTTCGCCGACCAGGCCAACCGCTGGGCAGCGCTCGCTCAGTCGACGCTTTCGATCCTTTCGATCGTGTTCGGGCTTTCGCTCGTGGCGCTGATGCCTGGCCTCAGCCTGCAACTGCACGGCGAGATCATCGTGCTGGTCGTAGTCATCGCCCTGTGGCGCGTCTTCAAGACATGGTGGCCGGTCTTCCGGATCACGGAGAAGGGCGGCTTTCACCGGGTCGCGCAGAGCTTCTGGCTCCTCATCGTTCCGGTCCTGGCCTACATCTACCTGCTGGTGGGGGCGATCGAGCTCCTTCTCGGAGACACGACCGCATACGTGGTCGTGGCCGGCGCCTTCATGAGCCTGTTCGCCGTCGCCCTGCGCAATGCGTGGCGCCTCGTGGTAGCGGTAGAGCGAAAACCGAGCTGACGGTCGGGTACTGCGAGCACCGCTGACCGTTTCCCCATTGAGATGTTCAGATTCCGATTCACACGACTTCTGATGTGGATGGGCCTGGCCGCTATCGCAACCTACCTCCTGGACCCGGACCGCGGCGGAAAGCGCCGCAAGGACGTCCGAAAGCAGGTGGAGAAGATGCGGAAGATGGGCAAGAAGGCCAAGCTGCAGGCAGGGCTCTAAAGCAAACCCCTCCCCGCACCGACCGTGTTTTCACAGCCGGCCACGGGGCTATACGGCGATGTCCTTGCGCACGAAGCGCGCGGAACCGAGGGCCAGCGCCAAAACGCCGACCGCCACGAGCAGCACCATGTCCGCCAACTGGAGGCCGTGGACCAGCGGCGTGCCGTAGTAGTAGAAAGGCGAGAGCCGCAGCGTGCCGTCGGGCAGCTTCAGATCGGGGCCGATGAAGCTGATGAAGAACCAGGCCGCGAGCAGAAAGCTCAGGAGTCCCGTGTCGGCAGCGGTCCGGAGCCAGCCGGCCGCCAGGTAGCCGACGGCGGCGACCAGCAGCCCCATCGGGATCATGCCCAGAGTCGCGGCGGCCAGATTGCCGGTGTCGAGCCTCAGGCCGGCCGCCGAGGAGGCCAGGGCCGTGGCCGCAAGGGTTGCCACGCCGATGACGATCGTCGCCGTGGTGAGCGCTGCGAAGCGGCCGAGCAGAACGAAGAGTCGCGATTGCGGTGTCGAGAGCACGATGTCGAGACGGCCCTCGACCTCATCCGAGGACCATCGGCTGACCTGGGTCACAGCGAACGCCATCAGGAGAACCGGGAGGATGAGGAAGGCCGCGCTGAGGAGGCTGGCGTTGAAGCCGGCGTTCGAGCTGCCGAATTGGTCGAGCAGCGTCCTGAAGAAGCTCGAGCCCGTAGCGAGCCCTTGCAGCTTCGCCTCGCTCTGCTTGATCACCACGACAAACCAGGCCGCCCCTCCGGCGATGCCTAGCGTCCACCACAGAGTCGGCATGGCCACCATGCCCAGGCCGCGCGCGTAGATGGAGCCCAGGGACCAGCCGCCAGCCGGCATGACGTTGGCCCGGCGGCCCCGCTGCGGCAGGCGAAGCCAGGAAGGAAGAGCCACGGTGTCGCCGACGTCGCGTCGCGCAAAGAGCCATACGGCCACGGCCGCAAGGCCCGCCGACAGGACGGCCAGCACCAGCATGCCGCCGGCGCTGGCGCCGTAGCTCGGCACCAGCGCCTTGCTCAGGTTGTAGTAGTAGATCGGCGAAAGCTGCGAGATCCACACCGTGTTGGGGATGACCCGATGGACCATGTCCAGCGCGATGAAGACCAACAACAGCGCCGCCGTCAAACCCGCGGCCGTACCGCGCTCCCGGGTGAACTGCGAGATCAACAGCGCCAGGCCTCCGAACACTGCGCTGACGAGCGCCAGGTCGAGACCGAAAAGCATGGCGTCGAGGAGGTTGAAATCGCCCTTGAACTGCTCGCCGCCTGCAAACGCCAGCAAACCGATCAGAACGCCCATGGCGAGGAGCGCGACCCACATCGCCGCCACCTTCTCGACTGCCACCCTCACCCGGCTGCGCGGCAGCGACAGCAGCACGTCCATCGACCCCCGCTCCTCCTCGCCTCGCAGCATGCGGCTCGCCGCCAGCAGCGGCCAGACGCAGATCAGGAAGATGAAGGTCCCGATCTTGAAGGTCGCGTAGCCGCCCACGGTCGGAGCGACGAGCTCCGCGTTCCACGCGAACGATGCCGCAAGGCTCACGAGCTCGGCGCGCTGCTGCGCCGTGGTGATGAGCGTGGACACGGTCGCCATCGGCGACACCACGACCAGCCCCATGCCGATGCCCCAGCCGAAGATCGCGACCCGGTAGTCGCGCAGCGTCTTGACGAAGACGCTCCTAAACCACACTCGCCGCTTCCTCGGGCACCTTGCCGTCGGCCTGGTAGTAGCGCAGGAAGATGTCTTCGAGGCTGGGCTCGTAGCTCGTCAGCGAGACGACGGGAAAGCGCGCCGCGGTCTTGACCACCGCGTCAGCCGAACCCTGGATCGCGAGGCGCACCGCATGCCCGTCGTTGAGCACCTCCACCTTCTCGACCCCTTCGACCGAGGCGAAGGTCTCGGGCGGAACGGGGGACGCGAAAACGATCGTGATCTCGTATCGCTTGATCGCTTTCACGTCGGCGATGCCGCCGAGCCTCACCAGCCGCCCTTCGCGAATGATCCCCACCCTCGTGCAAGTCTTCTCGACCTCGCTCAAGACATGCGATGAGAGGAACACGGTGCTCCCCGCTTCCCGCGCCTCCCGGACCATGCCTTCAAAGACCTGCTGGTTGAGCGGGTCGAGGCCGCTGGTCGGCTCGTCGAGGATCAGGACTTTGGGGCGGTGCATGAAGGCCTGGATCAAGACGACCTTGCGCTTGTTGCCGGTCGAGTACTGGTGGAACTTGCGATTGAGGTCGAGGTCGAGCCGCTTGATCAGCTGTGCCAGGTACGGCCGGTCGACGCCTCCGCGCAAGTTCGCGAAATATTCGAGGATCTGGCCGCCGGTCAGGTTGGGATCGAGGGCCGGCTCGCCAGGCACGTAGCCGACCAGCCGCTTGATCGCCATCGACTGCTGCCAGCAGTCGAGGCCGGAAATGCGCGCCGATCCCGCGTCGGGGTGCAGCAGCGCCATGAGCAGCCTGATCGTGGTGGTCTTGCCGGCGCCGTTGGGTCCGAGGAACCCGAGCACCTCGCCCTCCGCCACCTCGAACGACACGTCGACGATGCCGCGCTTGCCGCCATAGCTCTTGGTCAGCCGCTCAACCTGGATGATCGCCGCCATGTGCTCAGTATCCTTCTCAGTCCCAAGGGATCGGGTCACGCCTCGCGTAGAAGTGCCGCGGGTCGGGCGAGGCGACCGTGAAATCGACCAGGCTGCGCATGTAGTTGGCCCGCTCGAACTCCGCGGGCGCCGGCGAGGAGGCCTGGCTCATGCTCCCCTTCATCTCGCGCACCGACAGGTACTCGTGCTCGTCCATCCAGGCGGTCAGGCCCGCGGTCACGGCGCGAATGTGGCCCGGTCCGCGGCGCAGCAGCGCTGAGGCCATCATCGTCACGTCGGCGCCGGCGAGCACGAGCTTGACCACGTCCTGGGCGGAGTGGATCCCGCTGCTCGCACCGATCGAGATCGGCAGCTGGCCGCTGAGGATCGCGACCCAGCGCAGCGTCATGAGCGATTCCTCCGAGGAGCTCAGGTGCAGGGTCGGCACCACCTTCATCTTGTGCAGGGAGATGTCCGGGTAGAGGAACCGGTTGAAGAGCACCAGGCCCTGCGCCCCGGCGATGGAGATGCGCCGCGCCATGTTGGCGAGCGACGAGAAGTACGGCCCGAGCTTGACCGCCAGCGGAATCGAGATCGAGCTGGCGACCTCGCCGACCAGGTCGACATAGCGCGCTTCGACCTCCGCCGAGGTGGTCCTCACGTCAGCGGCGACGAAGTAAATGTTCAGCTCGAGGGCGTCGGCCCCCGCCTCCTCGATGAGGCGCGCGTAGCGCGTCCACCCTCCGATCGAGATTCCATTCAGGCTCCCGATCACGGGGATCTTCATCTTCGCCTTCGCGGCCTCCACCATTTGCAGATACGACTCCGGGCCCGTGTTGTAGTCGTCGAGGCCGGGGAAGAAGTTGTGCACCTCGGGAAAGCTGTCGTTCGCGGTCTCGAGGATCGAGTTGACCGCCAGCTCGTGATGCTCGATCTGCTCTTCGAACAGCGACTGCAGGACCACCGCGCCGGCCCCGGCCTCTTCCAGCGCCAGCAGGCCGTCGAGCGTACCTGAGAGCGGCGACGCCGCAGCGACCAGCGGATTGGCGAGCTCCAATCCCATGTAGGTCGTCCTGAGGTCGGCGGTCATGGCAGCTCCTCCTCGACAGCCCCGCCTTTCTCCACGGGGTCTGCGTTCTTGGCGATCCTGTCGTCGGGAGCGTTTCGCTCCACGGCGGCCATCTGCTCGTAGACGTGCCAGCGCTCGTCGACGTCCTTCTGGGCGAGGTTCATCAGCCGCTCAGCGAGCTCGGGCTTGGACCGCGCGAGCAGCGAGTAGCGGCCCTCCTTGGCGGCGAAATCCTTCAGCGGCATCGACGGGGCGCGGGAGTCGAGCACGAACGGGTGCTCATGCGCCGCCTCGCGCTGCGGGTCGAACCGGTAAAGCGGCCAGTAACCGCTGTCGACCGCTTCTTTCTGGTGGCTCATCGCCGTCGACATCTCGATGCCGTGGGCGATGCAGGTCGAGTAGGCAATGATCAGCGACGGGCCGTCGTGGGCTTCCGCTTCGGCGAATGCCTTCACGGTCTGCGCGTTGTCGGCGCCCAGCGCGACCTGCGCCACGTACACGTTGCCGTACGAGCTGGCGATGAGACCCAGGTCCTTCTTCGCCGTCCGCTTGCCGGCGGCCGCAAACTTGGCGATCGCGGCGCGCGGCGTCGCCTTCGACGCCTGGCCGCCCGTGTTCGAGTACACCTCGGTGTCGAGAACCAGGATCTTCACGTTGCGGCCGGAGGCCAGCACGTGGTCGAGACCGCCGTACCCGATGTCGTAGGCCCAGCCATCTCCGCCCACGATCCACACGCTCTTGCGCACGAGCAGGTCCGCCAGCTCGGCGAGGCGCGTAGCGGCCGATGCGGTGGAGGGCGCGAGATTCGCCTTCAGCTCCACGACGCGACGGCGCTGCTCGGCGATGCCGGTTTCGGTGGACTGGTCGGCGCCGAGGATGGCCGCGGCGAGCTCGACGCCCACCTCCGTCGACAGCGCGCCCAGCAGGCGGCGGGCGGTCGCGGACTGGTTGTCGAGCGCGAGCCTCATCCCCAGGCCGAACTCGGCGTTGTCCTCGAACAGGGAGTTCGCCCAGGCGGGCCCGCGCCCTTCGGCGTTGGAGGCCCACGGGGTCGTCGGCAGGTTGCCCCCGTAGATCGATGAGCAGCCGGTTGCATTGGCGACCATGAGACGGTCCCCGAACATCTGGGTCAGCAGCTTCAGGTATGGAGTCTCGCCGCAGCCCGCGCAAGCGCCGGAAAACTCGAACAACGGCTGCAGCATCTGCGAGCCCTTGATCGTGCCCACCTTCACCTGCGTGCGGTCGAACTCGGGAAGCGATTTGAAGAACTCCCAGCTCGCCTTGTCCTCTTCGACGGAGCCGTTCTTGGGCGACATGTCGAGCGACTTGTGAAGCTGGACCTGCTTGCTGTGCGCGGGGCAGTAGTCGGCGCAGGTTCCGCACCCGTTGCAGTCCTCGGGCGAGACCTGGATCGTCATCACCATCCCGGGTTGCTCCTTGGACTTCCACTCCTTGGAAAGGAAGCCGCCCGGGGCGCCGGCCAGCAGGTCGGGCGAGAAGACCTTCATGCGAATGGCGGCGTGCGGGCAGACGAGCGTGCACTTCGCGCAGTCGATGCAAATCGCCGGGTCCCACCTCGGTAGCTCTTCGGCGATGTCGCGCCTCTCCCATTGCGAGGTGCCGACCGGGTACGTCCCGTCGACCGGCATCGCCGACACCGGCAACAGGTCTCCGCGACCGGCGATCATCGGCGCGGTCACCCGCTGCACGAAGGCCGGCGCGCTTGCCGGTACCGCCGGCCTCACGTGGACGTCGCCACCGGCGAGCGTCGGAACCGTCACCTCGTGCAGCTCGGCCAGCGCGAGGTCGACCGCCGCGAAGTTGCGCTCGAGCACCGTGGCGCCGCGCTTGGCGTACGTGGGCTGAATGGCGGCTTTGATCGCTGCGATCGCCTGGTCCTGCGGCAGCACGCCGGCGAGCGAGAAGAAGCATGCCTGCAGGATGGTGTTGACTCGGCCGGGCAGGCCCGCGTCTCGGGCCACCCTCGTCGCGTCGATCACGAAGAAGCGCAGCCGCTTCGCGATGATCTGGCGCTGCACCTCGACGGGCAGCTGGTCCCAGACAAACCCCGCCCGGTACGGGCTGTTGAGCAGGAAGGTCGCGCCCGCCGCCGCATGCTCCAGCACGTCGACCTTCTCCAGGAAGCCGAACTGGTGACATCCGACGAACCCGGCTTTCTGCACCAGGTAGGTGGATTCGATCGGCCGCGGCCCGAAGCGCAGGTGCGACACCGTCATCGAACCGGATTTCTTGGAGTCGAGCACGAAGTAGCCCTGCGCGAACTGGTCGGTGTGCTCGCCGATGATCTTGACCGTGTTCCGCGTCGCCCCGACTGTGCCGTCCGAGCCCAGGCCGTAGAAGACGGCGCGGACCACGTCGGAGGGCTCGGTCGAGAAGCTCGGGTCGACGTCGAGGCTCAGGTGGGTCACGTCGTCGTTGATCCCGACCGTGAACTCCCGCCGGGGAGTCGGTCTGGCCAGCTCGGCGAACACGGCCGCGGCCATCGCCGGGGTGAACTCCTTGGATGCGAGCCCGTAGCGGCCGCCGACGACCAGGGGCGGGTTGGGCCGGGACGCCAGCGACACGACGATATCCTGGAAAAGTGGCTCCCCCGGAGCCCCCGGCTCCTTGGTGCGGTCGAGCACCGCGATACGCCGCGCGCTGCCCGGGAGAGCCTCCGCCAGCGCATCCGCGTCGAAGGGTCGGAACAGCCGGACCTTGAGCAGACCGACCCGCTCGCCTCGCGCGACCAGCGCCTCCACCGCTTCGCCGGCCGCGCCGGCGCCTGAGCCCATCAGGACCATCACGCGCTCGGCTTCGGGGTGCCCTGAGTAATCGAACAGCCGGTATTGCCGCCCGGTGAGCTCCGCAAACCGGTCCATGGCGGCGCTGACGATCCCGGGGACGGCGGCGTGGTACGGGTTGCCGGCCTCGCGCCCCTGGAAGAAGACGTCGGGGTTCTGGGCCGAGCCGCGCATCACGGGGTGATCCGGCGAGAGGCCGCGCCGGTGGTGGGCGTCCACGAGCGCGTCGGGGATCATCCCGCGCAGGTCCTCGTCGGCGAGCGGGACGATCTTGTTGACCTCGTGCGAGGTGCGGAACCCGTCGAAGAAGTGAACAAAGGGGATCCGGGACTCGAGCGTGGCGCGATGCGCGATCAGGGCGAGGTCCTGCGCTTCCTGCACGGAGGAGGAGCACAGCATCGCGAAGCCGGATGAGCGCACCGCCATGACGTCGCTCTGGTCGCCGAAGATCGACAGCGCATGGGTCGCGACGGCGCGCGCCGCTACGTGGAACACCGTCGGGGTCAGCTCCCCCGCGATCTTGAACATATTGGGCAGCATCAGCAGCAGGCCCTGCGAGGCCGTGAACGTGGTACAGAGGGCTCCGGCCATGAGGGCTCCGTGAAGAGCGCCGGCCGCCCCGGCCTCGCTCTGCATCTCGATCACCTCGGGGACGCTCCCCCACAGGTTGGGTTGCCCGGCCGCGGACCATGCGTCCGCCTGCTCGCCCATGGCGGTGGATGGCGTGATCGGATAGATCGCGATCACCTCGCTCAGCCGGTGCGCTACGCGCGCCGCGGCTTCGTTGCCGTCGACGGTCACGAAACCTTTCACGATGCCCGATGACTACGCTGGCACCCGGGGGCCCGAAGCCCCATGGCCGAAAGACCCGCATGGCGGGGGTCGTTAGGCTGCGGAGCGAAGCCCGACGAGGCATTTCTTACAGAATCTGGTGGTGAAGCTGCCTCGATCGCTCGCGCCGCTGGCCGAGCGTAACTTCCGCCTTCTCTGGATGGGACAGGCCGTCTCCGCGGCCGGCGATTCCATGACGTCGATCGCCCTCGCGTTTGCGACGCTTTCGATCACGCGCTCCGCCGGCGCCCTCGGCGCTGTGCTGGGGATCTCGGTCGTCGGCCAGATGATCGCTCTGCCCATCGGAGGGGTTTGGTCCGACCGGCTGCCCAGGCAGCTCGTGATGTTGACCTCCGACGCCGTTCGGGCCCTCGTGCACGGGATCGTCGGGGCGCTGCTCATCACCGGCCACGCGCAGCTGTGGCAGCTCGCGGCGGGGGCGTTCGCCTTCAGCTTTGCCGGAGGCTTCTTTCAACCGGCCTCAGGCGCACTGACACCCCAGACGGTCACCGCTCCGTTTCTTCAGCGCGCGAACTCCCTCATGGGCCTTTCGAGGAGCGCCACCGCCGTCGCCGGCCCGGCGGTCGCCGGGATTCTGGTCGCGCTCATCGGCCCGGGCTGGGTCTTCGTGATCGACTCCGCGACCTTCGTGGTCAGCGCCGTGTCCCTGGCACTGCTCAGGGTCGAGCGGAGTGCCGGCCAGTCGAAATCCAAGTTCTGGAGCGAGCTGGTCGAGGGCGTGCGCGCAGTCACGGGCCGGCGTTGGTACCTGCTGAACCTCGGAGCGCACGCGCTGTGGAACGTCGCGATCGCGGCCTTCTTCGTCCTGGGGCCGGTCGTCGCCAAGCAGCGGCTAGGCGGCGCCTCTGCGTGGGGGCTGATCGGCGCCTCGATGGGAGTGGGTGCGATCGCGGGGGGGTTGATCGCGCTGCGGGCCACACCGCGCCGGCCATTGGTCGTGGCGAACCTGGTCCTGATCCCCGCGGCCTTCATGCTGGTCGCCGTCGCCGTGCCGCTGCCGACGGTCGCGATCATGGCCGTTTGCGTGGTCGGGTGGGCCGGGCAGACGTTTCTCAACGAAGTCTGGTTCTCGACCGTCCCACAGCTGATCCCGCCAGAGGTGCTGGCACGGGCGAGCTCCTTCGACTGGCTGCTGTCGATCATCGCGATGCCGGTGGGATTCGCGGTCAGCGGTCCCCTGGCGGACCACATCGGCATCCCGACCACGCTCCTGGGGGCGGCTGTGCTCATGGCGGTGCCCTGCTTCTTGATCACGCTCGTGCCCGGCGTCCGCCATGTCGTCAGAACCGAGGCGGGCACCATCGTCATGGAGGTCGCGTGACGTCCGCGTCGGGGGGAAGATGGCACGAAGCGCCGGATGGGGCAAGACTTCATGCCGAGCGATCCGAAACGTAGCCGCCGTACCAGAGCTCGAACGCGAACAGCGTCCAGAGCTGCTTGCGGTTGTCGCGACGGCCGCTGAGATGCTCGTCGACGAGACGGCCCACGGAGACGGGATCGAAGAAGCCTTCCCGGGAGATGCGCTCCGGCGAGAGCACAGAGAGCATCTGCTCTTTGAGCGGGCCGCGAAACCAGTGCCCGACCGGGATGCCAAAACCCTTCTTGGGACGGTCCAGGATGCGGTCGGGCAGGATGCCACGAAGGGCGCGCTTGAGGAGGAACTTCGAGCGCAGGCCGCGAAGCTTCAGGTTCAGCGGTAGCTGAGTCGCGTAGGTGACGAGATCGTTGTTCAGCAAAGGCACGCGGCCCTCCAGCGAGGCCATCATCGAGGCGCGGTCCAGCTTGACCAGGATGTCGTTCTCGAGGTACAACCGCATGTCCATCATCAACACCTGGTTCAACGGGTCGAGCGGCGGGACGCTGTCCACGCCTGAAGCGCCGGCTTGTCGCGATAGCTGCTCGCGCACTTCGCCTGACAGCAGCGCCGCGCGCTCCTCGGGGCCGAACGACCCCATCCACCGCTGGTGCCTTTCGGCCACGGGATAGCGCGCTCCACCGACGAAGCGCTTGGCCCGGAAGTCGAAGCTCAGGTTGTCGCGCGAGACCGGCAGGCGCCTGACCACTGGCTCTACCACTCCTTCGCGAAGCACGCGGGGCGCGCGCATGTAGTAACCGGCCAGGCGATGCGCCTGCATGGTCGGGTAGCCGGCGAACAGCTCGTCCCCCCCGTCGCCGCCGAGGGCGACCTTGACGTGGCGCCGCGTGAACGCGGATAGAAGGTAGGTCGGGATGATCGATGCGTCGCCCAGGGGCTCGTCCAACAGCGTGGGCAGGCGCGGGATGAGGTCCAGCAGCATGGACGGCTCGAGCGTCAACTCATGGTGCTCGGTCCCGAGGTGGCGCGCGACCTCCCGCGCGTAAGGAGCTTCGTCGAACGAGCGCTCGGCAAAACCAACTGAGAAGCTCATCACGTCGCCGCCGAGCCGGGTCATCATCGCAGTGACGGCGCTCGAATCGATCCCGCCCGACAGGAAGACGCCTACCGGCACGTCGCTGATGAGCTCCTTGCGCACTGACTCGCTCAGGACAGCCCGCAGCTCGTCGCACTGCTCGTCGAGGCTTCGGTTCTGGCGATTGCCGTCGGCGCTCAGCGTGGGCGCCCAGTAGCGGCGCGATCGGCGCGAGCCGTCGTTGACCGACCAGGTCAGCGTGTGGCCCGGCTCGAGCTTGCTGACGCCGCGCACGATGCTCCGCGGGGAGGGCACGAACTCGTACGCGAGGTATTCGTCCAGGGCGGCCGGGTCGATCCCTTTTCGCAGGGCCGGGTCGCGCAGCAGCGCCCTGAGCTCCGAGGCGAAGACCAGCCGGCGCCCGTCGATCGCGTAGTGCAGCGGCTTGATGCCCATGCGGTCGCGAGCCAGGAATAACGCGCCGCACCCGCGGTCGAGCAGCGCAAACGCGAACATGCCGTTGAGCCGCGCGACCATGTCCTCTCCCCACTCCTCGTAGCCATGCACCAGGACCTCCGTGTCGGACTGCGTATAGAAGGTATGGCCGGCCGCGAGCAGCTGCTCGCGCAGCTCGACGTGGTTGTAGATCTCACCGTTCTGCACGACCCACAGGCTCGAATCCTCGTTGTGGATCGGCTGGTGGCCACCTTCGAGGTCGATGATCGACAGGCGCCGCATACCCAGCGTGACGCCGTCGACCTGGATCGTCCCTTCGTCGTCAGGCCCACGATGGACCATCGCCGAGCACATCCTGGCTACCAGCTCGGCGCCGCGAGCAGGCTCACCCCCCGCGACGCCGCAGATGCCGCACATCTAGGTGCGGTGCCGGACGGATGGCCTCCCGTCAGTCGCGGACTCCCGGCGTGGCGATCGTTCGATGATCTCGCGGATCACATAGGTCGTCTTGCCCTGGGACTCGTGATAGGTGCGGATCGAGAGCTCGGCGAGCAGACCCATGAGGATGAACTGAACGCCGACGATGGCAAGGAACACCGCCAGCAGAAGCAGCGGGTTGTCATGCGCGTACGGGTGGGGCGGCAAGATCTTCTGAATGATCACGATCGCGCCGCAGACGATCGAGAGCGCCCACAGGCCGAAGGCGGCGAACCCGAAGAAATAGATCGGCTTGGTCGAGTAGCTGCCCAGCAGCTTCAAGGTCATCAGGTCGAGGAGGACTCGCGAGGTACGTGACAGCGAGTACTTCGACCTGCCAAACGTGCGTGGCCTGTGGTTCACGGTGATCTCGGTGATCCGGGCGCCGACCCACGACGCGTAGACGGGGATGAACCGGTGCATCTCGCCATACAGCTTCACGTCCTGTATGACTTCGCGGCGATATGCCTTCAGAGTGCAGCCGAAATCGTTCAGCTGCACCCCGGTGACCCTCGCGATGATCCAGTTGGCGATCTTCGACAGCGTCACTCGCATCGAGTCGTCGTGCCTGTCCTTGCGCCAGCCACTCGCGAGGTCATAACCCTCGTCGATCTTCTCCAGCAGCCTCGGGATGTCGTGTGGGTCGTTCTGCATGTCGCCGTCCATGAAGACGAGGATGTCTCCGCGGCTGTTGTCGATCCCGGCCTGGACTGCCGCCGTCTGGCCGAAGTTGCGGCGAAACGAGACCACGCGCACCCGGCCGTCGTGTACGGCGAGCTCGCCGAGCTTCTCACTGCTGCCGTCTCGGCTGCCGTCGTCGATGTAAACGACCTCGAAAGAGAAGTCCAACCCTTCGAGGACGCCCATCAGCTCCTCGTGCAGAGGGGTGACGCTCTCGACCTCGTTGTACACGAGCACGATCACCGACAGGCGGGGCGCAATCGATGAGTGCGGGCGGATCCGGGTGGCCATCCAGCGATTTTAGGCTTGGTAAGCTCGGTCCCCGATGACCGCCGAAGTCGCCCGCGCGACGCCGAACATTCGGGAGCAGAGCCACGTGGAAGCCTGGTGGCTCTATCTAGCCGTCCCAGTGCTCGCCGCGGCCGTCGCCTTCGCCTGGACTCTGCACGGAACCCTCCAGCGCATGTACGGCATGACCGCGCCCGCGTGGGATTTCGCGTACGACCAGCAGGTGATCTGGAACATCTCGGTCGGGCAGGGCTTTTACTCGAGCTACGCGAGGGCCAACTTCCTGGGCATCCACCTCGAACCCATCTTCGTCGTGCTCGCGGCGGTGGAGAAGCTCTGGCCGAACCCGGCGGTGCTGCTCATCTTCTCGTCGGCGGGCCTCGCGGCCACCGCTCCCGCCGCCTACTTCTTCCTCCGCGCCATCCTTCCGGCCGATCGACCCGCATCCCCCTGGCTCGCCATCGCGCTTGCGGCGCCCATACCGTTCTGGGCCGCGATCCAGGGAGCCGCCAGCGATTTCTTCCATCCCGAGAACATGGCGCTCGCCTTCGCGATGCTGGCGGCCTGGGCCGGCCTCCGCGGACATCGCATCGCCATGTGGGCCCTCTGCATCCTGACGCTCACTTGCAAGGAGGACCAGGTCTACACGGTCGGGGTGCTCGCCATCTTGATGAAAGCGTATGGAGCCCCCGCGGTGAAGAAGCACTGGCGGTTCATCCTCTATCTGGCCGGCGCATGGTTCCTTGTCGGCACCGGAATCGTGCAGCAGGACTATCGCAACGGCGGTTACACCGACTTCGTCTACTACGCCTGGCTGGTGGGGCTCGACCCTACAACACCCATCACAGTGACCACCTTCCTCGAAGCGTTCGTGCGCCCCGGAGCGCTGCTCGTCCTTTCGGGGATCCTCGCCTCCATGGCCGCGATGCCGCTGTTTGCGCCCCGCTGGCTGCTGCTCGTCATACCGCCCTACCTGGCCGACGTGTTGAGCGGTCACACCCCGCAGAACACGCTCGGCGACCATTACGCGCTGCTGCTGCTGTTTCCGCTCATCGTGGCGGGCGGCGTCGGGGCGCGACGATTCCTCCTCCGGCACTCCATCCGGCCGGCCACGGCCCTCGCGGCGATCGCGCCCGGATTCGTGCTGGGTTGGGCGACGGGCAACTTTCCGCCTGCGCTGGGCGGCCACGAAGACCTCTATTCGCGCCCCAACACGGTCTCCGAGCTGCTCCACGCCACCTCGATGATTCCGGCCGGCGCCCCTGTGAGCGCCGACGACGGGCTCGCGATCTGGCTCGACAACCGCCACACCATCAACGACTTTCCGGACAAGCTCGAGGCCAACTGTTACGTGGTGCTCGACCATCAGCCTTACATCAACGGACCGACCCACCCGGACCAGCGCCTCGACACGATCAGCACGCTCGCGAGCAGCGGCCGCCGCCTGCTGTTCGACGACGGCAGGTTCCAGGTCTGGAGCCCGGTCGGGGACTGACCGGCCTGCCATCCGCTTCCCCGCCTGACGGGAAGGAGGCCCGCAGGGCCGGATGGGAAGCTCACGTACCCTTAAGTGTCCCCATGGCCGTCGCAGTTTCCACCCGCGAGCGCCTGGATCGGCTGTTCCGGCAGCGGATCGTGATCCTCGACGGGTCGATGGGCGTCATGCTGCAGCGCCGCGGCCTCAGCGACGAGGACTTCCGCGGCGAGAGGTTCCGCGACCACCCCAAGCCGCTGCGCAACAACAGCGACGTCCTGTGCCTGACCCAACCCGACCTGGTGACGCGGGTCCACCGCGACTACCTCGAGGCCGGGGCGGACATCATCACCACCAACACCTTCACCGCGACGCGTGTTTCCCAGGCCGACTACGAGCTCCAGGACCTCGCCTACGAGATGAACCTCGCCGGGGCGCGCCTGGCGCGCAGGGCAGCCGACGAGTTCGAAAACCGCTTCGTCGCCGGTTCGCTCGGTCCGACCAACGTCACCCTTTCGCTGTCGCCTAAGGTCGACGACCCCTCCTACCGCGACGTCACGTTCGACCAGCTTCGCGACGGATACGCGGAAGCGGCGCGCGCGTTGGTCGAGGGCGGCGTCGACATCCTGCTCATCGAGACCGTCTTCGACACCCTGAACGGCAAGGCGGCCATCGCCGCCGTCAAGGAGGTCGCACCCGAGCTTCCCCTTTTTATTTCGGTGACGATCGTCGACCGCAGCGGCCGCAACCTGTCCGGCCAGACCGTGGAGGCGTTCTGGACCTCGGTCGAGCACGCCCAGCCGTTCGCCGCCGGCATCAACTGCTCCCTGGGCGCGACGGAGATGCGGCCCTACATCGCTGCGTTTTCGCGCGTGGCACCGGTGTACGTCACCTGCTATCCGAACGCCGGCCTGCCGAACGCTTTCGGCGGCTATGACGAGGAACCGCCCACGACCAGCCGCCTGCTGAAGGAGTTCGCCGAGGCGGGCTACCTGAACGCGGCCGGCGGCTGTTGCGGTACCGGCCCGGAGCACATCCGCCAGATCCGCGAAGCGCTGGAAGACGTCGCTCCGCGCCAGGTGCCTGAGCGTGTGCCGAGGCCGCGATTCAGCGGACTCGAGGCGTTCGAGATCGACCCGGACTCGGGCTTTGTCGTGATCGGCGAGCGCACCAACGTCACCGGTTCGATCCGCTTCCGCCGGCTCATCGAGTCGGGCGATTTCACTGGCGCCGTGCAGGTCGCGCTGGACCAGGTGCGGGGAGGCGCCAACCTGCTCGACGTGAACATGGACGCCGACCTCCTGGACTCGGAGGCGGCGATGGTCCGCTTTCTGAACCTCATCGCCACCGAGCCCGAGATCGCCCGGCTGCCGATCATGGTCGACAGCTCCAAATGGTCGGTGCTGGAGGCAGGACTCAAGTGCATCCAGGGCAAGGGCGTGGCCAACTCGATCAGCCTCAAGGGCGGCGAGGAGGTCTTCCTCGAGCAGGCGCGGAAGGTGCGCGAGTATGGCGCCGCGGCGGTGGTGATGGCCTTCGACGAGAAGGGCCAGGCGGACACCACCGAAAGGAAGGTGGAGATCTGCTCTCGCGCCTACAAGCTGCTGGTAGAGCGGGCGGCGTTTCCGCCGGAGGACATCATCTTCGACCCCAACATCCTTCCTATCGCCACGGGCATCGAGGAGCACTCGGCCTATGCCAAGGCGTTCATCGATGCCGCAGTGCAGATCAAGGAAAGCTGTCCCGGGGTGCACATCTCGGGCGGCGTCTCCAACCTGTCCTTCTCGTTCCGCGGCAACGATCGCGTGCGCGAGGCGATCCACTCGGCTTTCCTCTACCACGCCATTCGCGCGGGCCTCGACATGGGCATCGTCAACGCTGGTCAGCTGGTCGTCTACGAGGACATCCCCAAAGACCTTCTCGAGTTGGTCGAGGACATCATCTTCGACCGCCGCCCGGACGCCACGGAGCGGCTGGTCGACTTCGCGAAGTCAATCTCGAGCGCGGGCTCGAAGCGCGAGGTCGACCTTACCTGGCGCGAGGCCTCGGTCGAGGATCGCCTCGCGTACGCGGTCCTGCATGGCGAGGTCCAGTACATCGAGCAGGACGCGGAGGAAGCGCGGGTCAAATACGGCAGGCCGCTGCTGGTCATCGAAGGCCCGCTGATGGACGGCATGAAGGTCGTGGGTGACCTGTTCGGGGCCGGCAAGATGTTCTTGCCCCAGGTGGTGAAGAGCGCACGCGCGATGAAGCGCGCGGTCGCATATCTCGAGCCGTTCATGCAGGCCGAGAAAGAGGCGTCCCGCAGTCAGCGAATGCGCGGCAAGCTCGTGCTCGCGACCGTCAAGGGCGACGTGCACGACATCGGCAAGAACATCGTCGGCGTCGTCCTCGCCTGCAACAACTACGAGGTCGTCGACCTCGGAGTGATGGTTCCGGTCGACAAGATCCTGGACACCGCGATCGAGCTGGGCGCGGACGTGGTCGGGCTCTCAGGCCTCATCACACCCTCACTTGACGAGATGGTCGTGGTGGCCAAAGAGATGACCCGCCGAGATTTCAAGATCCCGCTCCTGATCGGCGGGGCGACCACCTCCAAGCAGCACACCGCGGTGCGCATCGCTCCCGCGTACAGCGGTTCCACCGTGCACGTGCTAGATGCATCTCGGGTCATCGGGGTGGTGTCCGACCTGCTTGATGACGACAGGCGCCCTGTCTTCGACAAGGACAACCGCGCGCTCCAAGACAAGCTGCGCGCCCAGCACTCGACGGCGCGCCGCACTCTTCTTTCGATCGACGAGGCGCGCACCAGGCGCGCGAAGCTCGACTTTCGCGACCTGCCCGCTCCCCCGTTCACCGGAAGGAAGGTGGTCGAGCCGGACATCTCGGTGCTGCGCCAGTACATCGACTGGACCTTCTTCTTCCACGCATGGGAGCTGAAGGGCAAGTTCCCGGCCATCCTCGATAGCCCCTCGCATGGGGCGGTCGCGCGCGAGCTGTTCAGCCATGCGGAGGAGATGCTCGACGAGATCCGGTCCAAGGGCTGGCTCAAAGCACGCGGCGTTTACGGGTACTGGCCCGCCCACGCCGAAGAAGACGACATCGTGCTCGAAAACGGCGTGCGTTTCCCGATGTTGCGGCAGCAGGTCGATCATGGCGACGACAAGCCATATCTTTCACTCGCCGACTTCATAGCCCACAGAGGCGACCACATCGGCGCTTTCGCCGTCACCGCGGGCCTCGGCGTGGACGAGCTAGCCGCGAAGTTCCAGTCCGAGCACGACGACTACCGCGCCATCATGGTCAAGGCGCTGGCCGACCGCCTGGCGGAGGCTTTCGCCGAGTACCTGCACGATGTGGCCCGGCGCGAGTGGTACGAGACCGGGCCCAGACTATCGAGCGAGGAGCTGATCGGCGAGAAATACCGCGGCATCAGGCCGGCTTTCGGCTACCCGGCCTGCCCCGACCACTCCGAGAAGCGCCAGCTTTTCGACCTGCTCGACGCACGCTCGATCGGGATGGATCTCACCGAGTCGGGCGCCATGACGCCGACCGCGGCCGTCGCCGGTCTTTACTTCGCCCACCCCGAATCGAAGTACTTCATGGTGGGCAAGATCGGCCGGGACCAGGTCGAGGATTACGCGCGGCGCCGGCGGATGCCACTGAGCGAAGCCGAGCGCTGGCTCCGCCCCAACCTGGGCTACGAGGAATCCTGAGAGCCACCTAACCAATCGGATTCCCGCTAGCTCTCGGTTTGATCCGGAGCGCGAGAACGGGGACCGAAGGTGACCATAGGCGGGACGGTAAGCAGCCGCCCGTCTTCGAGCCGGACGAGCTGCCACCCGCCCTCGTGAACCATCCGGTGATGCCGGTGGCACAGCAGCACGAGGTTCTCGAGGTCGGTCGTGCCCCCATGGATCCAGTGGACGACGAGCTCCATGAGGTCGATGGCGTGGCGTTTCGGACCATCCGCCCTCTCAGCTCCTCGTTAACCGCAGCGTCGATCGGCGCCGGCTCACCCATGTCCCGAATGTACGCACATCCGTATGGCAACTCAACCCCACCTGTTAAGGCGAAGCCAGAAGCCTACAGGCGCGTTCCCCGCGGCATCGGCACCACAGGCTGGTGCGCCTCCAAGAAGGCGTTCGGGTCGACGAAGCGGTACGGAAAAGCCGGGAAGCCCGAGCACGCGGACGGGGGAAGCGCACCCTGCCATGCATGGCTGTCGTAGTCACCGATGAAGACCGCGAAGTGCAGGTGCGTCTTGTCGCCCATGTCAGCGACGTCTGCGAAAACCTCGCCACGCTTCACGGGCGTTCCGACTTTGAAGCCGGGACGGAGCCACACGTGCCTGTACTGCGTGAGCACAATGCCCGAGCTGGTGTGATGCCGGATCAGAACGCCGCCGCGAAAGGTCGGGTCGACGATGTAACCCGCGATCACTCCGTCGGCGGCCGCCCTCACCGGTTGAATGCCGGTCGTGATGTCCACTCCCGTGTGCAGCCACACCGCGCCGGCGCAGGACCTCAGCGGCGTGCCGTTGCAGTACCGCCACTGGCTGCCGAAACCCAGGCAGTGAGGAGTCCAGGTGGCCAGCGGGTACTGAAAGATGTCGGAGGACGGGACCGAGGGGATCGGAGCCGAGGCAGGTGCGGGAACCTGGGACGGCGCTCCGCCCGCGCCAGCCGGAATCGCGATCAACACCGCGTATGCGAGAGCCACCCACCCCACTCGAAAATCGATCACTCGCCGCGCCCGGCCGCCTGGATCGCCTCCCACACCCGCATCGGGTGCATGGGCATGTCGATGTGCCGCACCCCCAGATGCGCCACGGCGTCGATGACCGCGTTCTGCACCGCGGCGGTCGACCCGGTCGTCCCCGACTCTCCCACGCCCTTGGCGCCCAGCGGGTTGTGAGGCGTCGGGGTCTCCATGTGCAGCGTCTCGATGGCAGGAATCTCCCCGATGGTGGGCATCGCATAGTCGATCAGGCTCGTGGTCAGAGGATTGCCATCGGGGTCGTAGACGAACTCCTCGTAAAGCGCCTGGGCCACGCCCTGGGCCACGCCGCCATGGACCTGGCCCTGGACCAGCATCGGGTTGAGCACGGTCCCGCAATCGTCGACCGCGACCAGGCGCGTCAGCCGCGCCTCGCCGGTTTCGACATCGACCTCGACCACCGCGACGTGGCAGCCGAAAGGGAACGTCTGGTCGCCCTGGAAGAACTCGTCCTCGGCCACCAGCGGGCCACCCGACGCTAGCTCGGCCCAGCTCAGCGCGGTCCCGGGCACGCCGCGCACCCCAAACGCTCCGCCGTCGCGGCGCTCGATGTCGTCGACGCTCGCCTCCAGCCTGCGCGCGGCCTCGTCCCTCGCCTTTTCCACCAGCGCGAGGCAGGCCCCACGCACCGCGCTGCCCCCGAGCTGCAGCGAACGCGATCCGTACGTTCCGTCTCCGCTCGAAACGAGCCCGGTGTCGGACGTTTCGACCCTGATGACCTCCATCGGAACGTCGAGGAGCACCGACGCGAGCTGCGCGTAGGCGGTCTCGTGACCCTGCCCGCTCGAGGTCGTGCCGCACTGCACCACGACCGAGCCGTCCGGGTCGACCCGCGCCGCGCCGTATTCCATCGGCGTCAGCACACCTGTCACCTCCACGTACAGGGACAGGCCCACGCCGAGCTGCAGGCGATCGCCGCGAGCGCGCCTGGCCTTCTGCTCTTGACGCAGGTCCTCGTAACCGGCGGCTTCGAGCGCCATGTCCAGCGCGCGGCGGTAGTCTCCCGAGTCGTACGTCATGCCCGTCGCCGTGGTGTGGGGAAAGACCCCCTCGATCAGGTTGCGCCGGCGCAGCTCCGCAGGGTCGATGCCGAGCTCGGTGGCGAGCAGGTCCATGGCCCGCTCGATCAGCGAGACCGCCTCCGGGCGGCCCGCACCCCTGTAGGAGGAGACCACGGTGGTGTTGGTGGCGGCGGTGCGTGCGAGGAAGTGGATCTTGGGGATGTCGTAGACGCCGGACGACATCAGCCCGGTGTAGACCGGCAGGCTCGTGCCCTGGCCGGGATACGCGCCCGCATCCCCGACCACGCTCACCTCGAGACCCGTCAACCTGCCATCCCTCGTGGCGCCGAGCGCCACGTCCTGGACCTGAGCCCGCCCGTGGGTCATGGCCACCATGTTCTCGCCGCGGAACTCGAACCAGGCCACGGGCCGGCCCACCTTCAACGCGATGGCCGCGACCACGCTCTGCTCCGGATAGGTCGCGAGCTTGGCGCCGAACGCACCGCCGACGTCGCCGGTGATCACGCGGACCTTCGGCTCCGGGATGCCGGCCAGCTCGGACACCTCCGAGCGGACACGGAATGGCACCTGAGTCGACACCCACATCCGCACGCCGCCATCCCCGTCCGGCTCCGCGACCACGGCGTTGCCTTCCAGCGGCACCGCCGCAAGGCGCTGGTTGACGAAGCGCCCTCGCACCACGACCTCGGCGCCGTCGAGCGCTCCCGGCTCGCCGATCTCGCTCGTCGACGCGAGGTTGTCCCCCTTTGCCGCGTGAAGCACGGTGGCTCGGCTCTCCAGGGCGTCGAAAGGATTGGCCGATACGCCGAGCGGCTCGTAGTCGACCGCGACGGCAGACGCGGCATCGACCGCCTGCCCCCGCTCTTCAGCGACCACCACCGCGATCGCGTCGCCGACGAAACGCACCACCTCAGAAGCGAGGGGAGGCCTTGCGAAGGCATCGAGCGTGGGGAACTCCTGGGGCTTCAGGCCCAGGTCGGAGGCGACGAAAACCCCGACCACCCCGGGCATCGACGACGCTACGCCGGTGTCGATGGCCGCGATTCGGGCGTGGGCCATGGTGGAGCGGACGAACACCGCGTGCAATCGGTTCTCAGGCTGAACGTCGTCGGTGTAACGTCCGGTCCCGGTGACCAACCGACGATCCTCGCGCCTCCGCACCGAGCCGCCCAGGACGGCCTTGACCGCCATCAGTGGCCGGGCCCGCAATGCAGCTTGCCCATCGCCGATGAAACGATAGACCCGACAATGTCCGAACGCTCGAGGCGCTGGGGGATCCTGCCGTCCTACTTCGGGTGGCAGGGCGACCAGAAGGAAACGACCCCGGAGACGGAGCAGGCGATCCTCGATTCGATGGGCGCCGCGCGGGACCGACCCCCCCGGCTGCGGCGCCCGGGCCTCACCGCCGACCCCTGCTCGCCGGCGCCCGACCGGGCCTGGGGCTGGGCGCTTCAGCTGTACTCGCTGCGCTCGAGCCAGAGCTGGGGCGTCGGCGACCTGGCCGACCTCCGGCGCTTTGCCCGTTGGTCCAAGCGCGCCGGCGCGTCGGTGATCCTGCTCAACCCTCTCGGCGCGCAGACACCGACCCAGCCTTACCAAGCCTCGCCCTACTACACGTCGACCCGCCTGTTTCGCAACATCGTGTACCTCGCGATCGAAGAGATCGACGGGGCCAAGGACGCCGCCGCCGACCTGACGCCTTTGGCCGCGGCCGCCCGCGAGCTCAACCGGCAGCCACTGATCGACTACGACGAGGTCTACAGGCTGAAATCGCAAGCCCTCGAGCTCGTCTTCCAGGCTGCGCCGCGACCGACCGGCTTCGAGGCCTTCGTCCGCCGGCAGGGCGTGGCGCTTCGGGACTTCGCCACCTTCAACGCTCTCTGCGAGGTGCACGGGGCGGCCTGGCGTGACTGGCCGGAGGGCCTGCGGCATCCCGCCGGCCCTGGCCTGGACGATGTCCGCGAGCGGCTCGCGGACCGGGTTGCCTTTCACCGTTGGCTGCAGTTCCACCTCGACCGGCAACTGGCGCGGGCGGGGCGCGAGATCGGCCTCATCACCGACGTGCCCGTCGGATTCGCATCGGACGGGTTCGACGCCTGGCGGTGGCAGGACTTCTTCGCCCCGCGCATGCGGGTGGGGGCGCCACCCGACGAGTTCTTCCGCGATGGGCAGGACTGGGGCCTGCCGCCACTGGATCCGTGGAAGCTCGGCAAGGCGCGCTGGGAGCCGTTCGTCGACGCGATCCGCTCGGCGTCGCGGCACGCCGCCGGAATCCGGCTCGACCACGTGATGGGCCTCTTCCGGCTGTTCTGGATTCCCAACGACATGAGCGCGGCGCAGGGCGCGTACGTGCGGTATCCAGCGGCGATCCTGCTCGGCCTGCTCGCCCGTGAGAGCCGCCGCGCCGGCGCGTTCGTGGTCGGCGAGGACCTCGGGCTGGTAGAGCCGACGGTGCGCCGCCACCTGAAGCGGCGAGGGTCGATGTCATACCGCCTGCTGTGGTTCGAGGGCTCCGATCCCTCTTCGTGGCCACGCGACGCCGTGGCGTCGGTCGGCACCCACGACCTGCCCACCGTGGCGGGCATCTGGACGCTGAGCGAGCCCGACCACCGCCTGCACCACCTGCGCGAGAAGCTGGTGAGCATGACCCACCTGCCCGACGGCACGCCCCCCATCGACGTGGCGGTGGCGGCCTATGCGGCGCTGGCGCGGGGACGTCCCCGCATCGTGCTCGCGTCGCTGGAGGACGCGCTCGGCGTGCACGAGCGCCCCAACGTGCCCGGGACGACCACCGAGTTTCCCAACTGGCGCCGCGCGCTGCCGCTGGTGCTCGAGGACGTCGAGGCGGCAGACGGCATCGGCCGCATCGCCGAGGCGATGCGCGCCTCCGGGCGCTAGTACGATCTGAGAATGACCGCAAGGACCAGGCTCGCCGGCACCGAATACGACTTTTATCCGCTCGCGACCGTTGCCAGGTCCGGGACCAAAGATCCTTCGCGACTTCCGATGACGGTCAAGGTCCTGCTCGAAGGCATCGTCCGCCTGGCCGAGGAAGGCCGGACAGACGAAAAGAACGTGAGCGCGCTGGCGAGCTGGCCGGCGGCGCCACCGAAGGACGCAGAGCTGCCCTTCCTGCCCGCGCGCGTGCTCATGCAGGACTTCACGGGAGTGCCCGCGGTCGTCGACCTCGCGGCCATGCGCTCCGCGATGCAGCGCGCCGGGAAGGACGCGGGCAAGGTCGACCCCCTCGTGCCGGTCGACCTCATCATCGACCACTCCGTGCAGGTCGACTCCTTCGGCTTCCGCGATTCGTACACCCGCAACATAGAGAAGGAGATCGAGCGCAACCGCGAGCGCTACGCACTCCTGCGCTGGGCGCAGCAGGCGTTCCACAACTTCTCGCTCGTGCCGCCGGGCATGGGCATCTGCCACCAGGTGAACCTCGAGCACGTAGCCCAGGTGGTCCAGGTCCGCGACCTGGGCGGCCACCAGGTCGCCATCCCCGACACGCTGATGGGCACCGACTCGCACACCACGATGATCAACGGGCTTGGCGTGCTGGGCTGGGGCGTCGGCGGGATCGAGGCCGAGGCCGCGATGCTCGGCCAGCCCGCGTACCTTGCCACGCCGATCGTGGTCGGCGTCCGTTTCCATGGCGCGCTGCCGGCCGGCGCTACGGCCACGGACCTCGTGCTCACGCTGACCGAGATGCTGCGCAAGCACGGCGTGGTGGAGAAGTTCGTCGAGTTCTGCGGCGACGGTCTGTCGAGCCTTTCGGTGCCCGACCGCGCGACCATGAGCAACATGTGCCCCGAATACGGGGCGACCTCAGCGCTTTTCCCCGTCGACCACCAGACTCTCCGCTACCTCGAGATCACGGGTCGCAGCCGGGAGCAGATCGAGCTCGTCGAGCGATACACGAAGGAGCAGGGCCTCTACCGAAACGACGGGGACAGGGCCCCGGAGTTCAGCGAGCTGCTGGAGCTCGATCTCGGCAAGGTGGAGCCGAGCCTGGCGGGACCGAAACGCCCGCAGGACCGGGTCTCGCTGCCGAAGGTCTGGGGCAGCTTCACCACGGCATTCGGCAACGGCCCCAAGCCGAGCGGAGAAGCGCTCACGCGTCTTACCGGTGAAGGCGGGCCGGTCAACGGCCGCGGGTCGATGGCGGTCGTCGCCGGGCCCGAGGCCAAGCTCGAGAACGGCTGCGTCGTGATCGCCGCGATCACGAGCTGCACCAACACCTCCAACCCGTCGGTGATGGTGGCGGCGGGCCTGCTGGCCAAGAAGGCCGTCGAGCTCGGCCTCCAGGTCAATCCCAATGTCAAGACCAGTCTCGCGCCAGGGTCTCGCGTCGTCACCGACTACCTGGAGACGGCCGACCTGATGAAGCCGCTGGAGAAGCTCGGCTTCTTCCTGGTCGGATACGGCTGCACCACCTGCATCGGCAACTCGGGCCCGCTGGCAAGCCCCGAGGTCGAGGCCGCGGTGGTGGACGAGAACCTCAGCGTGGTGGCGGTCCTATCCGGCAACCGCAACTTCGAGTCGCGCATCCACCCGCTGGTCAAGGCGAGCTACCTGGGCTCGCCGCCTCTGGTCGTCGCCTACGCGCTCGCCGGCACGGTGAACATCGACCTCACCAAGGATCCGATCGGCCGGACGCATGACGGAAAGCCGGTGATGCTCTCCGACCTCTGGCCTTCGCAGGAAGAGGTCAACGCCGTCGTTCAGAAGGTCGTCCAGAAGGACATGTTCAAGCGCGAGTACGCGCGCATCTACGAGGGCGACGAGCACTGGAAGAAGATGGCCGCGCCGACCGGTCCCATCTTCCAGTGGGACGCCGAATCGACCTACGTGAAGGAACCGCCCTATTTCGAAGGCCTGCGAGCGCAGCCCGACGCCCTGGGCGACGTCGAGGGCGCGCGCGTGCTGGCGGTGCTGGGCGATTCGGTCACCACCGACCACATCTCCCCCGCCGGGTCGATCCCCGCCGACAGCCCCGCCGGGAGGTACCTGATCGAGCGCGGCGTCGAGAAGGCGGACTTCAACAGCTTCGGCTCTCGCCGCGGCAACCACGAGGTGATGGCGCGCGGCACGTTCGGCAACATCCGCCTGCGCAACAAGCTGGTCGAGCGTGAGGGCTTCTGGACCAGGCACATGCCCGACGGCGACGAGACCACCATCTTCGATGCTTCGGATCGCTACCGGTCCGAAGGCGTCCCCCTCATCGTGCTCGCGGGCAAGGAGTATGGGTCAGGTTCGTCGCGCGACTGGGCGGCCAAAGGCCCGCTGCTGCTGGGCGTGCGGGCCGTGATCGCCGAGAGCTTCGAGCGGATCCACCGCTCCAACCTGGTCGGTATGGGCGTGCTGCCGCTGGTCTACGAAACGGGTCAGAACGCGCAGTCGCTGGGGTTGAGCGGGCGCGAGCGCTACACCATTCGCGGGTTGGACTCGATCAAGCCGGGCCAGGCGGTCAAGGTGGAGGCGGTCGGCGACGACGGCAAGACCACGACGTTCATGACGCACTGCCGCATCGACAACGACACCGAGGTCGGGTACATGCACCACGGCGGCATCCTGCCGCTGGTGCTGAGAGAGCTGATCGCCAAGGACTGATCGTTCAAGGACGGCACCCACGTCACCACTTGACCCGGATCATTCAGGGCTGAAAGGGGGACATCGATCATGCAGGTGACCAGGAACAAGGTCTCAACCGCCACCGGCTCGAGTGATTGGTTCACGGGAGCCGTGTTCGTCGACGCCGTCGCCGTTCCGTCGGGTGCATCACGCCTGAGCGCAAGCAGCGTCCACTTCACGCCGGGCGCTCGCACGGCCTGGCACACACACCCTAACGGCCAGACGGTCTTCGTCACCGAAGGCGTCGGCCTGGCGCAGCACAGGGGCGGTCCCATCGAGGTGATCCGACCTGGCGACCGTGTGTTCTTCGAGCCGGGCGAGGACCACTGGCACGGCGCAGCGCCGACGCGTCTGATGACCCACATCGCGATGCTCGACGTCGACGAAGGTGGGAACAGCGCGACCTGGGGTCCGCACGTCTCGGACTCCGAATATGCTGCGGCGCCTTCGATCGAGGGAGCGTAGCCATGCGCGCAGAGCTCGCTGACCAGGCGCGCCCGTGACCGCTTGGTCGAAGGACGAGCTGGCCAGGATCGGTCGAGCCGAAGAGATCGACATCGCGGCCGCTCGACCTGGGAGGCCGGCCCTCAACCGGGTCACTATCTGGGTGGTCCGCCGGGGCGAGGACCTGTACGTCCGGTCTGCGGTCAAGGGCCTGGATGCCGATTGGTTCCGCGCGGTCCAGAAGACGTCCACCGGTCGAGTCTGGGCGGGCGGTGTCGAGAAGGATGTCGGCCTCGTGCGCGACAACGGCCACGACGATGAGGTCGATGCCGCTTACCGGGCCAAATACAGCCGATATGCGGGGCGCATCCTCAACAGCTGCCTGACGCCCGCAGCGCGATCCACGACCATGAGGCTGGTGCCACTGCCGGGGTAGCCCGGCCGAGCGCCGCGGAGGTTCTTAGGCTGCCTCTCCGGTCTGGATCGGCTGTCTTTTTTCGTGTCCGCACTGCGGGCACTCGAACAGGCCGACCAGAACATCAGGTTGGGACGAGTCGGAGTGCATGGTGCGGAGCTGCATCGGCACCCTCGATTCGTGCCGGTCGCAGGCCGGGGCGTCTTCGCGCGTCATGACTCGGAGATTACGCACTGCGTCGAAGATTCGATAGTGATTCCGACACAAGCCCTGAGCAAACCGGCTTGTTCGTCGGGCACACAGGACCGCCCACGCCCTAAGCTCTTGCCATGGCCGCCAAGAAGGCTCCCGAGCCTGATGTCCAGCCACGGCCCACGGTCCGGGACGCGGCCCGTTCGATCCTGGGCGCCGCCACCCTGATCGCCGGGGGCGAGGGCCTCGACCGCCCCGTGGAATGGGTGCGGCTGATGGAGACGCCCGAGGTGCAGCCACGGGCGGGCGACCTTCTCTTCACGACCGGCTTCCCCATCAAGGACGACCCCGACGCTCAGATCCGGCTGGTCAGCCGGATCGCCGAATCCGGGGGCGCCGGGCTGGTGGTGCGGCCGATGCCATATCTACGCAAGCTGCCGCCGGAGATGGTCGCGGAGGCCGACCGGCTGCACGTCCCTCTCTTCACAGTCGGCGCCGACGTGCAGCTGATCGACCTGATGGCGCCGCTGCTGGAGCGGATCATCAACGCCGAGCACTGGCGCCTGAAGCGATCGATCGAGATTCACCACAGGTTCACCGAGCTCGTGCTCGACGGCAAAGGCGTCAACGAGATCTGCCGCACCCTGGCCGAACTGCTGGAAAGCGCGGTGGTGGTGGAGGATGCGAGCTTCCACCTGCTCGCGCACGCGGGCGGAAGCGCCGACCCGCACCGCAAAGAGACGATCCTGCGCCAGGGCACGCCCCAGAGGGTGCTGTTCGACCCGCAGATACAGCGCGTCCTGCGCGAGGTCGAGGCCATGCGCGGTCCGCTCAAGGTGCCCGCGTTCCCTCACCTCGGCATGTCACGCGAACGGCTGATCGCGCCGATCCTGGCCGCCAACCAGGTGCTGGGCTACATCTCGATCCTCGACCACCCGCCCCACAACGAGGAACTCGCCTTCATGGCCATCGAGCAGGCCGCGCTGGTCCTCGCCCTGTCCATCGCCAAGGAGCGCGAGCTCTCGGAGGTCGAGGGCCGCGTCCGCGGAGAGTTCCTCGAGGACCTGCTGCACGGGACTTACGGCGAAGAATCGGCGGCCCAGCGCAGGGCGCGCCACATCGGCTACCCCCTGCACGGCAGCCACATCGTGATGCTGGTCGACATCGACGATTTCCGAGGTTTCACCCGCGCACGGCAGATCACCGAGGACGCCATCCAGGCGTTGAAGCGGGAGTTCCTGCGGCGCGTCGCGGGAGTGGTTCGGGCCAGCTACCAGCGCGCCCTGGTCCAGGGTCGCTCGGACCAGGTGGTCTCGCTCCTGCCCCTCGGCAGCGAGGCGGGGGACAACCAGGCCCGCAGCCACGCGCTCGGGCTCCAGGTCCAGCAGGTCATCGCCGACTGGAAGCCGGGGTTCACGGTATCGGTCGGCTTCAGCGGCCCGGTGGAGGCGCCGGTCGGCGTCGCCGGCGCGCTGCGGGAGGTCACCTCGGTCATGGAGTCGCTGGCGCGTTTCAAGCGCTGGAGCCAGGTCGTCGCCGTGCCCGAGCTCGGCCTCACCGGACTGCTGGCCGCGGTCACGGACGAGCGCCTCGTCGACTACAGCCGGCGCCACCTCGGCCCGCTGATCGAGCACGACAGCGCGCGCAAAGGCAGCCTCGTCCCGACGCTGCGCGCCTATCTCGAGACGGGCGAGCAGCAGCAGGCTGCGCAGCGGCTGCGGATCCACCCCAACACCCTGCGCTACCGGCTGGACCGAATTCGCGAGATCAGCGGCATCGACCTGGAGGATCCCGAAACGCGCCTGAACCTGTCCGTGGCGCTCCGGGTACAGGCGCTTTTGGGCATGTGAGGTGCACATAAGGTGGGACGGTTTGTTTTGGTGATGACCAACTAGCTCGGACCTCTGGCCCATCAGTAGTCTTCCGTTCAGTGCCCCCTCGCTTAATGAAATCGCGCCTGGCCTGGCCTGGGGACCTTCCAGCCAGTCGCGCGGCCTGCGGAATGGGCTTCGTATCCACGCCCAACCTCGGCCACCAGGCGGTCGAGCTCGGGGTGGAGGCCCTGGGCCGCCTTTCCCACCGCGGCGGCCTCGACGCCGACGGCAAGAGCGGCGACGGCGCCGGCCTCCTGGTCCAGGTCCCCCACCGACTGCTCGGCGGCCGCGTCGCCGTGGCCGCGCTGTTCGAATGGGATGGCCGCGCCCGTGAGCTGGTGAGCGAGGCGCTGGCGGCATCCGGCCTGTCCCTGTACGAGTGGCGGCAGGTGCCGGTCGACCCGGACAGCCTCGGTGAGCGCGCCCGCGCCACCATGCCCGCGATCTGGCACGGGATCGTGTCCGACCCGGGCCTTGACCCGGACGAGTGGGAGCGCCGTCTCTACCTCGCGCGGCGGCGAGCCGAACGCAATGCGGAGGCCGAAGGCGTGAGGATGTATGTTCCTTCTTGCTCGAGCCGCACCCTTGTGTACAAGGGACTGATGGCGGGCACACGCCTCGCCGACTTCTACTCCGACCTGCGGGACGAGCGCTGCGAGAGCATGCTCGCGGTCTTCCACCAGCGCTACTCGACCAACACGATGCCGGACTGGCGCCTGGCGCAGCCGTTCCGGATGGTCGCGCACAACGGCGAGATCAACACCATCACCGGCAACCGCGCGTGGATGCGGGCGCGCGACTCGGAGCTGGAGCCGGAGCTCCAGGGCGCCGTGTGGCGGGAGGGATCGGACTCGGCCTCCCTCGACAACGTCCTCGAGCTCCTGGTGCACCGGGGATGGGAGGTTTCCGAGGCCTTGATGAGCCTGGTGCCCGATGCGTGGGAGGGTCGCGGCGACCTCTCGGCACAGGTGCGCGACTTCTACCGCTACCAGTCGATCCGTTTCGAGCCGTGGGACGGCCCGGCCGCGCTGGCTTTCAGCGACGGAGTCGTGGTCGGCGCGGCGCTCGATCGCAACGGGCTTCGGCCGCTGCGCTGGCAGCGCACGGCTGACGGGCTCGTGGCCGCGGCGTCGGAGGCCGGCGTGGTGACGATGGCGCCCGAGTCGGTCGTCGAGCGTGGGCGGCTTGGGCCGGGCCAGATGCTCCTGGTGGACACGCGGGATGGGGCCGTTCTCCGCGACGCCGACGCCAAGGCACGCGCGGCCGTCCGCCACGACTACGGGCTGCTCGCCGACCGGGTGCTCATCCCGGTGGAGCGCCACCATCTGCAGGTAGAGCCGATCGAAGACCTCGCCGCCCAGCATGCGCTGCACGGCTGGGGCGCAGAGGACGTGAAGTTCGTCGTGTCGGCGATGGCCGAGACCGGCGCTGAGCCGGTCTATTCGATGGGTGACGACATCCCGATCGCGGCGCTCGGGCGCACGCCTCGCAGGCTTTACGGCTACCTACGCCAGCGATTCGCCCAGGTGACCAATCCCGCCATCGACCCGCTGCGCGAGAAAGCCGTCATGTCACTCCGCGTCCTGCTTGGCGCGCGGCACGGAACCCTGGAACCAGAAGGTGGCGTCGACCGCGAGCTGCGCCGCCAGCACCACCCCGCGATGCCGGTCAACCGGACGCTGCTCGAGCTCGACTCCCCCGTGCTGGGCGCGGCAGAGCTTGCGCGCGTGCTCGAGGACGCCACCGTGCTCGATGCCACCTTCGGCAGCGATGAGCCACTGCGAGAAGCTCTGCTGCGACTTTGCCGCGAGACGGATGAGGTGCACGGGCTCATCGCCCTCAGCGACCGCCGCGCCGCCATGGAAAGACGTCTGCCCATCCCGATGGCCCTGGCCGTCGGCGCGGTCCACGAGCACCTGCTGGCCACTGGAACGCGCATGGCCAAGGACCTGGTTGCGATCGCCGGAGACGCAGTCGACGTGCACGACCTCGCGTGCCTGATCACGGTCGGCGCCACCGCGGTCCACCCTTACCTCGCGCTGGCCACCGCGGGCGAATCTGGAGCCGCGCATTACCGCAAAGCGCTCGAAGCCGGCCTGCTCAAGGTGATGGCGAAGATGGGCATCTCCTGCGTCACGAGCTATCGCGGCGCGGAGGTGGTGGATGCCCTCGGCCTCGGCGCCGAGGTGATGGAGCTTTGTTTCCCGGCGGTGCCCTCGCGCATCGGCGGAGCCGACCTGGCGGACATCGAGCGCCTGATGCGCGCGCGACCCGATGCGCTGCTCGACCACGGCCGCGTCCGCTTCCGCAAGGCGGGCGAGCACCACGCATACAACCCGCTTGCCGTGCGGGCGGCGCAGAGGGCCGCGCGGACAGGAGACCAGGACGCTTACCGAGAGTGGAGAAGGCTCGCGAGCATGGACGAGCCCCAGTCGTTGCGGGAGCTGATCCACATCAAGGAATCCGCAGCACCAATCCGGGTCGACCAGGTCGAGCCCGCGGCCGAGATCGTCAAGCGCTTCGTCAGCACCGCGATGTCGCTGGGCGCCCTGTCGCCTGAGGCTCACGAAGCGCTCGCGGTCGCGATGAACCAGGTTGGGGCACGCTCGAACTCGGGGGAGGGCGGCGAGGACCCGGGAATGTACGACGACAGCGACGGGGTGCGGCGCGACAACCGCGTCAAGCAGGTGGCGTCGGCGCGATTCGGCGTCACGCCGCGCTACCTCAAGCGGGCGGACGAGCTGGAGATCAAGATCGCCCAGGGCTCGAAGCCCGGTGAGGGCGGCCAGCTACCCGGCGTCAAGGTCACCAGCCTCATCGCCCGCCTGCGTCACGCGCAGCCTGGCATGCAGCTGATCTCGCCACCGCCACATCACGACATCTACTCGATCGAAGACCTGGCCCAGCTCATCCACGACTTGAAGACGGTCAACCCTCGCGCGCGCATCGGCGTCAAACTCGTCTCCGAGGCGGGCGTCGGCACCATCGCGGCGGGGGTCGCGAAGGCGCGCGCGGACTACATCCTCATCTCCGGGCACGATGGAGGCACCGGAGCTTCACCCCTGTCATCCATCAAGAACGCCGGCGCCCCGTGGGAGCTCGGGCTCGCGGAGGCTCAGCAGGTGCTGGTGGCGAACCGCCTGCGCGAGCGCGTGAGCCTGCGAACCGACGGCGGACTGCGCAGCGGGCGTGACATCGTCATCGCGGCCCTCCTGGGAGCCGAGGAGTTCGGCTTCGGCACCGGCCTGCTGGTGGCGCTCGGCTGCGACATGGCGCGGCAGTGCCACCTCAACACGTGCCCCACCGGCATCGCGACCCAGCGCGAAGACCTGCGCGCCAAGTTCGAGGGCCGGCCCGAGCACGTGATCAACTACCTCTTTCTCATCGCCGAGGAGGCGCGTGAGCACCTCGCACGACTCGGCGCCCGCTCGCTCGCGGACATCGTGGGCCGGGTCGAGTTCCTCGAGGAAGGCGCTCAGACCCAGCTCGATCTCGCCTACATCCTGTCTCGCACCGACCCCGACCTTCCTCGCGCCCGCCAGTGGGACCGCAACGGCGACCGACCCGCCCCCGCTCCGGGCGCGGGCGCGATCGACAATTCCCACCGCACGGTCGGCGCGGCCCTCGCGCGGGGCGAGCGCCGGGCGTACCGAGGAAGTGCCGGACAGAGTTTCGGGGCATTCCTCGACGAAGGGGTGGAGCTGAGCCTGGAGGGCGAGGCACAGGACTACGTCGGCAAGGGCATGGGCGGCGGCGTGATCGCGATCAGGCCATTCGAAAGGGACGTCGCGAGCGACCCTGTGCTGGCCGGCAACACCATCTGCTACGGCGCGACGGGCGGCAGGCTCTTCGTCGCCGGTCGCGTCGGGGAACGGTTCTGCGTGCGCAACTCCGGCGCGGTGGCGGTCGTCGAGGGAGCCGGCGACCACTTCTGCGAGTACATGACCGGTGGCGTCGCGGTGGCCCTCGGACCGATCGGTTGGAATGCCGGCGCCGGCATGACCGGCGGGGTTGCCTACGTCACCTCGTGGAACCAGCTCAACACGGACAGTGTCACCGCACGTGAGGTCCCGGACGATGACCGCGATGAGCTGCGGGCGCTGATCGAAGAGCACCACCGCCGCACCGGGAGCGTGCGCGCCGCGGGGATGCTGGAAGACTGGGATCGCTCGCTGACGCAGTTCCGCCAGCTCATCCCGATCACGGCCATCGCGGTCGTGCAACAGGCCCCCGAACCGGTGCTGGAGAAGGAGCCGAAAGCCGTTACCCAGGCCTAGGATGGTCAGATGAGGCGCCTGGCACTGGTGGCGCTGGTCTGCCTCGCTTGCGGAGCGCTTCCGGCCCACGCCCAGGCGCTTTCACTCGCCTACAAGAGCGGCGACACTTACAAATACAAGTTCGATACTGTCAGCAAGCAGACGATGGTCGCCAGCGGCTTGAACGTTCCGACCGACGTCGAGATGACGGCGAACGAGACGGTGACCGTGAAATCCGTCGACTCCGCCGGGACGGCGAACCTCGCCATCACGCTGGCCAACCTGGTGATCAAGACCACCACCGGCGGGATCACCAACACGATGACGGGAATCCCCGATTCCACGGTTGACGCGAGGGTGGCGGCGGACGGCCGGTTGATCAGCTCACAGGACAACCAGTTCGGCTCCGGCAGCCCCTTCCTGGCTTTCACCGGACTGAGCGGAGGTTTTGTCTCCGCGGTCCTTCCGGCCGATGCGGCCAAGCCCGGCGACACGTGGTCGAAGACCTACGACCAGGCGATCCCGGAGGGCTCCGGTGGAATCAATATCGTGAGCAAAAGCACCTACTTGCGTGATGAATCGGTGAGCGGCGTCACCGCGGCAGTCGTCGAGACCAACAGCACCGGGACGATGGACGTGGCCCTCGGAAGCCTCAGCTCGGCAGGCGCACGGCCGAGCCCGTCACCTCTGCCCGGTGTGGCTACGATTCCCGAGCAAGGCATGACGATCAAGGCCACCATCACCTCGGACGTCACGACCTGGATCGACCCAGGCGCTCATCGAATCCTCAAGTCGCATTCGACCGAGACCGAGAATGGGATCATGACCATCGACTTTCCGGGCGTGACGCTGCCGGGCATGAACGGACCGATGACGATGAGCGGTGTGTACACGACCGATATGAACCCCGCCTGACGGATGGGAGTTCATGAGGCGCTCGAGTCACAACGGAAGGTCGAGCAGAATTTCGTCGCTGAAGCGCTGAAGTCGGAGACGGCGCCCAAGGGATGGCCGGCGGCGCTGGTCATGTTCCACCTCGCGATGTGGCGCGAGCGATTGCGCAACGCGCTCGCAGACCTCGCGGCGGGTAGACCTTTCGCGCCGCCTCCGGAGAACATCGATGAGCTGAACGATGCCGAGCTGGTCGGCGGCATCGGGACCCCATTGGCGGACGCGGCCGGCCGAGCCGACCTTTTGATGGGAGAGATGATCGACCTCTACGGACGGCTCGGCGAGCAGCCGATGAGCTGGCTCACCGCGAAGACGACCAGCGAGGCGGTCCTACGCAACAGCTACATCCATCCTCGAGTTCACCTGTCCGCCTACCTCACGGAGAACGGATTCGGCGAGCAAGCGGCCACGCTGTGGACTGACGCGCTTACCGAGATGGAGGGCATGGAGGCCCCACCGATGATCATGGGCGTAGTCCTGTACAACGTGGCCTGCACCAGGGCCTCACGTAGCGACTCCGACGAGGCGCTCGACATGCTGAGACGTGCGCTGGAGATGCGTCCTGACCTGAAGGGTGGCGCAGCCGGCGATCCCGACCTGGCACCCTTGCGCGAGGATCCGCGCTTTCAGGACCTGATCAAGGGCTAGCCGCAGCCACTCTTATCTGGTCGAGCGCTTTCAGGTTGGCGATCGACTCGCTCAACGGAATGGCCGCGGGAAGGTCGTCGATGACACTCCTCGCGAACGACTCGACCATGAGCTGGTACGGGTCTGCGCCATCACGCGAGGTGAACGGGCGCTCCAGGCGCTGAACGCCTTCGCGCGTGACCACGGTCAGGCCCTGTTCCTCCGGTGACTCGAAGCTCGACCACACGGATGCGGTCGCGCCGCCGTCGAACTGCAGCAGGGCGCTCGTGGTCATGTCGACGCCACCGGAAAATCTCGAGCTGGCGAGCACACGCGAAGGCTCGCCCAGGATCCAGCGCGCCACGCTGACGACGTAGCAGCCGACGTCGAGCAGCGCCCCGCCGCCGAGCTCCGCCTTCAGGCGATAGTTGGACGTGTCGTCCAGCTTGAATCCAAAGGTCGCCTGCACATACATCGGATCGCGCAGGCTCGCCACGAGCGCGGCAACGCCTGGATGGAAGCGATACATGAAAGCCTCCATCAGGAGCTTGCCTGACTCCGCGGCGGCGGCGGCCATCTCCTCGGCCTCTGGCGCATCCATCGCCAGCGGCTTCTCGCAGAGGACGTGCTTGCCGGCATCCAGCGCACGCAACGTCCATTCCCTGTGCGCGCTGTTCACGAGCGGCACGTACACGACGTCGACACCGGGGTCGGCCAGCACCGCCTCGTACGAGTCGAGCACGCCCAGCTCCGGGTAGGGGGATGCCATCTTTCGCGCCCGCTCGGCGTCTCTTCCGGCGATCGCGACCAGCCTCCCGTTGGAGGATGCCGCGATGGCGGGCAGCACTGCCACGCCGGCAATCCAGGCGGCGCCGAGCACGCCCCAACCGATGCGCTCGGCTATATGTGAACCTCGACCTGAGCGCCGCCACGTGCGATCGAGTGCGTGGCCGCCTCCATCACGGCGACCGTGCGGCGTGCCTCTTCGGGTGTCACCGCGAGCGGTTCGTCCCACCCGAGGTGGTCGGCGAGGTTGCGATAGAAACCCTGGTCATCACGCGGGGAGAGCGCCAGCGACTCTTCGTGAGATCCGGCGCCGGCCGGCCGCAGCACCTTGACGCGCGCGGGATGGTCCGCGGGCACACTCTCCGGCTGCCACTCGCCGACCACCGCGCCCTCGGTGCCGAGCACGTACCACTTGGGCTTCAGCGCAGCTGCAATGTCGGACTGGAGGAAGCTTGCCTGCGCGCCCGCGGAGAACGCGAGGTCGACCCTCACCTGGTCTGCGTTGGTGACGTCGTGCCACACGCGTTTGTGGGCTACGGCGGAGACCGAGCGGACGGTGTCGGGGAACATCTGCAGGATCCAGTCGAAGTAGTGCGATCCCCAGTCGTAGATGGTCCCGCCCGAGATGGCCTCGTGACTGTGCCAGAAGTCGCACGGATGGGAATAGCCGCCGATGAACGACTCCATGTAGAAGACGTCGCCGATTCGACCGGAGCGCACCGCCTCTCGCATCGCAAGGTAATCGGGGTCCCAACGGCGGCTCTGGTAGACGGTGAGCACCAGGTCGCGGGCCGAGGCGGATCCGATCATGCGGTCGACCTCTTCCACCCTGAGCGCAAACGGCTTTTCACAGACCACGTGCCTGCCGGCCGCCAGCGCCGTCAGGACCGCGCCGGCATGGGCGCTGGGCGGGGTGCCGACCACCACCAGGCCGACCTCGGGGTCCTCGAGCATCTCCTCAGCACGCGCATGCGTGTGGACCGACCATTCCCGCTGCGCCTGCTCCCTGCGTTCGGAGGACAGGTCGCAAACGCCGGCCAGCCGCAGGCCGGGAATTGCGCCGATGGCTGCGGCGTGGTCGCGCGCAATCGCGCCGTAGCCGATGAGCCCCACGCCGACCTCAGCCGCGGGTTGAACCCCACCAGCCATCAGCAGGGCTCGATGCACGAGCATCGAAAACCTGTCGTCTTCATAAGTTGAAACGTCGTGGCCCAGCCCGATGTACATGAACCGGCCATCGCCGTGGCGTCGCTCGTATGCGACGACCTGGTCGGTGAAACGCCACCTCGCGCGGAGCAGGACGTTCGCATCCCCGCTGGGAGGGCCTTCGGACAGGTAGAGCTCGTCCCGCACCTTCCATTCCGAACCGAGACTGTGCGTCAGGGGATGGGATGCGTCCGGCCTGACGAAGAGCTCGGTCGGCAGACCGGTGCCCCCGGGCGCCCAACGCGCGAGGTCGGCGAGCTCGCCGCTCGACGACCAGGCTGCAAGGGTGCCATGGAGCAGGATGAGGCCGCCGCCACGGAGCACGAATTCGGAGATCTCCTCCGCCTGCCCGGGATGAAGCGGCTGGTCGCTTGCGGCGATGAGGACCCGGTGGCCGGCCGGCCGGAGGTCCTTCTGCTTGGTCACGGTGTCCACGTGAAAGTGGCGCGTCGCCTCCAGCGAGCGCAGCAGCGGGCGGGCCATGCGCACGTAGTCGTGCTCGCCGCCGTCGAGAACCGCCAGCACCGGTATCCGCTCGCCGAAATGCCGTCCCACCTAAGCGACTTTACGCTGAGCCTGGGCGCCAATCCTCCGCAGTGCCGCAAGCGTGCGTTCCGCGGCCCGGTCCCAGGTGTAGGAGGCGGCGATCCGCCTGCCTTCGTCGCCGAGCTTTCGGCGCAATGACTCATCGGCGAGCAATCGCTCCAGTCCGCCGGCGATGGCGTTGACGTCGTCCGGTCTGACGGCGATCGCGGCGGCCAGCGCCAGCTCCGGCAGCGCGCCGGCCGCGCCGACCACCGCCGGCACCCCGTGCGCCATCGCTTCCAGCAAGGGGAGGCCGAACCCTTCGTACAGGCTCGGAAAAGCCAGCACCGACGCCGACTCGTAGAGCGCGCTCAACGTGGGCTCGTCGACATGGCCGAGGTATCGAACCCCAGGTTCTGCCGCGATGCGCTGGAGCGTGTCGCCGTAGGCCCAACCGGGGCGTCCGGCGATGACGAGCTGCGGCACCCCGGGCCGGCCGTTGATGATGAACGGCAGCGCGCCGTGGCGGCCGCGCAACTGCCGGAATGCGGCGAGCAGGCGAGGGTAATTCTTGCGGGGCTCGACAGTCCCGACCGCCAGGATGAACCCCGGTTGGATGCCCTCCGGCAGCGGGCCCGAAGGCACCGCAGGCGGCAGGCCTTCGGGGATGACCTCGACCCTGGAGTCAAGGCCCGGGGTCCGATATGCCTCCAGCAGGTCTCTGCGCGTGGACTCGGAAGGCACCAGGATAGCCGCGGCATTTCGGAGCGCCGGCGGAAGCACCATCCGGAAGTAAGCGCGCTGCTGCCAGGGGACCTCGGCGGGAGTCATGCGAAAAGCGAGGTCGTGCACGAACACCGCCGCCGGCGGGGCGTCGTGACGGCGCATGGGCGGGCTCGGCCAGTAGGGATAGAGGATCGCGTCGCATTCGAGCTGCGTCTCGATCGCGGGCAGCCACCTGGTTTTCAGCACGAGCTCGTGGCGGTATGGCGACAGCACGGCCTCGCAGTCGAGACCCGATAGGGCGGCCGGCCGCTCCCGGCTGCAGAGCAAAGTGATCTCGTCTTTTCCGCGATGGGTGATCATGGCCCTGGACAGCTCGATCGCGACCGTCAGCATGCCCACCCGCCGGGGACGCCAGCAGGCGGTGACGTCGATGGCGAAGCGCACCACTGGACTGTATCCAAACGCGCTGTTAACTCGCCCAGGCGCCACCTCGGGCGCAGTCAGGGAAGCGGGCCTCCCGATTCGCAGGATCCCCCCCGGAGTTGGTGGGATTGGAGCGCGATTCGAGCTCCAGACCAGGGCTGGACGGCTTCTGGGTGCAAAGGAGAAGGTCTTCCGCCGGGGGGCGAAAGACCTTCAGAAAGGAGGGAGGGGTTATGGAATTGGTTGATGTTAAGCCAGGGGACATAACAACGGGCGCAACAAATCGGACGAGTCTTCTAGCTCTCCACGGAGCGGATGGCGAAGACGCAATCGAACGTCCCCGTCACACAGCCACACTCGACCTCTTCCACGTACCAATCGTTGGCCAGCCCGGCCCACCGCAGGATCGTTTCGATGGTCGAAGTCCACATGTGGCACGACTTGACCGTCTTGATCCGGCCGAGCGCGAACATGTTCGAGAAGTTGACCAGCCAGAACTGGTGCTCGTCGACCTGGAGCCACGCATGCGTGTGCTCGCCGCGAACGTTGTCCATGGCCTCTGTGAAGTTCTTGACCACCCCCGCCAGCTTGCGCTGCCGGCCCGGCACGAGCCGCCTCGGTCCGCCCATCCCGTGCCTGCCCTCCGCCAGCCAGCGCTCGGTCGCGCGCCGGCCCCACGCGCGGATCATGTCCTCGGCTTCGGGCCCATAGATCGTCTCGAACGCCTCGTTCAATCGGCTCAGCGACTCGACCGGCGAGGACAGCTGGTCGTCGTGCGGCGGATCCTGCTCCACGTACTGGACCAGGCCGGCCGCATACGCGACCTCGGGCCACCGGTCCCCGGTGATGTCGCGGGCGACGTGGACGATGTTGCTCACGTGAGAGTTGAGGATGAAGCGGCCCCTCGCGCGCGCCGGCTTCACCCCCATGAGCTCCAGAGTCCTGATCGCCGAACCCGCGGTCGTGGTCGGGGTGGGCGGAGGCGAACCGTGCAGAATCGCCGGAGCCGACACGGCGCGCATCGAAGTGGTCTCGGGGCCCTGCGGTCCGGTCGCAGGCCTCGGCATGACCCCGATACCGGCCACGCCAGCGGCGGTCCCGGCTGGCACGGAAGCGGCCGCCGCCGCCGGCGCGATGCGCCGCTGCGGAAGCTTGGCCATCTGCGCCAGCAGGTCCCGCACGGTCTGCGGCCGCTGCGCCGGATCCTTCGCCAGGACCTTGGTCAGGAGCTGATCGAGCTCGTCGGGCAGGGCGGCGCTCAGCTTCACGGCGGAAGGGATCGGTGAGTTGACGGTCGCATACGCGACCTCCATGCGGTTCGCTCCGATGTAAGGCAGGCGCCCGGTGAGCATCTCGAAGGTCAACACGCCCATCGCGTAGATGTCGGCGCGCTTGTCGACGTCGTGGCCCATCACCTGCTCGGGAGCCATGTAACCGGGCGTTCCGATGGCCAGGCCGATGGTGGTGAGGTGGGTCGGCTGCCCGGCGCCGCGCGCCAGGCCGAAGTCCGCGAGCATGGCGCGGCCGTCCGAGTGGATGAGCACGTTGGTCGGCTTGAGGTCGCGGTGGACGATGCCGGCGTCATGCGCGTGCTGCAGGCCGTCGCCGATCTCGCGCAGGTATCGCCACGCGGTCAGCGGGTCGAGCGGCCCTCGATTCAAGATGTCGCGCAGCGTCCCGCCACGGATCAGCGGCATGGTGAGGAAGGCGACGCCCTCGGTGACCTCGAAGTCGTAGATCGGAAGGATGTTGGGGTGGTCCAGCTTGGCAAGGGTCTTGGCCTCGGTCTCGAACCGCTTGACAAAACCCTCGTCCTGGAACAGCTCCGACGAGAGCGCTTTCAACGCCACCTCGCGTCCGAGCGGCTGCTGCACGGCGCGGTAGACGACGGCCATGCCACCACCTCCGAGTCGCTCCACGATCTCGTATTGACCCAGCCGGGTGCCGGTGAGGTCTTTCACTTCGGCTCCGCGGCGAGCTTGGTCACGATGGCGATGAGGTCGGCCAGGCGGAAAGGCTTGCTCAGCACGTCGTCCGCGCCGGCGGCGAGAAACCGCTCCCTGTCGCTTGCCATCGAGTGCGCGCTGGCGATGACGATCGGGAGGGCGGGCATCTCCAGCTTGATCCGGCGCATCGCCTCCAGGCCGTCGATGCCGGGCATGGCGACGTCCATCAAGATCATCGCCGGGCGCTGCTTGAGCGCGATGTCCACGGCCTGCAGGCCGTCAGCCGCGATCAGCACGCCGTATCCCGCCTTCTCGAGCACACGCTTGCACAGCCGCTGGGCGACGTCGTTGTCGTCGGCGACCAGGACCGTGAAGAGCGCCGAGCCGTCTCCGCTCCTTTGACCGCCCGCCCCACCCTGGCCCGCCTCAGCCATGGAGGAGCTGCATGGGGCTCGTGCTCTCCACGGCCATGGGGACGGTGAAGTGGAAGGCCGAGCCATGCCCGACTGCCGATTCCACCCAGATCTTGCCCCCGTGCATCTCCACGATCTGCTTAACGATCGTGAGGCCAAGGCCAGTCCCGGGAATTGATTGAGCGGCTCCGCTGCGTACGCGCCGGAAGCGCTCGAACACGTGCCCGATCTCGTCGGGGGGGATGCCGAGACCGGTGTCCGAGATGCTGACCAGGGCAAAACCGCCCTCCGCCCGGCTGGAAAGCGTAACCGTGCCGCCGTCGGGGGAGTACTTGATCGCGTTGTTGACCAGGTTGCTGACCACCTGGATCAGCCGGTCGCGGTCGCCGGAGACGATCGGAAGTCTCGGGTCGAGGTCGGCCTTGAACTCCACGGTCGACGCAGCTGTGCCCGCCCGCGCCATCGCCTCGCTCAAGACCTCGTTGATGTCAACCGCGCCGCTGCGCATGCTCATCCGGCCTGATTCCATCCGGTCGAGGTCCAGCATGTCGCCTATGAGCCGGTTGACCCGGTCCGCGTCATTGAATATGTAGCCGCCATAGGCTCGCAGCTCGTCGGGCTCGAGGCCTCCGTCGCGAATGAGCTCGCTGAAGCCCTGGATGCCGGTCAGCGCTGTGCGGAACTCGTGGCTGACGATGCTCAGGAACTCGGTCTTGGTCCGGTCCAGCTTCTCGAGGTTGGCGTTGGCGCTGCGCTGGGACTCGAGCGCCTCGGCCAGCTTGTCCGAGGTGTCGCGCACCGTGGTGACGTCCTCGACCATGACCAGGACGTGCTCCGGCCTCCCGCTGGCGTCCGGGATGGAGGTCGCGGTCAGCTGCAGCCACAGCCATTTTCCGCTCGCGGTCACGGCCCTGACCTGGACGCTGTCGCCTCCGGTGATCCCCGCGAGGAGCGGCGCGGCGCGATGGCGGGAAGCGGCCTGGTCATATGCCCGCAGCAGGTCCGGCCACGCACTGGCGCGCATCGTCTCGAAGTCATGCTCGACCATGCCCAGCAGCGCCCCGTTGGCCTCGAGCAGCTCTCCCTCGGCGCTGATGCGGGCGATCCCGATGGGCGAGCGCTCGTAGATCGCCCGGTGGTCGGCCTCGCTCCGGCGCAGGGCCTGGGCCGTCTCGCTGCGACGAATGAACTGGCCCAGCTCCAGGCCGACGGTCGCCAGCGCGGTCACCTCGTCGTCGCGGAGGCTCCGGGGGCGCCGGCCCAACAGCTCGATCACGCCGATCACCGCTCCGCCGTCGACCACCGGCAGCGCAAGGGCGGCTTGCAGATCGGCCCGGCGGGCCGCGTCCAGGCGCTCATAGTCGTTGACCTGCTCGAGGTTCGCCTCGGACCCGACTACACCTGAGCGCCAGACCCTGCTCACCAGGCCCGTGCCGCCGGTGAGGTTCAGGGCTCGGCTCTGCTCGAGGAATTCGTCTAGCGACGCGCCTCGGGAGCGCCAGACGTGCCTCGCCCGCAGGGATTTGCCCTCGGAATCGACCATCCAGTAGAGCGCCACGTCCCAGTCGAGATAGGTGCCCAGGCTTCCGAGCACCACGGGGACGGTCTGATCCCAGCTGGTCGGGTCGAGGATCGCCTGCCTGACGGCGACGAGGCAGTCGCGGATGAGCTCCACGCGCCGCCGCTCGGAGATGTCCGTCTCCTGCACCACCAGCAGGTTGGCCTCGGGAGACGGCTTGGCGATCGCGACCGCGACGGGAACCAGGGTGCCGTCCGGCCGGACGTGGGTGAGCTCCCCTTCCCAGTGCACGATGTCGCCCGACCGAAGCAGCGCCAGCGCTTCGTCGATCACCTGGCGGTCGCCCTCCGCAGTAAGTGCTCCGAGAGGTGTCTGGAGAATGTCATCGCGGTTGCGGCCGAGGATGCGGCTCAGCTGCTCGTTGACCTGGGTCCACCTTCCATCGAGGTCGGTGAGGGCAAGGCCGACCATCGCCGCCTCCAGCATGGTACGGACCCGCTGCTCGGCCGCGGCCGTGCGGGCTGCCCTTCGCTGGGCCTCGACGGCGGTCTCGCGCGCCTGGCGAGCAGCTTCGCCGACCGCCACCGTGACGACCACCAGGACGACAGCAAGCAGCAGCGCGGGCGCCAGGTCGGATGCCTGGGCGCCTGTCACCAGCGGGCGGATCAGGATTGCGATTGCGGCGAGAGTCGCCGCGGCGACCGACTCGGTCCGGCCCACCTGGAGGGCGGCGAGCAGGACGACGGCAAGGTACAGGGGAAACGCCAGCACCGGGCTGGCGTCGGCCAACGCCTGGACGGCGAAGATGGCGGCGATGGCTGCAAAGGGTATGACTCGACGTACCAGGCCCCGGCTCCATGGCGCGACAGGCGCGTCGGGTTCTGGCAACACCTCTGAAACCTCGCCCCCCCTGGCGGGATGGAAGGTGCGCAGGATGCAAAGTCTAGCCGCCACCCTTCCAGCCGGACCCCGCTTAAGCGGTTCGTTTGGCGCGCCCCTTGTCGCAACTTGAATTAAGCTGCTGGCCCGGCAGTTGAACCACCTCAACACGCCCCTGCAAGCCGAAGGACTCAGCCGGCGGGTCTACCCGTTCATCGGGCTCTCCATCGTGGGCCTGGTCAGCCTGCACGGCTTTGCTGCGGTCACGAGCTCCCTGGCCCTGGCCGGCGCGGCGGTGGTCGGGGTCGCGCTCGTCTTGATCCCGCTGGCCCAGATCGACACGCCGGCCCGCAGCGGAGTGGTGACGGCGATCCCGGTCATCGGCGGCTTCATCCTTGCCCTGTACCCCCTGTGGTCGGGTGGCACGGCCTTCGGTTTCGTCGCCTCGGTGGTGATCACCGCCCTCGGCGGAGCGCTGGTCCTGCTGCCGTGGGAACGCATCCCGAGATACCTGCATGCCGTCTCACCGGTGGGCGGGCTCGCGGTCGCCTTTGCCCTGGAGGTCCAGTTCGGGCTGAGCGTCATACGCGCGTTCCCCTTCGTCCTCCTGCCGCTGATCTTCCTCGCGCTGTACTTCACGACGGTCGAGTTCGCGATCGGCGCAGCGTTGGCCGTGGCGGACCTGATCCTGGTCACCTTCGTGAACCCGGCTGCGGGGGACCCCGCGGCGGCGATGCTCGAGGCGCTGCTCCTGGTGGCGTTTGGCGTCCTGGTGCGGCGCGTCGTCCTGCAGCTCGAGGAGAACCGCGCGGCCGCGACCGCCGCCGAAGAGGTCAAGTCGGAGCTCCTGGCGGACCTGTCACAGCGCAACGAGGAGCTGCAGGAGCTCACGCGCCTCAAGTCCGAGTTTCTGGCCACCATGAGCCACGAGATCCGCACCCCGATGAACGGCGTGATCGGCATGACCGGTCTACTGCTCGAGACTGAGCTGTCACCGGAGCAGCGCGAGTACGTCGAGACGGTTCGCACGTCGGGCGACGCGCTTCTGGACATCATCAACGACATCCTCGACTTCTCGCGCATCGAGGCCGGTCGGGTGCGCCTCGAGACCATCGATTTCAGCCCCAAGCACGTTGCGGAGGAGGCGGTCGAGCTCTTCGCCGAGACGGCTTCGAACAAAGGCATCGAGCTCGTGCTGGACGTCGATGCCGGTGTGCCAGAGGCGGTGATCGGGGATCCCGGGCGCCTGCGCCAGGTCCTCATCAACCTGGTCGCCAACGCGATCAAGTTCACGGAGTCCGGTGAGGTGGTCGTGCGCGTGCGCGTGCACAGCTCGAAGGGACCCGGCCTCGCGATCCATTTCGAGGTCGCCGACACCGGGATCGGCCTCACCGAGGAAGAGCAGGCGCGCGTGTTCTCCACTTACTCGCAGGTCGACAGCTCGACCACGCGCCGGCATGGCGGCACCGGCCTGGGCCTGGCCATCGCCCGGATGCTGACCCAGCTGATGGGCGGCGAGATCGGCGTGAACAGCGAGAAGGGCACGGGCAGCCGTTTCTGGTTCACGGCGCTCTTCCGCGAGTCGGCCGCAGGTGGGCGCGCGATACGGCGCCCGTCGGACCTGGCAGGCGCCGCAGTCGCCATCGTGGATGACAACCGGACGAACCGCACGATCGTCGAGCGCTACGTGAAGTCCTGGGGGATGCGTGCGCAGAGCTTCGAAGGGGCCCGCCAGGCGCTGCGCGAGATGCGGCAGGCGGCGCGCTCGGACGCGCCCTTCGAGGTGGCGATCGTGGACATGATGATGCCCGAGATGGATGGCGCCGCCCTCGTGGCGGAGATCCGCAACGATAGGTCGTTGAGCGACGTGATCGTGATCCTACTCACGTCGGCGGGCAAATCGGAGGTACCGGTACCGGGCGTGGACGCAGAGATGGTCAAGCCCGTCCGTCCGTCACAGCTGTTCGACATGCTTCACGAGAGGATGGCGGACCGCTCGAGCACCAATTCGAGCGAGCACCGCGTCGAGCCACAAGCCGTGGAATCGGCGCGCAAGCGGGCCCGCGTGCTGGTAGTTGAGGACAACGCCGCCAACCTCAAGGTCGCAGTGCGGATGGTGGAACGCCTCGGCTATCGCGCCGACGTGGCGGCGACCGGGGCCGAGGCGGTGGCCATGCTCGGCCATGCGGACTACGACGCCGTGCTGATGGACTGCCAGATGCCCGAGATGGACGGCTACGAGGCGACGCGCCGTGTGCGCCTCGGCGGGCGCGGCCGCAGACGAGTGCCGATCATCGCCATGACCGCCGCTGCGTTGTCAGGCGACCGTGAACGCTGCCTTGCGGCCGGCATGGACGACTACATCTCCAAGCCGGTCAAGCTGCATGTGGTCGCCGCGGTCCTCGAGCGCTGGCTCGCAGCTTCTAGAGTTTCCTGAGGGCCACGATCGTGACGTCGTCGAAGAGCTCCTGTGTGGAAGCTCCGTTGGCGAGGATGTCGACCATCTGCTGGGCGGTGGCAGCCCGGCGCGCCTCGTACGGCAGCAACACGTCGCGGGTCGCGAGGTCTGGACGGAGGTCAAGCAGGCCGTCAGAGAATACGACCAGCGTGTCGCCGGCCCGAAGGTTCACGTTGCCGACGAGATACCGGGTGTCGGGAAAGATGCCGATCGGCGCGCTGCGCTCCGGCAACAGCTCCTGACCCGACACGCCTCGCAGGATGCGTGCGTGCCCGTGGCCCGCATCGACATATCGAAGGTCACCGGAGGTCGGGTCGAATGAGCACTGGAAGACGGTGACGTAGGCGTGATCGACCTCCAGGGCGGCGGCCATCACCTCCGCCGCCTTCTTCATACCGGCCTCCATCGGCTCGATGCCTGAGGCGCCGCGAAGGGCCGCGCGCGCCGACGCCATCATCAGCGCGGCGGGCAGCCCTTTTCCCATCACGTCGCCGAGCGTGATGGTCAACCGGCCGTCCGCTGCGTGGTGCCAATCGTAGAAATCGCCACTGATCTCCTTGGCCGCACTGAAGTGGGCCGCGAGCTCGAAACCATCTCCTTTATATGGGGACGGCGGCAGCATCCCGGTCTGAAGCCTGGCCGCCCGCCGCACTTGCTCCGAGCGCTCTTCAACCATCGATTCGAGCCGCCTCATCGTGCTGCGGGCCTCGATCTCGAGGCTCTGGCGGCGCAAGTTGTTGACCACGAGCAGGTAGAGCTGCGTGGCGCCGACCGGCTTGACGTGGTACGCGTAGGCTCCGTGCTCCATCGCGGCGCGGCCGAGCTCGGGGTCGTCAACTCCGGAGACCATCACGACGGCTGTGTCAGGGCTCCTGGCTCTCAGCTCTTCGAGCAGCCCGTAACCGGATTCGTCAGGTAGGCGCACGTCAAGCAGCGCGAGGGCATAGTCCGTGCTCTCGAACAGCTGCCTGGCCTCGGCTCCGTTCAGAGCGATATCGCACTCGAATCCGCGGCTTCGCAGCGTGCGCGCCATCACCTTGGCCAGGGATTCCTCGTCGTCCACGACCAGGATGCGCTGCGAGCTCTCGGGTTCCAACACGCTTCAGCAGTGTAGACAGGCGAAATTCCCGACCGTCTGCCATAGACTCTGTGAGTCCCATGGGAGCCCCAAGCTGAGCCTGGACGTTCAGACACGATCGGCTGACAACGGAATCACGGTGATCGCACCCACCGGACGCCTTGACGTCGTGGGCGCCCCAGCCTTGAAAGAAGCGATCAGCGAGCTCGTCAAGCACGGATTGCCACGTGTCGTGATCGACATGGAAGGAGTCAGCTTCGTCGACAGCACCGGCCTCGGCTCGGTGATCTCCGCGCTCAAGCAGATCAAAGGCAGCCAGGGGGAGCTCCGACTCGCCGCCCCCAACCAGCAGGTCCGGGTGGTCCTCGAGCTCACGACCCTAGACCGCGTGTTCCCCTACTACGCCACTGTCGAGGAAGCCCTGACTGGCTTCTGAGCTTTGCGACCTACACAGGAGCCCTTTGAGTTCCACGCCACGCTCAGCGCGCTCGACCAGGGACTGGACGTGCTGCACCACTCGGTGGAGTTGCTGCGTCGGGCCACGGGCCGGCCGTCCGGCGACCGGTCTCTCATCCTCTTCGAGACAGCACTCGGAGAGATCGGCGCCAACGTCCTCACGCACGGCCATCCGGAAGGGGCCCAGCTTCCGATCGAATACCAGCTGCACCTCGATCGGGGCACCGTCCTCGCATCGTTCGTGGATCCTGGGCCTGCGGTGCACGATCACCTGGCTCGACCTATGCCGGAGCCCGAAAGCGAGAACGGGCGCGGGCTTGCTCTCGCTCGGTCGCTGCTCGACGAGCTCGGGTATCAACGCGACGGCGAGGTCAACAGGTGGCGGCTGGTGAAGCGGCTGTGACGCAGGACGGGTCCCCCGTGGCGGAAACCTCGAAACCTCCGGAGGATGAGACACGGGTCCTGATCCACGACTTTCGCAACCTGCTCGCCGTGATCGTCAACTACAGCGAGCTGATCGCCGAAGAGACCGACGATCCCGAAGCAGTCCGCGCCGACATCGCCGAGGTACGCATGGCTGCCGAGCGCGCTATCGCCATGACCGAGAAGCTTCGGGGCATGAAGCGCGTTCCCGATCAAGCGCCGCCGGCGGGCACGCCGTGACCGTGGCGAGGAGGGTCGGAGCGCAGAAGGACAGTGCGCGTCCCGCGCTCGGTCACCGCGAGATCGTCCTGGTCGTCGATGACGACGAGCAGGTCCTGCGGCTGGTCAAGCGAGTGCTCGACCGCGCGGGCTTCGAGAGCGTGACGGTCGGCGACGGGCATGCAGCCCACAGCGCGGCCGCTGAGTGGCGCCCCGACATCATCCTGCTCGACCTCATGCTCGGCGACATCACCGGGGATGAGATCCTGGCCGAGCTGCGCGCCGACTTCCGCACCAGGCTGATCCCGGTGGTCTTCCTCACGGTTCGCGGCTCGTTGAAGGACAAGGTTGAGCACCTGCTCGCCGGGGCCGATGATTACGTGACCAAGCCGTTCATCCCCGAGGAGCTGGTGGCCCGCTTGCGTTCGGTCATGAGCCGGTCGACGTCCGCGCGCGAGCTCAGCCCGCTCACCGGCATGAGCGGCAACAGCGACATCCTGCGAGAGATCAGCCGTCGCCTCGCGCGCCGCGACAGGTTCGCGGTGCTGTACCCGGACATCGACTCGTTCAAGAGCTACAACGACCATTACGGCTTCCTGCGCGGCGACGACGTGATCAAGACGCTGGCGACCATCGTCTTCGAGGTCCTCGAAGAGAACTACTCAGGCAGCCATTTCGCGGGTCATGTTGGCGGCGATGACTTCGTCATCCTGACCGAGCCGAGCATGGCGGAGTCGATCGCGACCGAGATCACCAAGCGCTTCGACGCCGCGGTGCCGGCGCTTTACGAGCCGGCGGACCGCGAACGAGGATGGATTGAGATGCAGGAGCGCAATGGCAACATGCTGCGGATCCCGATGGTCTCGGTCTCGATCGGCATCGTGATCGCCGAGCCCGGCACTTACGCGAGCGCAGCCGCGGTCGCCGCGCGCGCGGCCGAGGTCAAAGGTGTGGCCAAACGTATGCCCGGTTCGAAATGGGTGCTCGACCGGCGCCGGGCCCCGGAGCGTTTCGGGAGTTGATCGTGAGCTTATCGAAGCAGAGCCCAGGTGACCCGGTGCTAGCATCCCTCGGGGCTGGAATCCGATGAGCGAGGTCAGGACCGAAACGCCGGAAAGTAATCCCCAGGAGCTTCCGCCCCCGGTCGCCCAGGCGGGGGCGCCCAAAGCAGGCCTCGTGCCGCGGCCTGCTCGTTTCAAGGTGACGGTCCACCGGCTCGACGGCGGCCTCGAAGATGGCGATTCGGACTCCCTGACGCTGCGCCCCGACGGCTATCCGATCTACTCGCCTTCGGATTCGGAGCGACCACGCCTGATCCCGATCCGCGAGATCAAGTACGTGGTGTTCGGGTCAGTCGAGGACCCAGACCTGGAGAATGACCCGGGCGACAAGAGCACGGCTCGGAAAGCCATCCTCAGGTTCCGCGACGGCGAGTGGATCGCGGCATACATCGAGCAGGGCCAGCAGCCCGACGGCGAGGGCATCGCGATGAAGATCCGCATGACGGAACGCCAGAGGGTCATCCCGGCCGTCGCCGTGTCGGCCGCGCTGCTCGAGATGCAGTTCGTCGACATGTGGGCGCCGGTAACCCCCGCGCCGCAGCCGCAACGCCGTCGCTCGGACATCATGGAGGCGGCGGCGCGCCAGGGTCGAGACCTGAACAAGCTCGCCGGCGAGTTCCGTGACCGCCTTGCCCTCATTCGCGACGTCGGCCTCACCACCGGTGACACCCTCGCCTTCTCGCGGGCGGTCCGCACCCACCTCGACCGGTTCCTCTCCGAAGACGGGATCGAGCTCAACTCCCAGGAAAAGTCCGCCCTCGCCGACATCATCCTGCGCGCAGCGGTCGGCTACGGTCCGCTCGACAGCCTCCTTCACGACCGCTCCGTCAGCGAGATCATGGTCAACGGGCCGGACCAGGTCTTCATCGAGCGGCGCGGTGTCCTGACCAAGGCCGACGTCCGGTTCGAAGACGAGAACCAGCTGCTCGAGACGATCCGGCGCATGGTGGCCACCACCGGCCGCCACATCGACGGCCTCAATCCGATGGTCGATGCGCGCCTCCCCGACGGCAGCCGCGTCAATGCAATCATCCGGCCCGCGGCGATCCACGGGGCCGCGCTCACGATCCGCAAGTTCAAGGACGCGGTCCTCGGGATGGAGGACCTCACGCGCGAGGGCAGCCTGAGCCCCGCCATGGCGGAGTTCCTGCAAGCGGCCGTGCTCGGCCGCATGAACATCCTCGTGTCGGGCGGCACCGGGTCGGGCAAGACGACGACGCTGAACGTCATCGCGCGCTTCATCCCGCACAACCAGCGCGTGATCACGATCGAGGATGCCGCCGAGCTGCAGATCGACCACCCCCACGTGATCGCGCTCGAGCATCGCCCGCCCAACGTCGAAGGCAAGGGCGAGCTGACGATCCGCCAGCTCTTGCGCAACAGCCTTCGGATGCGCCCCGACCGCATCCTGGTCGGTGAGGTCCGCGGCGCCGAGGCGCTCGACATGCTGCAGGCCATGAACACCGGCCACGACGGAAGCATGTCGACCATCCACTCGAACTCTGCACGGGACGCCCTTTCCCGCCTCGAGACGATGGTCATGATGGCGTCGATCGACATCCCGTTCGAGGCTGTTCGCGCGCAGATCGCGTCGGCGGTGAACCTCATCGTCCACCAGGCGCGCATGCCGGACGGCCGCCGCAAGATCGCTCAGATCGCCGAGGTGGTCGGCTACGACGCCAACGGCGCCATCCTGCGGGACATCTTCCTGCTCGGCATGGGCTCGGACCTGCGCCTTGAGTACAACGCCACCGGCTACGTTCCGACCTCGCTCGACAAGGCGGCGTTCTACGGGGTCCAGGTCAACCAGGACCTCTTCGACCCGGTTAAGTCCCGCTTCGTCCCTGCCGGCTCCGACAGCATGATGCCGGTCGTCAAGGATCCGCTCATGTCCGGCCAGCGCGGCAGCGGCGTGGAGAACGTCGTGCGTCAGGTGGTCGTCGTGCCGTTCAGCTCCGACCGGCCGGCGGCCCAGCAGGAGCAGCACACCGTCCAGGCGTCGAGCAGCCAGCATTCGCAGGCGATGGCCTCCACGCCCGAGATGCAAGAGGAGATGCGCAAGCTGATCGACGCGGCGCGGTCTGCAGTCGCCGACCTCCAGGCCGCCGCGCCGCCGCCGCAAGAGCAGCAGGCCGCGCCGCCACCCGCCCTGCCGGCCGCGCCGTCCAGCGCCGGCCCGCCCCCGGCTCCGGCCGCCTATGGGCCTGCGCCCGCTGTGCAGCAGCAGCCACAGCAGCCGCCACAGCCACAGCAGCAGCCACAGCCACAGCAGCAGCCACAGCCACAGGTTGTATACCAGCCGCCACCCGGTGGATATGGGCAGGAGCCTGCCCAGCCCGCCCAGTCAGGCGAATCGGCGCTGCATGCCTCACAGGCCCTGCAGGCGGCCACGGCGATGGCGCGCGCCACCAGCGCGCTCGGCCAGCTGGCGGCCGCGTCCGGAGGCTACGTCGGCATGCTGCCGACGGTGCGGGCCGAGGGGACCAGCCCGGCCGGCGCGTCGCACCGCATCCAGGCCGTCATCGAGACCGTCCTGACCAAGCACAACCTGAACCTGCGCATGGCGCCCGCTCTGACCCAGGCTTTCGAAGGCGCCGAGCTGAAGGGCAGCGAGTACGCCGCCGAGACCAAGATCAGCAAGGAATCGGGAGGCCGCGAGCTCCGGCAGGCAGTCGAGTCCGGGCTGCTCCAAGTCGTCCGCTACCCGCAGGGGGAGGCGGGCTTCAGGGCCGCGCAGGGACTGCTACGTGAGGTGGCCGAAGGCCTGGGCCAGCCGATCAACTCGAGCACGCCGCTGACCCCAGAAACCATCATCGGGAGCCTGGCCGTCGGGCAGACCGAGGGCACCGTGACCATCATGTTCACCGACGTCGAGGAATCGACGCGCCTTCTGTCCACCCGCGGATTCACCGAGTCTCACGAGATCATGAAGGCGTACGAGACCGTGATCGACGAGAAGATCAGCGATCACGCCGGACGCCGCATCAAGGGTCTCGGCGACGGCTACATGATCAGCTTCGGCTCTGTGCGCCACGGCGTGGAGTGCGCCCTCGACATCCAGCAGGCGATCGCCGAGTACAGCAAGCAGAATCCCGAGCGCCAGCTGAAGATCCGGATCGGCTTGAACACCGGCGAGGTGGTCGAGGAGGCCGGCGACATCTTCGGCGCCGCGGTCAACGTAGCCGCGCGCGTGGCGGGCAAGGCTCGCGGCGGAGAGATCCTGGTCTCCGAGGTCGTCCGCCAGCTGGTTGGTCCGGTGTCCGAGATCAAGTTCGACTATCGGGGACGCTACAAACTCAAAGGGTTCCCCGACCGCTGGCGCCTGCACCAGGTCACGGCCGGAGAAAGGCGAGAGGCCACCCATGCCCTACCTTCGGGCGACGGGTTCGTCGACCGCGAGCAGGAGCGCCTGGACGTCCGGATGGTGCTCGACCGGGCCGCGACCGGCACGGGCGGCATGGTGTTCCTCACCGGCGCCCCCGGGATCGGCATGTCGCGACTGGCTGCGGAGGTCGCCTCCGAAGCCGCGGCCAAGGGATGGCTTGTCTTCAGCGGGCGCTGCATCGAGCAGGACGGCCTACCGTTCGCGCCCTTCCGCGAGGTGCTCGCCTCCGTGGTCGCGAAGACTACCGCGCGGGTCTTGCAGGAGCCGGCCACCCAGGATGGACCGCTGCTGGCCAACCTCGTGCCCAACCTCCGTCAGAAGGTGCGCGGGATGCCGTCGGCGCCAGACCTCCCCGCGGACAAGCTGCGCGAGCACCTGTTCAAGGCGATCTTCGAGTTCCTGATAGGCGTGCAGGGTCCCAAGCCGATGCTCATCGTGATCGACGACCTGCAGTTCGCGGACGACGCGACCGTCCTGCTGCTGCGGGACCTCGCCGAGCGCGTCAGTGGCGGTCGCATCGTGGTGTTGGGCACCTACTGGGACACCGAGCTCGACTCCGCGCGGCCGTTTACGAGCGTGCTGTCACGGCTCATCCGGCGGCGCCGCGCCCAGCGGATCACCCTGGGCCCGCTGAACGACGCCGCGGTCGCGAAGATCGTCGCCCGCACTGCGGAGACCCCTTTGACGCCGGTCCAGCTGATGGGCATCCAGGCCGCCACCGAAGGCAACCCTCTGTTCGTCGAGCAGTCGGTCCTCTACATGGCCGAGTCCGAGAGCATGCTCGGAGGCAGCGGACGTGCACAGGGCAGCTTCACGGAGGAGGATCTCGAGCTCGCGCAGAGCGTCCGCGGGCTGATCGGCCGGCGTATCGAACGGCTGAGCGAGCCGGCCCAGCGCATGCTCGTCGCTGCCGCGGTCATCGGCCGCGACTTCGACATCGGCCTGCTGGAGGCTTTCGGCGAACTGTCGGGGCACGAGCTGCGCGACGCGCTGGAAGAGGCCACTCGCGGTCGATTCCTGGTCAGCATCGGCTCGGTGCGGTACCGCTTCGCCCACGATCTGGTTCGCCAGCGGGTCGTGGCGCCCCTGCCGCTGCCGCGCTTGCAGGCGTATCACCTGGCCGTCGCGGACACGCTCGAACGGGTATACGGCAAGGCGGCGCAGCAGCACGCGGACGAGATCGGCTACCACCTCTACCAGGCTGGCACCGCGGCCGACCCGAGCCGGACCGCCCGCTTCCTCGCGCAGGCGGCCCGAAACGCCCTCACCGTCGGCGCTTTCGAAGAGGTGCAGCGGCTCATCGAGACCGCGCTGCTCCTACTCCCGGCCGATCAGACGCGCGAGCGCGCGGAAGCGTTGACGGCTCGCGGGCATGCCTTTTGGGGCCTCGGCCGCATCGAAGACGCCAGGGCCGCCTGGAGAGGCGCGGTCCAGCGATACGAGGAGCTCGATGACGACAAAGCAGCCACCACGATCCATTCGTTGCTCGCCGCCCTCGAGTCGCACAACGGCGAAGCTGCGGAGCAACCGGAGGCACCCATTCCAGGGCCCGCCGTGGAGGCCGAACAGCCAGTCTAAACGGGCACTAG
>Ga0307372_10000240_pt1 | contig 97837 bp, 84 predicted proteins | sample OX1MG_FD_202533 | JGI IMG/M metagenome (GOLD analysis project Ga0307372, IMG submission 202533) | Soil microbial communities from Risofladan, Vaasa, Finland - OX-1 | ecosystem: Environmental > Terrestrial > Soil > Coastal area > Acid sulfate soil | place: Finland: Risofladan, Vaasa | collected... | reverse complement strand
CAAGATCTCAGGCGGCAAGGTGCGCGAAATGACGGAGTATCTTGATACCGAGCTGGTGACTAACGCGTTCGGCAAATAGTAATCGTAGTTGATTGAGTGTCGGCCGTTCGCGATTCGGCCATGAGTAAGGAGTGCGCGGAATGCCGAAGCTGTCTGAACATGAGATGACCGGATTTCTGGCCGAGCGCGGCCATCTGGCCCGGATCGCGACGGTTCGTCCGGACGAGGCGCCCGCCGTGGTGCCGGTATGGTTCATTTTCGAGCGCGATACGATTCTGATTACGCCGCGCAAGCATTCGACGTTCCTGCGGAATATCCGCCACGAGCCGCGCGTCGCGATTAGTGTCGACGAGGACGCGGGACTCTATCGGAAGGTAATTTTCGAGGGCGCGGCCGATATCCTGTTCGAGGTCGGAGAGGACCGGAAATGGGACGACGTATATCGGCGGATAGCGTGCCGATATGTCGACGAGGAATCGGCCGATTACTATCTCACCGAAACGAAGGATCAGCCGCGCGCGTTAATCGGCCTCGCGCGGGCGAAGGCGAAGGTCACTACGTGGCGGATGCCGCATGCCGATGAGCCGTACGCGGGTATATGGGCGAGCCGCTATTACGAGCCGGGATCGAAGATGGCTGGTACCGTATCCGGCGCGACCGGGGCGAAGCTCAAGGTGACCTGACCCGCTTCGGGCACCGACTGCCCATCGCGTCACGCATGGCCACGCGGCGCGATGGGCGGTCGTTGGATCACAGGGCGGCGAGAATTTTGCGGCGGCGTTGTTCGATCTCCGTGGGCATCGCCGGGCCTATCTTGGCGAAGAATTCGCCCGCAGAATCCATTTCGGCTTTCCATTCGGCACTGTCGATCGTAAGCGCGGCGCGGACCTGGCTCGGCGCTATCTCGAGTCCATTCAGATCGAGGTCCTCCGCCCTCGGCGTGATACCGACCGGAGTCTCCTCGCCGTGCGCGCGTCCCGCGATCCGATCGAGCATCCATTTGAGCACGCGGAGATTCTCGCCGTAGCCGGGCCATACGAACCCGCCGTTGGAATCCTTGCGGAACCAGTTGACCATGAAGATGCGCGGCGGCTTTTTGAGCATCTCGCCCATCTTGAGCCAGTGCCCGAAATAATCGCCCATGTTGTAGCCGCAGAACGGCAGCATCGCCATCGGATCGCGCCGGACTACGCCCACCGCGCCGGTCGCCGCCGCGGTGGTTTCCGAGCCCATCGTCGCGCCCATCAGAACGCCGTGAATCCAGTCGGTCGATTCAAGCACGAGCGGCACGGTGGTTGCGCGCCGGCCGCCGAAAATAATCGCCGAGATCGGCACGCCTTTGGGATCGTCGGCATGCGGCGAGAGCGCCGGGTTGTTCCGCATCGGCGTGGTGAAGCGCGAATTGGGATGCGCGGCCTTATCCCTGGAATCCTTCGACCACGGCCTGCCTTGCCAATCGAGCAGGCCCGCGGGCGGCGGCACGTCCATGCCCTCCCACCAGTAGTCGCCGGCGGGCGTCATCGCGACGTTGGTGAAGATCGAATCGTGCTCGACCATCTTCATCGCGTTGCGGTTCGATTTTTCACTGGTACCGGGCGCGACGCCGAAGTACCCGTTCTCCGGATTGACCGCCCAGAGCGCGCCATCGGGACCGACGCGCAGCCAGGCGATATCGTCGCCGACGGTCGAGACCTTCCAGCCCTTGAGCGCGGCGGGCGGCGTGAGCATCGCGAGATTGGTCTTGCCGCATGCGCTCGGAAACGCCGCCGCGACATAGGTGGTCTCGCCCTTGGGACTCTCGAGTCCCAGGATCAGCATGTGCTCGGCGAGCCATCCTTCCTTGCGCCCGAGCATCGAGGCGATTCTCAGCGCGAAGCATTTCTTGCTCAATAGCGCGTTGCCGCCGTAGCCGCTGCCCACCGACCAGATCGTGTTGTCCTGCGGGAAATGGCAGATCAGCCGCCGTTCGGGATTGAGATCGAGCGTGCAATGGAGCCCGCGATTGAAGTCGTCCGATTCGCCCAGCATCTCGAGCGCCGCGCGGCCCATCCGCGTCATAATTCCCATGTTGAGCGCAACGTAGATGCTGTCGGTCAGCTCGACGCCGACCTTGGAAAACGGCGAGCCGAGCGGACCCATTACGTACGGCACGACGTACATCGTGCGCCCGCGCATAGAGCCTTCGAGCCATCCGCGCAGCTTCGCGTAGGTCGCGGCAGGGTCAGCCCAGTTGTTGGTCGGGCCGGCCTCCTCTTTGGTCGGGGTGCAGACCAGGGTGAGATGCTCGGTGCGGGCGACATCGGTCGGATTCGAGCGATGAAGGTAGCATCCTGGATGCTTTTTCTGGTCGAGCGGAATTAAAACTCCCGCGGCTACGGCCTCGGCCGTGAGGCGGTTCTTTTCCGCCTCGGAGCCGTCACACCAGACGATTTGGTCGGGCCGGGTGAGCGCAGCGCACTCTTCGATCCATTTGTTCAGCGTGCGGCTTTGGCTCGGCGACTTTGCCGCGATAGAGCTTTGGGTCACGAACGACGCTCCATATTTCAATATACGGTCGGCGCCCCAGCAGACCTTCGTGACGATTTCATCACGAATTCACCCGAGAACCTACCATTAAACAAAGTATCATATGGAAGCCACAAAGTATAAGCGTGGCTTCTGTCGGCGGGTCAGAGTCGTCGATAGCGTCGCGTGGACGACAAATTAGCTATCAGTAGGCGGCGCTGGCGCGGGCGGCCTCGATCAGCCGCTCGATCTCGTCCTCGGTGAAGCCGGCCAGCAGCCGCGCCTCGCGCGCGATCGTGATCCGGTTCTCGTTGCCCTTGGAGTCCTCGAACGAGGTGCGGCCGCCGCGGGTGTTGAACAGATCGTCGACGCTGTCCTGAAATGCCTGCGCGCGCGCGAGCCGCTCCGGGTCGCCCTCGCAGAGCTTGCGCATCCACGTCGAGCCCATCCGCACATGCGTGATTTCGTCGGCCAGCACGTAATCGACGGCGCGCTCGATTACCTGGTCGCCATTTTTCTGCGCGATACGGATTAGCTGATCGAACACGTCGCATGCGAGGCCCTCGAGCCCCCGGTTGATCCCGGCGACGCGCGCCGCGGGATCGTCAGCCTGGGTGCATCGCCACAGGATTTCCGTTTCGGGATAGTCGCCGGGCGCGCCCTCCAGGTACTCGAGCAGCTTCTGGAAGATTTCGCTGTGGCGCGACTCGTCCCATACCTGGCGCGCCATATCGAGCTGGAACTCCCACGGCGCGTCGGGAAAATCGAACAGCGTGCGGCCCGCCGCCTCCATCGCCTGCAACTCGCCGCAGAAGATTCCATGGAGCCGCGCGCGCAGCGCCTCATGGTCGAACGGAAGTATCCGGTCGTCGAGCCCCAGCTCCTCGCGAATCTCGCGCATCCGGCGTCCGCGCATCAGGACGAAGTTGTCGGGGCGGGCAAGGCGGTCGGCGGCGATCATTTTTTGCATCGGATTAGGCTCCGCGATTCGATTCGGTATCGGCTACTCAGTCGGCTAGTCACTTCACGATTTGGCAACGCGGCATCACGCCTCAGTAGACCGGGCTTCGCGCCACGGCCTGTGTCAGGCGATCGATCTCCTCGTCGCTGAAGCCGGCCAGGAGGCGCGTCTCGCGCGAGATCGTGAGCGTCGCGTCGAAAGCGATCTCGCGTCCGCCCACGCTTTGCGCCACCTGCGGCGCCTCCTCCATCGTGGTGCGGAAGCCGTCGAAGTTAAACAGCGCGTCGATATTCTCCTGAAAGGCGAGCGCTCGCGCGAGCCGCTCCGGATCGCCCTCGCAAAGCTTGCGCATCCACTTCGAGCCCATCCGCACGTGCGTTATCTCATCCGCCAGCACGTAGTCGACCGCGCGCTCGATAATCGGATCGCCGAGCTTTTGCCCGAGCCGGATTATTTGCTCGAAGACGTCGCATGCAAGTCCTTCGAGTCCGCGGTTGATTCCGGCGACGCGCACCGCGGGATCATCGGCCAGCGTGCACGACCATAAAATCTCGCTCTCCGGAAATTCGCCGAGATAGGAGCCGACGTACTCGAGGAGCTTCATGAAAATCTCGGTATGGCGCGACTCGTCCCAGACCTGCCGCGCCATGTCGAGCTGGAACTCCCACGGCGCGTCGGGAAAATCGAACAGCGAGCGGCCCGCCGCCTCCATCGCCTGCATCTCGCCCGCGCATATCCCATGGAGCCGGCCGGGCAGGAAATCCTCCTCGTACGGCATCATGTTCTGCGGCGACAGATTCTGGTCGATTCGCGCCTGGCGCGTGCGCTCGATCGGCACCATGATAGTGCGCTCGGGACGCGCCAGCCGGTCAACGGGAATCATCCTTTGCATCGTGAGCTTCTCCTGACGCTCAAGCCGGGCTGCTCCACCCGGTGCGGCCGCCCGACAGATTATACGCTTCCCAGATCATCCAGCGCCCCTCGACGGGCCCGATTCGGAACTGCGCCGTGAACGGCTCGGCGCCGGGACTGAGTAGCTTGCCCTTTACATAGTAATGATCGTTCGATCGCGCGTACGAGATGATATGCGCCGCGCTCGAGCCGACGCGCGATCGCAGCGCGTCGGTGACCCGCAGGACCTCGGTCAGTGCCTGCGGCATCGCAAGCGCTTCGACTTCATCGAGGCGTCCGCCGGCCAGCAACTCGAAGAGCGCCGCCCCGGCTTCCATCATCGCCGGCGGCATCTCGCGCCGATTCGCGATCGGCTGCGGTCCCATCACGTTGGCACGCTTTCCGAGTTCAGCCATCGCGCTTCTCCACCGCAACGGGCCTCGGAGGGCCAACGCGGCTCCAGGGCATGTTGTCGCGCGTCAGATACTCGAGCTCGGCGATCCGCCATCGTCCGTCTTCCGCCGCGCCCCATCGCACCTGCGTCAACGCCGATCCGCGCGCGCCGCTAAGCCGGACCTTGACGACATATTGCGGCCCGATTCGCGCCCGCGCCACGACCGCGAAGCGATCGAACGGACCCTGTGCGAGCGCCCCCGCGATCGCGGTCCGATACCCTTCGAGCGCCCGCGCCGCAACGGCCGCCTCGGCCGCGGCCGTGTCGCCGGCGATGATCGCGCGCGCGTGCGCTTCGACCGCCTCGTTCAACTTGATTATCTCAGGACGCGGCAGCATCAGCTTCTTCCGAACTTCCGATTCTCGTTGGCGTCTTCGACTTCCAGCCCCGTGACGCCGCCCGCCTGCGCGAGCAACTCTTCAAGATGCGCCTGCCACTTGGCGGCTCGCCGGCTCTTTTCCGGCGTGTCGAGCAGATCGCCGAGCAGCACCATTCCGCGCTCGATATGGCGCTTTTCGTCCTCGACCAGCCGCGCCAGAATCCGCAGCGTCGGCGGCTCGTAGACCGGATTCGCCGCTTCGACATGCGCGCTGTAATGGGTCACCAGATGCGGTTTCAGGACGCGATAGATTCCGACCAGCCGCTCGATCGTCTGCTCCCACTGTTCCTGGTCTTCGATCGCGTTGATAAAAATGGTGAACGCTTCGTTGGGCGATCGCGAAGTCTGCGCGCGGCTGCGCAGTTCACCCAGCCGTTTGCCGAGCGCGTCGGTATGGAGCGCGCACTCATAGACCTGGCGCGCCATTTCGAGCTTGACCGGAATCTCGGGCGTGAGCGCGATCCATCCCGCCATCATCCGCATCATCCGCTCTTCGGCGAAGCGGTAGTTCATGAGGTATTGCGCGCTTTGCTTGACGCTGTAGACCCCATCGAGCGTGCGCCGATCGTAAAACGCCATCCCCGTTAACTCCTTCGCAGAGACTAAGCCTTCGCGGCTCTCTCGCCCGCCGCGAAAAACCTTCCCGCGACTATCGCCGCGATCTCGCGCTTGTAGGTTTCCTTGTCGGTCGAGACTAGGTAGTCGCAGCCCATCGCCCAGCCCGAGCAGAGCATATGAATCGCCTCGACGGCGCTATGGAGGTCGCCGAAACGGATCACGCCCGCGCGCCGCCCGCGTTCGAGCAACTCCTCGACCGTCGAGGTGTAACGCGCCACGCTCTGGCCCAGCGCGGAGCGATAATCGGCGTGGCGCGCGAGGTAGCGCACCTCCTGGTTGATCGTGCAAAAGGCCTCGCGATGGCTGTCCGTTACATCGATAACCGCGCCCATCAGCGCGACCAGTTCGCGCCGCGGATTGTTTGCGCCACGGCGGCGCACGTCGGGAATCATCTCGATCAGCTCGCCGATCATCGAATCGACGATCAGCAGTAGGATGTCGTCCTTGCTCTGAAGGTAGACGTAGATCGAGCCCGCCGCGAGACCCGCTTCAAGTGCGATCTCCTTGACCGTCGCGACATGGAAGGACTTGCGTTCGAGCACGCGGCATACGGCGAGAAAAATCTGGCGGCGCCGCGCGAGCGTGAGTTCGTCGCGCGCGTCATCGATCGCGAGCGGAGCGATATTCCGGATCGCGGCTTTGATAGCGTTGCGCACGATTCGTTCGCGACTCCTGTTCGGCTCGTGATCCTTGCCGGCGCCGCCCGGCGGCTTTGGATTTCCGCCAAGGCCCCCGACCGTGCTTCTTTTTATGAATGAATGCCCATTCATTTGTCAATGAGCAAATTAAGCGGTAGCTTGCCATTCTCGGGGGCTTTCCGATGGATGATCGATACTTTCTAAGGCCGGGCGGATTCGAGCGCGTCTTCAATCGCACTTTCGGCGCGTTGATCCGCCTCGGAATCGGCCTGCGTCACAACTATGTGCTCGAAGTGCGCGGCCGTAAGAGCGGCAACGTCTACACCGCGCCAGTGAACCTGATCGCGATCGAAGGGCGCGACTATCTTGTGGCGCCCCGCGGCGAAACCAACTGGGTCCGCAACGCGCGCGCGGCCGGCCGGATAGCACTCGTCAAGGGACGCAATCGCCGCGAGTTCACCCTGCGTGAGCTCGCCGCTGCCGATCGCCCGCCGATCCTCAAAGCCTATCTCGATCGCTATGCGCCGACCGTCCAGCGCTACTTTCCGATTCCCAAGGGCTCGCCGGCCGATTCGTTTACGGAACTCGCCGTGCGCTACCCGGTCTTCGAGCTCACGCCGGCTAATCGATAACGCGAAGCTCGGTCTCGACGAACTCCTTACGCGCCGCATCCCATGTGAAAGCAGCCGCGCGCGCGAACTTTCCCGCCCGTACCGATATGACGACATAGGCCGTATCGGGATAGTCGGGCTCGTCCGGATCGAACGAGCACGCCTGCGCGCGATCGGTCGCTGAAAAGTAGGCGTCGTGGTCGGGATGCGAATGATAGACGATGCGAAGCTGAAGCTTGCGCTGGTCGATCTCTTCGAGCACCGCCAGATGCTCCTTCGGCTCCATCAGGAAGGCCGTGCGGGCGTCGCGCGGGAACCCGGCGGGGTCCTTCTCGTGCATCGCGTTCTGGATATTGCTGATCGGCCGCACAAGCTCCAAGCCGGTGTCGCCGATTACGAAGCCGCTGCATTCGAACGGGAACTCGCTCTCAGCCTGGGCCACAATCAAAGCGAAGCTCGCGCGGCGGATTTCTATCTGCTTCATCGGTTCGTCACGATTCGAGGTTAGCGGGGGGACGGGCTCGTTCACAATCGCGCACAATATGCCGGGCCCGTGCTACTCGGCGGTCCGCTTGCCCGCGGCGCCGGAGCGAAGTAGTAGAGGGCGCATGGAACGCACAGCTATTACGCTCGGTGGTGTCGCAATCGCGTCGTCGGTGATGAACGCTTCGGGGCCGCATTCGGCGGAGCGGGGAGAGCTCTACGAGCTTGGCGCGCGCCATCGCGGCGCCCTGGTTTTCAAGTCGTGCAATATCGCCGGCCTCGACGCGCCCGACAATCTCAAGAACCGCGGTGTCGCGCACTTTGCCGCGATCGCGCGCGATCTCGTTGCGCGCGGCAAGGTGATCAGCGGCAGTGTCGTGGGCGCCAGCGAGGACGAGATTGTGACCGTCGCGACGGAACTCGATCGCGCGGGTGCGCGGATTATCGAGCTCAACCTCGCCGACGACTACGTCGCCAAGTCCGTCGCGCCGTTCGCCTCCGTCGAGCGGCTCAAGGGTCTTCTCGACCGAGTCCGAAGTTCCGTCGGCGCGGCGATCGCGGTCAAGCTGCCGCCCGGTCCCTCCGTGATCGGCCCCAAGGCAATCGCCGATCTGTTCAAGGCTTCAGGAGTAAAGATCGTGCTCTGCGCCAACGATCTTCCGAAGGACCTCGAGATCGATTCTGCAACCGGAGTGATCAAAGGCGCGGCGCGGCCACTCTCGCAGGCCAACACCTTCTGGCGCGAGGCCGCCGGCGCTTTCGACATCGTCGCGGTGGGCGGAATCAATAGTGGACGCGACGCCTATATCGCTCATCTGACCGGTGCCCGCGCGGTGCAGGTCGGCTCCGCGCTGATCAAGGAAGGCGCGGGAGCGCTGGGCCGAATCGACCGCGAGCTCGGCGAGATGCTCGAAGCGAACGGCAAGGCGTCGGTCGGCGATATCGTGGGACAGGCGCGCTTCGAAGGCTGACCCGCCGCTCGCCATTACATCCATCTTGCGCGCGATCACTCCGCCGGCGCCCGCCCTGGCCCGGCTCTGCGTCGCAGCCGCGGAGCATCGTTCATTAAATTAGCCGCGGTTGTTTCCATTGACAGTAAATCTAAAGAGTGGGAAGCCTGACAAGTGGGGCGGGACGCTCGATCAACTCCGGGATTTCAGAGAGGTGACAGAATCGAAACGTAGCGAATAAAAGGCCAGCCGCCAGGAGGGGCCAAGGATGAAGACCGTCGGAAGATTGTTGCTTATCGCGTTGGTTTTGGCTTTCAGCTCGACGATGGTTTTTGCGCAGGCTGATCTGCCGGGGATGCAACAATGGATGCAGGCTTCGGCCAACGAGGGAACCATCCCCGTCGGCACGAAGATCACCATGGCCAACTGGCAGCAATACAAGCAGTTCATACCGTACAGTATGACGGCGCTCTTCGAAGGCAGCATGGGCTCCTGGAAGATGCCGGCCGACGTCGAGATTGATATCGGCACGACCGAGCACGGATTGCTTCCCAAGAGCTATATCGCCGCAACCGAGAAGTACGGCGACCAGACCCGGCTGGTCTATCTGCCCGACGGCCATATCGATATCCAGGACTACCACGGCGGCGTCCCGTTCCCGAATCCGAAGGATCCGGATATGGGAACCAAGCTGCTGGCCAACAACTTCTTCGCGTACGTGCCGTCGCTCTACCTCAACAGCCCCAACAACACGGGCTCGCTGTGGTTTCAGGATCGCCACGGCAATATCGTGAATCAGACCATCGACGTGGTCTATCGCCAGAGCGGATGGAATACCGATCCGGGCGTCCCGGTGGACGAGAGCTACGATCCCGGTACCTGGTACACCGAATGGAGCATGGTCGAGAGCCCCGAGCAGTCGAAATACACGGCGCTGCTTTCGGTCTTCTACAAGGATCAGCAGGCGAATCCGTTTCCCGATACATACGTCTTTGTGCCGGCGCTGCGCCGTTCGCTGCGGCTTTCGGTTTCGGCGCGATGCGCTCCGATCTACGGCAGCGATTGGACCAACGACGACGCCAAGACGATCGGGTTCAACGGCGGCACCTCGCTCTTTAACGGCAAGATGCTCGGCGAGCGCAAAGTTATCGGCCTGGTCGACTACAATCAGCAATACGCGCAGTTTCCGGCCAACTGGGATATGCCGCTGGGCTTCCCCAAGCCCTCGTGGGGACAGTGGCAGTTGCGTGACGTGTATGTCACGGACATCCGCCGCATCCCGTCCGCAGCCGCCGGCTACTGCTACGGCAGCCGCATCATGTATATCGACAAGGAGTTCTTCTATTCGCTGTGGACCGATCTATACGACGCGAATATGAAGCTCTGGAAGGCGCAGTTCTGGGGTCCGCGGGTTCGCCAGGTGCCTGGCGTCGGGCGCGTGATCACCAACAGCGTCGGATGCGCCTCGTATGACCTGCAGAACTACCACGCGACCTACTGGTCAAGCGCCGGTAATCCGCGCTCGGCCGATCCGCTGTTCAACTCCGATGCGCCGGCCGAGTTTCATGACGGCATAAAGTACGGCAATCCGTCGGGACTCTCGCAGATCGAGCGGTAAGCGCCGCGCACGGGCGCATGGTCTGAATTGCGCAATAACCGAGGGGCGGCGGCAGGATTCCATCTTGCCGCCACCCTCGTATCTGTCAACGGCGGCCTCGCCGGGCGGCCTCGCCTGCCTCTGTCGAGGCGTGACCCGCGACAGCGCGGCGTACCCCGATTCCATTCGCCAGGGGTATGCAGGATCGCGCGGCGCTGGGCGAAGTTTCGGGCTTGGGGTGAAATAGTTGGGGGTGAAATGGTTTCACGTGAAACCATTTCACCCCCAACTATTTCACCCGCACAGACAACCTCACGGAGCAGCGCTGCGAGCGTCAGCCTTCGCAATCGTGGCCGTGAACACGAATCCCGCCGCGACGCCATCAGCGCAGCCCGCTGATAAGGGCAAACCCTTACCGTTCTTTCAGCCGATTGCTGACGTGGGTTTACGGCCTCGCCCGACGCCGTGCGATTGGCCGCGGGTGGCTTGCCGCGCGAGGATGTTGGCATGCGCAGACTGGCGATGCACGGGCGATCGGGCGGAGGTCCGGGGCGTGTGTCCAGGACTGAAAGGAAGCTCGCGGAGCGGCTAAAAACTTATGATCACGCAGTATGTCCGGGAGCACGACCGGACCGGAATTGGAGTTGAGGCATGACGCATGAGCAGCCGCGGCCGACCGCCTATATTCTGAAAAAGTATCCCAGGCTGTCGGAAACCTTCATCCTCAACGAAATGCGCGCGCTGGAGCGGCTGGGAACGCGGCTGCAGGTCTTCTCGCTGCTGCGGACCGAGGGATCGATTGCTCATCCGGCGGTTGCGGAAGTGCTAGCGCCCGTGACCTACTTCCCTGAGCGATTGTGGACCAGGGTTGCGGCTGTCGCCAAGGCCCATATGACTATCGCGATGACGGCGCCGGTCCGCTATTTCCACGCGGCCGGGCTGGCGCTCCTGTGGTCGGCGCGTTCGCGCCGTCCGCTGAGCGTGTGGAAGAATTTTGCCCGTTCCGCATACGTGGCTATCGGTTGCCGTCAGCATCGAGTCCGGCACATTCATGCACACTTCGCCAACGCGCCGGCCACGGTTGCGCGCCTGGTGAGTGTGATGTGTGGCGTTCCCTACAGTTTCACCACGCATGCCAAGGATTTGTATCTGACGCCGCAAAAAGTGATGCGGCGGCGCATTGGGTCGGCACGCTTCGTCCTGACCTGCACGCATTACAATCTTGACTATCTGCGCAGTTTCACGCCCGCTCAGGATTGGGCCAAGCTTCATCTCGTTTACCACGGCATCGATCTGGCGGAATTCCAGCTCCAGCCGGGCGCCCTCAACGGCGCCTCGGGTAACGGAAAGGCTGCCGCCGCCGCGGCTCCCCTCATCTTGTCCGTCGGGCGCCTGGTCATGAAAAAAGGAATGGCCGATCTTATTTCGGCCTGCCGAATGCTGAAGGGCCGAGGAGTTCGATTCCGCTGCATCATCGTGGGTGAAGGACCACTTCGGGCCGAACTCGATTCCCAGATCCGCGAGTTTGGCCTGGAGAGCCTTGTGACCCTGGCAGGAGCGATGGGCCATGATCGCCTGATTTCATTATACGGTCGGGCCAGCGTGTTCACCCTCGTCCCGCATATTACGGAAGACGGCGACCGCGACGGCATTCCCAATGTTTTGGGCGAAGCGATGGCCGCCAGAATTCCGGTCGTTTCCACCTCCATCTCCGGTATTCCCGAACTGATAGAAGATGGCCGAACGGGCCTACTCGTGGCTTCGAGGGATCCGGCCGCCCTGGCCGATTCGCTCGAACGCCTGCTCCGCGAGCCGGGGTTGAGACAGAAGCTTGTGGTTGCCGCTCGGCGCAAAATCGAACACGGCTTCCAATGCTGGGAAACCGCCAAGGCGCTGCGGACTCTGCTGTCGGAAGGACATTCGTGAACGTCGCGGGCGGCGCAGCCGCGATCGGCCGCTTCCACCATGTCAATCGTTAGTCCAGGCCCGGCGCGGCTTCTGCTGGTGCGTCACGCCGAAGCGGAGTGGAATCAGAGCGGACGCTATCAGGGCCGAAGCGAATCGCGGCTCTCGCCACGCGGCGAGGAGCAGGCGCAGGCGCTGGCCAATCGGCTCGCGACCTCCGGCGTTGTGGCTATCGTCGCCAGTCCTTTGCGGCGCGCATCCGAGACGGCACAGATCGTTGCGCGCCGGCTCGGTCTTGCGGTCGTTACCGATAATCATCTGTTGGAACTCGCATACGGCGAATGGGAGGGACTTTCGCAGCCGGAGGTCAAGCTGCGATGGCCAAAGATGCTCCGGTTGTGGAAAACAGCGCCCGAACAAGTGACATTTTCCAGCGGCGAATCGCTCAAAGATGTGTGTGAGCGCGTGCGGTCATTTCTGGCAAGCGCGGCAGCACAGGCGGGGCCGCTTCTGGTGGTGACCCACGACGCGGTCGTAAGGGTCGCGGTTCTCGAAGCGCGTGCTGAACCACTGTCGGAGTTTCGCCGGGTGCGGGTCGAAAATGCCTCGATCACCACTCTCGTTCGTCAAGGCAACCGTTTCACAGTCGAGAGAATCAATGATGTCGGGCATCTTGAGGGTGGTGGCGTCCAGCCTCGACGCGATCCGAGCGGCGCGTCAGGCTAAGAGCGCGAATGCGTTTCCCGATACGGCAGTCTTCGTGCCTGCGCTTCACGGGCACGCGGCGGCTTTCGGTCTCGGGCACCCTTGGCGTTTACTCGAGTTTTCCGATCAGGACGAAAAGAGGCGGCTTGCCGACCCCGTTGGGGCTCTGTTAGTTTTGAGCGGCTAAGGTTGAAAGAGAGTTCCTTCCTTCTGGCGAGCGAAGTCCCCGTCGTCTAGCCCGGCCTAGGACACCGGCCTTTCACGTCGGTAACACGGGTTCGAATCCCGTCGGGGACGCCATCTTTTCCGAGGAAAGCCACGCGGCTTCTCTGAGCAGGCCGGTCCACCGTTCAAACTGTGGCGGGCCGGGCCTGGCGCCAATGGCCTTCGATCTTGAAATCGGAAAGACAGTCAGGCTGAACGCTCGATCGGCACCTCGACGCTAATCGTGGTTCCCTGTCCGACATTCGAGCAGACTTCTATCCTGGCGCCGATCATGTGGGCCCGTTCACGCATCCCGACCAATCCGATCGCGTGCTGATCCGAAATCTTGTCGACATGGAAGCCATTACCATTGTCCTCGATCGCAACACGAAGACTCGGGCCGTCGTTGGAGAGGCTGATATGAATTTCCCTGGCCTTTGAATGCCGGCCAATATTGCTCAAAGCTTCCTGAACGATCCGGTAGAGGTTAAGGCCAGCTTCGTGCGAAAGCTCGATACTTGAGCTTCCGAGATTGTCGGAAAGCCGCAAAGCCATCCCGCTGCGGTGAGCGAATTCAGCGGCGTAAGCTTTAAGCGCCTCCAGTGGATTAGTCTCTTTGAGTTCTGACGGCCGCAGTGCCGCGCTCAGTTCGCGCGTGACCCGAATCGCCTCACGGACGGTCTCGGTCGTATCCATGAGGCGCGCTCGGCGGTCCTCGCCAGGATCAGTAAAATGGCGCAGACTCCAATCGAGATCCAGGCTCACCGCCGTCAGCAACTGTCCAATCTGGTCGTGCAGCTCACGGCTCATCCATCTGCGTTCATCCTCCTGAACCGTCAGCAGCCGGGCCGCAAGGTTGCGGAGTTGTGCGCTGGACCCTATCGCGAGATCCCGGGTTCGATGGAGTTCCTCGAAACTTTGCCGCAGAGAGCTTTCGTGGTCACGGATACTGGACATCAGCAGCCACATCAGCACGCCGACCACGGTATAAATAAGCGAAGTAGTGCCAGCCTCGAAGTATTCGCTGATCGAGGCGAAGGTATAGACTCCGAGAAAATTGAGAAAATCGGCGACCACGATGACGATCGCCAGTTCCGCGAAGGTGAGGCTGAAGGCGGCCTCGAGCACCGGCACGATCATCAGTGCGAAGTACTGACTATCCTCCTCCCGCGAAAGCATCGTCAGAGTGGCGGCGAGTATCGTATTCAACGCTATCGAGCACCAGGAGAGCAGCCACTGCGCATTCGGTGACAGCGGCGTCCGCTTCATCCGAATCCACACCAGCTCCGCCATCTCGATTATCAAACCGGTAGCGAGCGTCATCGTAACCGGCATTGAAAACCTGCCGAAGTATCCGACGAAAAGGGTTTGGCTCAGCAGTAACGCTCCGATCATGACGAGATTGAGCGTGGTGAAAATCGTTTTCTGCCGACGAGGCGAAGTGATCAGCATCGGCGTCGAGCCCGGCTGCCAATCTTGAGCGGATTTATTTTTCAACGTCCAAAACCGGCTCATCTCAATAGCGTTTCTGGGAGCGATGGCCGAGCTATGGTAGCTGTTTCTCCCTGATGTAGCCAAACCTGCCGCATAGTTGATTTCAAGGTTCAATCTCAATGCAGGGCAGGCTTTGGCGCTGCGCGGTCGCGCGGCGCAGCGGTCATTTGACCTGACCAACTGGAAACCCATAAAAGCTAAGAGCAAGAATCATATGTTGCTCAGGCGCGCCGCAGCCTCCTCCTCGGGTCACACGATTGTGATCGTGGACGATCAGGAGGAGACCCTAATCTCCAGTCGAATGTTGTTGGAGAGAGAAGGGCACCAGGTCCTCACTGCCGCAAGCGGCGCAGTCGCGCTGGAGGTGTTGAACTCTTACCGCGTGGATTTGCTGCTGATCGATTATTTCATGCCGCGGATGAACGGAGAGCAACTGGTTCAAGCTATCCGATCTTTTGATCAGGAAGTTCAGGTTATTCTGCAAACTGGCTATTCGGGGGAGAAGCCGCCGCGCGAGATGATGCGGTCGCTCGATATACAGGGTTATCATGACAAGGCCGATGGGCCTGACCGGTTGCTTCTGTGGGTGGATTGCGCGCTCAAAGCGTCGGACCAACTGCGGCGGGTGACAGAGACGAGGGCGAAGCTGCTCGAATCGGAGCAGCATCTGCGGCGTCTTTCGAGCCGGCTGCTGGATGTGCAGGAAGAGGAGCGCTCGCGTATCAGCAGTGAGCTGCATGATCAGCTCGGGCAACTTCTGACGGCGATAGGCCTCGGCGTGGAATGGGCGCTTCATCATTGTGCGGGAGAATCGACCGAAATCCTGAGGCAACTAAAGCAATCAAAGCGGCTGGCGGACGAAGCGATCCAGAAAATGCGGGAGATTTGCTCGACCTTACGGGTGGCCGACTGGAGCGATCGCGGACTGGCCGCGTCACTGCGGGCATGCGCATTGGAGTTCGAGCGCCGCATCCCGATCACAGTCAGGTTCTTCGGGCCGCAAGCGGATGAAGAGCTCGATGGGGAAGTGATTCGAAATGTCTGTCGTATCGTTCAGGAAGCGCTAAACAATGTTGCCCGCCACGCGAGAGCTACCGCGGTTTCCATCAGTCTGAGCCGCCACGACGATCAGTGGATACTCTCACTCGCGGATAACGGGGTGGGCTTTGATACCGCCAAGGGTTTGGATTCACGCGCGACCGGACTTATCGGAATGCGCGAGCGAGCGCGCCGGATCGGAGCACAGTTCGAGGTGGAATCGGTTCCGGGAGGGGGAACCCGCGTAAGGCTGAACGTTGGAAGATATGCGCGGGTGCAACCGGAAGCTTGATGGTAATCTGCCAGGCTGGACGATCGAATGCCAAGGGATGCAAATTCTAAAGGGATAACAGGACGATGCCAATCAGCGTCTTGCTAGTGGATGACCATGCGATCGTGCGCGAGGGGCTCAGGCGGCTGCTCGAGGACTATCCCGAAATCAAAGTTGTCGGCGAGGCTACCGACGGAAACGAAGCGCTGCGCATGGTGCGCCAACTCAAGCCCGACGTGGTGCTCATGGATCTGTCGATGCCGGGTCTGGACGGACTCGAGGTGACCAAGCGAATTGTCGACGAGGGGCTCGAATCGCGGGTGCTGATTCTGACGATGCATGCGAATGAACACTATGCGGTGCGTCTATTGCGAGCCGGAGCGCACGGATTTGCTGGAAAAGGGATCGCAAGCGAGGAGCTGGCCGAAGCGATCGGCAAAGTCAGCCGAGGTCGCAGATATCTTCCCGCGGCGCTCATGGACGCAGTGCCGTTGTCTTACGGTAGCAAGGTCGGCGGCGCCTCTCCTTTGGAAACGCTCTCGGACCGGGAATTCCAGGTGCTCAAGCTGCTGACTGACGGGCTGAGCGGGTCGGAGATTGGGGAGAAGCTGCATCTGAGCGTCAAGACTATCGACACCTATCGGGCGCGGCTGCTCGCTAAGCTCGATCTTAGTTCGACGGCTGAGTTGATACGCTTCGCGTTGCGCCACGGCGTGGTGGAAAACACCTGGTAGGAAGCGAAGGTTCTTGTAGGGGAATCACTGATACGGCTTTCAGGGTTTGCCCTATCCAGCGGCGCGACAGCCAGGGGGTAAGATACCTCCATGTTATCTCAGCGACGTTGGCGAATTCTGGCTTTATTACTGCTCGTTTGCTGCGTGATAGCCGCCAATCCAGCTCCGACCAAAGCCGGATGTGGCTGTAGCAAACCGCCACCGCTGCCTGGGGCGGTCATTCCTAACGTTGCCTTTGAAGGGATGTCGGTGACGTTGTTCAATCCCGTCTTCGCAGTGGGACAGATCTGGACGGTCACTTTCACGGGCACCTCAGGCTCGATGGCGGTGACGGTGCCCGTGATAAGCCGGCGCAATATCACCGACGCGACTGGAAAAACGGTAACGCCACAGTTGCCGGTTTCGGTGCCGGAGGTGCTTGGTCCCGTGGCGATCTCGGCTACGGACGGAAGCTCGTCGATGACTATTCCGGCGAGTGACTTCATGGTACTCGGCAAGCCGGTAGCCGTGGCTGAGTCCAATCAGGAAATAAGCTCAGCGGCGTATTCGGTAGGGGTCGGACTGGACGGAACGTTGTGGGTTGGGATCGGTGGATTAGCCGACGTCTGTGAGCCAATTGAAATCGACGCCAAGTTCACGGGATATCCGTTGCAGTTTGGCTTCGGTGATGTTTCGATTATCAACCTGCAGGGATTTTTCATCGACACGTTGAACACGCAAAGCGCAGGCCATGTGGCCTTTCAACCCGCCGACGATCCGACTGAAGACAGCACCAAGTTGATCTATTTTCGGCATAGTTTCGAGCAGTACTGCCACGATCATCTGCCGGGTGGCCCGCTGCAGGTCGATCCCCTCGACCCCAACTGGCATCTGTCGGGCTCGCCCCATGTTGACTATTCGACGCTGTTTTTTGCGATCTCGGGGGTACTTCCCGATGGCTCGACGCCAACCCCGGGCGCACTCGCTGCAAATCTCGATCTTCAAGTAACCGTGTATACAGATACTCAGGGCTTATCGTGGGCGCCCGAACAGCCAGAAGAGGATGTGGCCTCGGGCTCGGCGCCGGCTGCGACTTCGAGTCCGTCACCGATTCCAACAGCGGCCGCGGCCTCGCCACTGCCCACGCCGACCGGCGGTTAGAATGAGGCGTTATTGACTCGACCCGGCTTCCAGTCTGATCGTCGGCGAGAGAGGCGGGAGTTTGTAACGGCTATCGATAAGAGGTCGCGTAAGGACTATTCCAGAATGCGGATAGCGGGAGTCCTTGCGGACTGCCTGTTGGTGGCTTTTGGGGCGATCCTCTACACTGTGGCTATTCCGCCCGCTGGATGGAGTCTGGCGGGCTGGTTTGCATTGACGCCGCTGATGCTACTGGCGCGGCGTCATGACGCAAGATGGGCGGCATTGGGGGGATTCGCCTATGGAACACTGATCTCCGCCGGAGTGGCCGGGTGGCTGCGGGGCGCTATCTCGACCTACTTTAATCTCGCACCGCCGTCTGGTTTTCTGCTGACCTTCGCTGCCTACGGATACTATGTGGGTACATATACGGCTCTGGGAGCCGCCGGATGGTCCCTGTTGATGCGCTGGGAAAGGCCGGTGCTGCGCTGGGTCTCGGTGCCGGCGTTGTGGGTAGGTATCGAGTTTGCGCGCGCGACACTATTGGCTGGATTTTCATGGGAACTGTTAGGCTATACCGTTTACCGTGACATTCGCCTGATTCAAATCGCCGATATCACCGGCGTGTGGGGATTATCTTTCCTGATCGCATTCACCAGTTATGTAGTCGCTGAGTTGGTAGCTGCTGTTATCCCGGGCGGTGAGTGGTTTGGCTTTAAGCGAAGGTTCTCACTTGTGCCGCCCGTCGCGGCGACTGCGAGCATTGCGCTGGTACTGCTTTATGGCCAGATCAGGTTGATAAACTGGTCAGACACAAAGAGCTCGGACTCGGCGAGCGTCGCGCTGGTCAGAACAAATCCGTCCGATGCTAAACGGTTTCAGCGAATGCGCTACGCCTCGAACATGGCGGAGTACGTGCGTCTAACCGAAGCGGCGGTTGCGCCGGGCAGAGTCGATCTGGTGGTATGGCCCGAATTCGCCCTGAGCTTTTATCTCGACCACGAACCAGTGGTGCGCGCGCAACTGGGGGTGCTCGCGCGCAGTTTGCGATCAGCGCTGCTGATCGGTGCGCCGCGATTCAACAGTGCTACTGGTCGGGCACGGGTCTACAACTCCGCCTTCTTTTTCAGTGCCGATGGAACCCTGGAAGGCTACTACGACAAAATCCGTCTGCTGCCTTTTGCGGAATATCAGCCTGCGATCGCCCCTGCTATAGCCGCCCGTGTGCCGGAGGACCCGAGCGGGTTCAGCGCTGGCGATCGATCGGTCGTCTTCGACCTTCCATCGACGACCTTTGGAGTACTAATCTGCTATGAAGTGACGTATCCCTCGCTGGCCCGGCGACTGACGCTGGCGGGAGCTCAGTTTTTGGTAAACATTTCGAACGATAGCTGGTTGACTAAGGAGGGCGACGCGGCGGCCCTGCAACATTTTTCGATGGCCGTGTTCAGAGCCGTGGAAAACAAGCGGACCGTGGCGCTATCAACCATCCGCGGCATTTCCGGTTTCGTTAGTCCCGTTGGCCGGCCATATAGCGTGTCCGGCGAAGGTCGGGGAGTGATTATTGGAAGTGTCCCGCTTGGTCACAAACTGACGATCTACACGCGCCTGGGCGATTGGTTCGCCTGGCTTTGCAGCGCCCTGGCCGTTGCGGCCGTGGTCGGGAGCCGCTGGGAGCGAGCATGACGGCTCTAACGCGCCAACGAAGGCGCACCTGCTATGCAGCGGCGCTCGCGCTGACCGTGCTTGGGATCGCACTCGTATGTACGCTGACGAGCCGGCGCTGGATTGGCCGGACGTTTCCCGGCTTTTTCGTGATGGCCAACAAAGTGGTCGCCTCGGTCAGCCTGCCGGACTGGCCGGTGGCGGGGAGCGGGATTTATCAGCGCGCCGTCATTGCGGTAAACGGGACGCCCGTGGCGGACGCGAACGAGATCTACGCAGCCGTGCAACGCCTGCCGGTGGATTCCGAGATTAGCTATGCGCTTGAAGAGGGTAATACGAAATCGACGGTGGTCATGCGATCTCGGAGGTTCGACTACGAGGACTATGTTCTTATCTTTCCCCCATACCTGTTGTCCGGTATCGCACTTGCGCTGATCGGAATTGTGGTGTGGTGGCTGGCGCCGGAAGCGCCCGCCAGCAAGGCGTTGCTCATAGGCGGCATTGCGGGCGGCGTGTTCGCGGTTACCGCGACGGATCTATATTCACCCGGGCATTTTTTCCGCTTGCACATCCTGGGCGAGGCGTTTTTTCCCGCCAGTCTGGAGATCCATCTTGCATTGGTATTTCCGGCGGATCGGTTGCGGCGGTGGCGCAAGGTACTCGTGGCCGTCCCGTACGCGGTCGCAGTCGCACTCAGTGTACCGTACGAGATCTACCTGTATAGGCCGGCGGTCTATTCACTGATTCATAATCTATGCATGATCTACGCTGGGGTCGGCGGTGCTATTCTGCTTGGCGCGGTTACATGGGACTACTTCAGCAGTGAGTCGTATGCGGTCCGCCAGCGGATACGGATCATACTACTTGGACTGATCGCCGGTTTTGGTTTCCCGGGATGTCTGATGTTCTATTCTGGGATCGCCGGAGGCGGCATCCCGGTGAATTACGCGGGCTACACGGTCTTCCTTTTTCCGCTGAGCGTGGGTTATGCGGTTCTCAAGCATGATCTTTTCGAAATTGACCGATTCCTCAAGCGCAGCGTCTATTATCTCGCCCTTACAACAACGCTGATTGTCGGGTACGTAGGACTGCTGAACATCCTCGACCTGGAACTGCACACCTCGAAATTCGGCCATTCGCTGGCCTTTTCGCTGCTGTTTCTGTCGGGCGCGGCCTTGATGCTGAATCCGCTCAAGAATCTGCTGCAAGGATCGATCGATCGGATATTTTTCCGACTGCATTACGATCCCCGGGCGGTCCTTGAAGCCAGCGGAGCGGCGCTGACCTCGACCCTTCGGCTGAACGAAACCATGTCGATCATCTGGAACACGATCGCAACAACTTTGGCGGTCAGGCAGTGTGCTATCTTTCATTTCAAGGGCTACCCGCGAAGATATGCTTGGGCATACCCGCCCAGAGGGGATGCTGTCGTGTTCGCGCCGGACCATCCATTGGTGCAGAGGCTCAAGTGTTCCAGGAAGAAAGTCTTCACCCCGGAGGACGGGAGGGGCTCAGAGCTGGGCACCGAACTGGAAGCGGGCGCGCGTGGTGCGCTGGCGGAGCAAGGCGCGGCGCTCGCGGTGCCTCTGGAGCTAAACGACGATCTGCTGGGATTCATTTTGCTAGGCCGCAAGGAGTCGGGCGCTTTCTTTTCGGCCGACGACATCAATTTTCTGAGCGCACTTGGTAATCAAAGCGCGCTCTCGATTGCGAACGCCATCGCTTATGAGGAAATCGCGGCACTCAATGAGGATCTCGAGGAGCGCGTCAACAAGCGGACGCGCGAGCTCGCGCGCAGCAATGAGGATCTGCGCCTTGCGCTCGAACGTCTAGGGCGGGCGTATCGTGATTTGCAGCAAAGCCGCGAGGATTTGACGCGTTCCGAGAAAATGGCGGCGCTGGGCAGATTGGCAGCGGGTATCGCGCATGAGATGAACACTCCCCTGGGCGCTTCGATGACCTCGCTCAAACTGATTCAGGATCTGCTCGAGGAGCAGCGAAACTCGCTGCGTGAGGCGGGTCTCGAGCGAGCGGAAACTCTCTCGATAGACAGGGACCTTGCGCAATTAGTCATCAACACGCGCGAGTGGATTGAAAAGGCGGCGGCGCACATACGCAGCCTCAAAGCACACACCCGGGATCTGAAGCAGGAAGAGCGCAGGAGCTTTGCGGTGCGCGAAACTCTCGATCAAATCCGGCCGCTGCTTGCTCATCGGTTACGACTCGCCGACTGCACGCTCACAGTGACCATTGGTTCGCCCGAGCCGATCCTGTTTGGCGAGCCCGGCCGACTCAGCCAGGTGTTGACGAATCTGATCGTGAATGCGATCGACGCGTATGCAGATTGCGCCAGCCAGCATCCGGATGTCGCAGTTGACGTAAGTATCCAGGAGACTAAGGTTCTGATCGCAATTAGCGACAGCGGCTCCGGCATCCCACCGGAGAATCTCAAGAGGATTTTTGACGAGTTCTTCTCGACCAAACCGCTGGGCACCGGTACAGGCCTCGGCTTGCCAATTGCTCGCGATATTGTGTCGAATCTGTTCGGCGGCACGCTGACAGTTCAGTCCACGGTTGGCAAGGGAACGAAGTTTACTGTGCAGATTCCGTGCCGGCCCGGGCCTGAGGCCGAGGAAACTGCAGCGCAGATGCGCGTGCCCGGCGAGGACTCTTCGGCAGGCGAGCCTGGGAAGCGACATTCGGATCGCACGACGAATCTCCCAAGAGGCTCGGAGGAGTTGCGGACTCGCCGCCCGACCTCCGCGCCGCATGCAGGCTTCAGGGGGCCGACTGGCGGCGAGGACCGTTAGAGTAGCCCAAGCGCGCCGGCTTCGAGCTGAAGTTACTCATACCTGAGTGCCTCGATAGGATTGAGCATCGACGCCCGTCGGGCCGGATAATAGCCAAAGAAAACTCCGACCGCGACCGAAAACAGCAAGCCGCCGGCGATCGCCGCAGGCGAAATCAGGGTAGGCCAGAGGGCGATCAGTGAGATCGCCTTGGAAGCTATCAGGCCCAACGCGACACCACTCAGTCCGCCTATAGTGCTAAGGACGATGGCTTCGGTGAGAAACTGAATGAGTATATCGGAACGGCATGCGCCGATAGCCATTCTGATTCCTATTTCACGAGTCCGCTCGGTGACTGATACCAGCATTATGTTCATAATGCCAACCCCGCCGACCAGCAACGAAATGGATGCAACCGCGCCGAGTAGGATAGTCAGCACGCGGCTTGCGTTCGCGGACGCCCGCGCTACTTCGGAGAGGTTGCGAACACTGAAGTCGTCCTCCTTCTGGGGGAGAATATGATGGCGCTGGCGTAAAGTGTGGCTCAGCTCGGCGATGGCCGCGTTGATCAGGCCGGCAGTGGGCGCCTTTACATAGATCGCGTTGACCTTGCCCAGGATCCTGGGCGGGCCGCCGTAGAGTGCGGTGCTGGCCATAGTCGAACCCAGTTGCAACGCGTTGGTTTGAGTTGTCTGGGGAAGCGCCGCGCCGAGGACCTTGCGTTGGGCGGTCCTGAAAGGCATCACAATCACATCATCCTGATCCTGGCCGGTGGTGGTCTGCCCCTTAGAAGCCAGGATGCCGATGACGGTGAAGGGCACGGACTTGATTCGAATCAAGGCGCCGAGCGGGTCCTCATCGGGTTCGAAGAGGTTGTTTGCCGCGGTTCTCCCGAGCAGACAGACGGTGGCGGCCGCCCGGGCCTGTTCAGCGCTGAAGGTATGACCGGCAACGACCGGCCAGTCGCGCACGGTCAAAAAATCAGGTCCGGCACCGACGATCAGGGTGCTCCAGTTGCGATTGCCATTTACAACCTGCGCGGCCTGTCGCATGACGTAACTCACCTGGCCCGCGGCGGTATCGTTCTCGGCAATTGCCTGCGCGTCGCCAACAGTGAGTTTGGAATTGCTGCCGCTGCCTGCCCGTACTCCGCCGGCGGTGGTGGTGCCGGGCAGAACCACGATCAGATTGGTGCCGAGGCTGCGGATTTTCTCTTGCACCGAGTAGCGGGCGCCCTCGCCAATCGCGACCATCGCCACGACGGCCGCCACGCCGATGAAAATGCCAAGAACGGTAAGCGCGGCGCGCAGTTTGTTGCGCTGGAGCGCCCTTAATGCGATGCGCAGCGTCATCGGCGCGGAGACTTTCAGATTTCGCTGGCCCCCGCGCGCCGGCGCGGAGTGTGGAAGCGGCGGCGGCGCCTCCGCGTGCGGGGCGCGATTCTCGGTGCGATCGCGGCGAGGACGGTCCGAAATCGCGATGCCGTCGCTGAAAGTGATCACGCGGTCGGCATACGCGGCGACCTCGGCGGAATGCGTGACCAGTACGATGGTAAGATTCTGTTCGCGATTGAGCCTGCGCAGCAGCTCCATGATCTCGACGGAATTGTGCGAGTCAAGATTTCCGGTTGGCTCGTCTGCCACCAGAATTGCGGGATCGTTGACCAGTGCCCGCGCGATAGCGACCCGCTGCTGTTGGCCCCCTGAGAGCTGGCTGGGACGATTGTGCTCGCGGCCGCATAGCCCCACCATCGCGAGCAAATCGAGGGCCCGGTGATGCGCGTCGGAGCCGGAGTAGAGCAGCGGCATCTGGACGTTCTCGAGCGCGCTTTCGCGGGAAAGAAGATTGAAGCTTTGGAAGACGAAGCCGACGAGATGGCTTCGAATCGCAGCAAGGGCTGGCTCCGCGAGCGAACCGACGTTCACGCCGTTAAGCAGATACTGGCCGCTGGTCGGACGATCGAGGCATCCCAGGAGATTCATCAGCGTTGTCTTGCCAGAGCCGGACGCGCCCATGATTGCGACAAACTCGCCGGAGTGGATGCTCAGGCTCACTCCCCGCAGCGCCTGCACCTCGGTTTCGCCGAGAAGATAGCGTTTCGTGACTTGGCGGACCTCTATTAGCGCGGCCATTGTTGGATCCTTCAATTTGCAAGTTGCAAGTCAGCCGTGGCAGCCGCCGTGTCGGCGGGCGAGATTTCGCCGGTCACGACCCTATCGCCTGTCTTGAGGCTACCGCTCAGGAGCTCGACATGTTTGTCGTCGGCCAGTCCGACTGAGACTGTGACTGGCACGAGACGCCCGAGATGCCGGAGCCATAGTCTTGCGGGCTGGGGTTGGCCTGCCGCCAGCGCGGTTCGGTTCAGGTGCAATCGCGGAGTGCTGCCGCGCGGATTGAAGTGCAGCGCGTCAAGCGGGACTCTCAAGGCGTCTTCGCGCTGGTCGCTGACGATAGTAACATCAGCCGTCATCCCAGGCTTCAGCGACAAGTCCTTATTTGCGACGTCCACTACGACGTCATAAGTGACTACGTTTTGAACGGTGATGGGGTTCTGCCGGACCTGGTTGACGACGCCCTTGAATTCGCGGTCGGGAAAAGCGTCGACTGCGAACGAAGCACTGTCGCCGGGAGCGATGCCGCCGATGTCGGATTCGCTTACGCTGCAATCAACCTGCATCTGCGAGAGATCTTGAGCGATAAGAAAAAGCGTCGGCGTCTCGAAACTCGCCGCCACGGTCTGGCCGACATCGACATTGCGCGCCACCACAACGCCGTCAACCGGTGATACTATGGTGGTATAGTTAATGTTGACCTGGGCCTCCTTAAGTGATGCTTGCTGCTGATCGATAAGCGCCCGATCCAGCGCCATCTGCGACAGCGCCTGTTTGTAGGAGCTCAAGTAGTTATCGACGATATCTTGCGAGACCGCACCGACAGCCAGGAGGCCTTCGGTGCGACGGTAAAGCAATTCTTTGTAGCTCATGTCGGCCTGATCCTTCGCCAGCTGAGCCTGCGAGTCAGCCACCAGTGCGCTCGCCTCCGCGGCTTTCAGTTCGAAGGGCCGCGGATCGATCTTCGCGATCGGTTGTCCCTGTTTCACGGGCGAATTGAAGTCGGCGTAGAGCGCGATTATTGGCCCGGAAACATAGCTGCCCACTTGGACCGTTATTACGGGATTCACTGTTCCGGTCGCCGCGATGGAACGCACTATCGGCCCGCGGCTAACTTCGCCGGTTCCGTATTGTAACGGGTGCACGGCCTCTCGCAGGTAGTATACAAAGGCGGCGATAAGCAGGAGCAGAGCGAGCGCCGCCCAAGCGACCATGCGTGCGTTGAAGGCGCGGCGCGGCGTCGCAAGCGATTCATCAAAAGGCATGCCCGCGTGGAGATCGTGCGATTGAAGCTGTTGAGCCATCTTCTTAACCAGTACCTTTATTCCAATGGTTGAACCTGAGATCGCCGGGTTTCCACCATCGGCTAGAATTGCGCATACCACGGAGTGTGGTGAGGATTCGCAACTTTGAAGTCGATTTGGAAGCTCTCGAGCAATGTACCTTGTGCATGCGCAAGAGTGAGCTTGGCGATTTCGAGATCAACTTGCGCCTGAACCTGACTGCTCATCGCCGCGATGAATTCCTGCTGATACTGCAAAAGTTCATGCGTATCGGCGAAGCCCGTGCGGTAGCGCGCTTCATCAGCGGTCAGCGCGTAGCGCGCGAAGCTCACCGCGGCGGTCGTCTCCGTTACGCGCGCCGCGCTGGTTCGGACTCCGCTCAGCGCGGCCTCCACCGCGGCGACAATGCTCGAGAGCTGAGCGCGGTACTGAAGCACCTGCTGTTGGTACTGGATGCGGGCTTGGGCCAGGGCCGCGTTGGCGTAATCGTTATCGAGCGGCATCTGGAAATTAAGTCCGACGGCGTAGTTGTAGGCTTGGAGACCCCACAGGCGATTGAGCGCGTTGTTGTAGACGCCGCTGAAGGGTGAGGCGATTCCGCTTTGACCCGAAGCAGTGTTGCAGTTGGGAGCTACTATTGATGAGTGGACGCAGTTCAGGTCGCCAGCGGTCGAGTTGATGCCGGCCCCGGCACTGAAGTTGAGCTGAGGAAGGGTCTGATTTTTCGCGTAGCGCAACTGCAAAAGCATCGCGCGTACGGCTTCGCGCAGCGCCGACAATTCCGGCCGGTTCTCGATCGCGAGTTCAAGCGAGTCTTCATCATTGGAGATGGCAACTACACCAGTGGGTTGTTCCGAGGGCTCGACGCGCTGAGCGAGCATGCTCACTGACGAATCGAGCATGACATCCTGGCGCAGAACCGCGCTGGTCGCGCCGACCGCGTTCTCCGCCGCGGAAACGCCGGCCTCGGCCGCGGCCGCCTGCGACTGCGCCTCCTTGACGGCGATCATTGGCGTAAGACCTCTGCCGTTGGAAAACAGATCCTGGCGCACAAGGTCCTGGGCAAGTGCCAAGGCTCCGCGCGCGACGCGCAGATTCGCACGCGCCAGCACTACGTTCCAGTAATCAGTCGTGACCTGCAGAACGAAATCGGAAAGCTGCTGCTCCAGGTTGAATTGGGCTTGGCGTTGGCCGGCCTCCGCCACCCTGACTCCGATAGTAGCGAAGCGCAGACCAAAATTTCGCAGCAGCGGCTGAACCAATGAGATCTGAAGGCTGGGATTGTATGATGGATTCACTGGCCAGTAGAGCGAGTTTGACTGGAGATGGGTGTTGTCGAACGTGACCGTTAAGGCGCCGTTGGTTGTTGCCAGCAATTTGCTGATGCCGAAATTCCAGTCGTATTGCTTTTGCTCGAAGAGTGGAGAACCACCGGTAGAGAGGATCGAGCTTACCGGAGTGACTCCCTTGGTATCCTTAAGCGTGGCGTTGAGGCTGGGATCGAAAGCGCCGTTAGCTTCGCGCACTGATTCGAGCGACGCGAGCGGACTGAGCAGGTCCGCGCGCATCGCCGGATTCTTACGTAGCGCGAAGTAGACGGCCTCCTTGAGCGTCAGGCTGGCGGCGCTATTATCCTGCCGCGAAACGTAAGCCTGTCCGGGCTGCAAATCGGCGGGCAACTTTTCATCCTGCGACCACTGTCGACGCAACGTGGCTGGCCCTCCTCCGCGCTGCTCAAATGTCCGGCGCCGAGCGTGCGAGACGCTCGTGCGCGGCGGCGGAGGCGACAAAACAGGCTGGGCGGCAAGTAAGGGATTGACGGAGCCGTACGTATTCGCACCCGCGCTGGATGCGGCGATAGGTCCCGACCCGCCGGACACACTCGCGCTGGGCGCGGCGCTCTGGGCGGCGCACGGGCTCACGGCGAGAAGAAGAATCAAGGGGGAAAAACGCCATGCTGACCGCACCGATCGCAGGACGTTCGCATGAGCCGCGGCAGGGCGCGCGCAGCGCGTCCGGGCATTCCCTCGGCTTATTTCGATCATATGCTTGCGCGTGCCGAGCCCGTTGTGCTGGCCGCCTCCGAATACTCGTCAGAGAGTTCACGAACACCTTGTTCGATTGTGATCATCGGCCGCCATCCGAGGATCTCTTTCGCCTGGCTGTAATCCGCCAGCGTATCGCGGGCGTCTCCCAACCGGGGCGGCGCGCTCTCGATCGGTCCTCCGATCAGGGCCGCGAGGTGATTGATGCTGACGTTGCGCCCCTGGCCGATATTCAGCGGACGGCCATCGGCGATAGCACAATCCATGGCCAGCAGATTTGCCTGTACGACGTCCCGCACGTGGGTGAAATCGCGCGTTTGTTCGCCGTCGCCGTGAATAGTCAGAGGCTTGCCTTCACGCCGGGCGCGCAGAAAATGGCCGAGCACCGTCACATAGGCGCCGTCCACAGTCATGCGCGGCCCGAAGACGTTGAAGTAGCGCAGGGTCAAAGTCTGTATCCCAAACAACGAGTGAAACATTCGCGCGTATTCCTCGCCGACGAGCTTTTGCAGAGCATACGGATTGAGCGGATTGGGTTTCATCACTTCGCGCAGCGGCAGCGCAGGCTGGTTGCCGTAGACTGACGAGGAACCTGAGTAGATGACGCGCCGCACGCCCTGATCACGCGCGGCAAGCAGGACGTTCAATGTCCCTACCGCATTGACCGAATGGGTCTCGACAGGATTTGAGATCGAGAGCGGCACGCGCGCGAGCGCCGCGGTATGAAAGATACAGTCTACGCCGGCCACGGCGGGCATGATTGCGGGAAGATCGCGGATGTCAGCTTCAATCAACTGCGCGCGCCGATTGAGGTTCCCACGTTGTCCGGTCGAAAAGTTATCGAGCACGCGCACCCGCATGCCTCGATTAAGCAGTGCGTCAGCCAGGTGAGAACCGATGAAGCCGGCGCCGCCGGTGACCAAAACGAGGCGATTGTCTGTTGCCATATTTCCTCCGTATCGCGAATCGCTCACGCACTTCGCGAAAGCGCCGAAGCGTTTGTTGAACGTCTGTTTCATTGCCCTATAGCCCGGCCGGCCGAACGGGTGATTTCTCCATCGCCGACGCCTGATTCAGAAGCGCTACTCGATACCAGGGCTGGCGGACGCACTGCGTCTTCCGAAGCTGCTCTCATGCCGAACATCCGCGCGTAACGTCCGCCGAGACCGAGCAGGCTGTCGTGGGTCCCGCGCTCGACGATGCGGCCGTCCTCGAGGTAGAGAACCAAGCCGGCGTCTGCGACGAGTTCGAGGGTATGGGTCACCAGAAAGGATGTGCATCCGCGTGACAGGCGCTTTAACGCGTCAATGACGGCCGCGCTCGCTTCACGGTCGAGCCCGTGGGTCGGCTCGTCGAGGATAAGAATTGGCGCGCGACGGACGGCGGCGCGGGCGATCGCGATGCGCTGCCGCTGGCCGCCCGAGAGGGTGGCGCCGTGCTCGCCGACAATCGTCTCGTATCCCTCGGGCAACGCTTCGATGAAAGAGTCAGCATTGGCGAGTCGGGCCGCGGCCTCGATTTCTTCCGTAGTGGCGTTTGACGCACCGTAGGCGATATTGTCGCGCAGGCTCGCGGCAAACAGCACGCTGTCCTGCAGCACGATGCTGATCTGGCCGCGAAGTGAATTGATCGTATATTTCCTGATGTCCGTGTCGTCGGTCGTTATGGTTCCGCTACCGACGTCGTAGAGACGCAATAGCAAGCTGACCAAAGTTGACTTTCCGCTGCCCGACGGACCGACCAGAGCCACGCGCTCTCCGGGCCGCACGTCGAACGAAATGTCGCGCAACACAGGGCGGCCGGGCAGGTATGCAAAACTCACCTGTTTGAAGGAGATCTTCCCGCGCAGCCGCGGCGCGTCACAGGCTCCCGGGAGGTCGTGCACCGCAGGCTCCTGATCAAGCAGTGAGAGTGCCCGCTCTCCGGCGACCGCCGCCTTCGCCAGCCGCGTGGAGTACTTGCCGAAGTCCTTCAACGGCCGGAAGCAGTTTCTCAGGTACGCGAGAAAAACGATCAGGTCGCCCGCGGTCAGTTCGCCGCGAATGACCGAATAGGCGCCGAACCAGAGAACGATCGCGCTCACGCTGGCGATCATCAGATCCAGCGTCCGGCCAATGCTGCCCGAAAGCCGGCTCGCCTTGATGCTGTCGTCGAGACTGTGGGCGTTGTCCACTGAGAACTGGTCGGCAAAGGTATCGCCGAGTGCAAACGCCTGCACCGTCTTGATTGCACCCATTGTCTCGGCGGCGTTGGCCGCCATCGCTCCTTCACGCTGGCGCTGACGCCGCGACACATCAACCACGCGCCGCGACAGCCGGATGACAACCAGTCCGCACAGCGGTAACGCCGTCAGTGCGATCAGCCCGAGTCGCCAATTGAGCCACATCATCGAGGCGACCATCCCGCACATGATCAAGACGTTGCCAAACAGCGGCATGCCGGCGGTTACCGTTACATCGGTCAGGACCGAGACGTCCGACATCACGCGCAGGATGAGATCGCCACTGCGCGAACGGTTGTGAAACGAGAGTGACAAACATTGCAGATGCCGATAAAGAGCGAACCGCAGTTCACTCAGTACCCGATTTCCAACCACCGCGAAGCCGACGTTGTTGAGATACTCGGCCAACGCCCTGATCGCCGCGAATGCTACGAGCATGATTGCCGCGCCGGTCAGAAGCGTGCTCGAGTTGAACTGATCCAGCACATGGAAGTGCAATCCGCCGTGCGGGTGCCGGTGATGGATAATCCGGTCAAAAATGATTTTGAGCGGCCAGGGCTCGAGCAGGCGCAGCAATATCTCCGCCGCCAGTGCCGCAAACGAACCAGCCAGCAGAGCACGCGATCGGCGGATATAGGGCCAGAGCCGATGCAGTATTCGCCAAAGGCCCGGAACTGATTGCTGAAGCCTCTGTGGCTGAGGCGCTTTCATCGCGCGTCCGCTCCAGCCGGTTGGTTGAACGGCAGCAGACCCGCGAGGCTTCGCGCGAGCACCGAGTCCCAGGTGTGATTTTCGAGAACCGTCGCGCGTGCCGCAATTCCGAGCCGGTTGCGCATGATGCTGTCATCCCGCAAGCGGGTCAGCGCGGCGGCCAGCGCTTTCGGTTCTCCTGGCGCACACAGGAGGCCGTTGACGCCCTCTTCGATGAGACCGCGGAGTTGTCCAATTCGGCTTGCCACCACCGGCAGACCGCTCGACATATACTCGTAAACTTTCAACGGTGAGAAATAGAAGCCTTCGAGTTCTGGATAGGGCGCGACTCCTACGTCCATCGAAGCGAGCATGGCCGGGACATCTCGCGGTGCGACCGCCCCCGTGATCTCGGCGATATGATCGATGTTGCGCGCCTCGAGGCTCGCCATCAGCCGTGAACGTTCCGGTCCGTCTCCTACCACCAGCAGCCGCGTGCGATGTCCCGTGCTCGCGAGGATCGCGATCGCCTCGATCAGTGTTTCGAGTCCGTGCCATGGCTTCAGGCTGCCCACGAAACCCACCGTGTAGATGCCGCTTGCGGCAGGCCGTGACGGATCGAGACCAGGCCTGAAACGATCCGTATCAACTCCGTTGGGAGTCAGACGGACCCGCGAGGCAAAGCTCCCAAAGCGATCGAGATAAGCCACAACACCTTCGGACACCGCGAGAATCCGCCTTGCAGCGCCGAAGACCTGCGCGGCCACACATTCTGCGCCGTTGCGGTCGTATAGCTGACGATATTTCGCCTGTTCCTCGATTAGAGGCGCGTTGACTTCGAGCACGCCCGGTACGCCTCCTGCGCGCGCGGTCTCCATCGCGGCGAAGCTCCATAATGAGTAGCGCTCGTAAACAAGATCGAAAGGGCCCTCGCGTCTCAACGCAAGCTGGAGAGACTCATTGGCGGCGAGCGCGGCGCGCTCGGCCAATGGTCCGGCCGCCTGCGCGATCGGCAGCCCATGAATCCGCACTGCTTCGAGACCCGGCGGCACGGCGCCCCCGACGTTTGCGGCGAACAGGTCGACCCGGACGCCTCGCCGCAACAGCGCGCGCAGAATCTCCTGGACATGCACGGAAGAGCCTTTCGAGCCGAATACGGGAACGCCTTTGTCAGCACATATGTATGCTGCGCGCATCATCCTACCGCCTCGACAGGAACTCTTGTTTGCTGATTCCAGTTGGATCGAAAAAAGATTGCGCGCCGGCGCATAGTATTGCGGCGGATATCGAATTCCGCCTCGATCAACCTTCGTCCGCCGGTCGCCAGGCGCACGCGCAGAACCGGATCGGCGAGCAACAACTCCATTGCGTCTGCCAGGGCTGGCGGATCGTATTGTGGTACCTGCAGGCCGGTGATGCCGTTGCGGATGACTTCCGCGATGCCAGTCACGTCGGTGGAAACCACCGGTGTGCCGAGCGCCAGGGCCTCCTGGATTACGTTGGGCAGGCCGTCGCGATCTCCGTCCGCGGCGATCACGCATGGCGCGGCGAGCAGCGCCGCATTGCGCATCTCGCCGATGATCTCGGCCTGTGGCCTCGGCCCGGTCAGTTCCACGTACGATCCGAGTTGAAGATCGTCGATATGGGACTGGAGCCGTTCTCTGAGAGAACCATTGCCGACGATCCGGCAGCGGAAATGGCGGCCGCGCTCCGACAGAATTCCGCACGCCTCGATCAGGTCGGAAAATCCTTTCTTTTCAACCAGGCGGCCCACCGCGAGAATCGTGGGAGGGCGATCCTGAGGCGCGCGATAGCCAAATTCTTCCAGGTCAAGGCCATTGTAAATGCGTTCGACGCGCGCCGCCGAAGTGCCAAATGTCCGGCGCAGGTAGTCGAGATGGAAATCGCTTATGGTGACGACTCCACTCGCATCGCGCAGTTTGCGACGCAGATCGTCGGGACGGACCGTCTCGTGAAATATGTCCTTGGCGCGCGCAGTGAAGCTGTAAGAAATTCCCGCGAACAGCGCGGCCAGACGGGCCACTGTCGCGGCATCGCTGGCGAAAGGCGCGTGAAGGTGTCCGACACCCTTGAGTTTGACCTGCCGCGCAAGCACAACCGCCTGATAGACATGGCGCGCCTCAACGTTCTTGGCGTGGGCCAGCGCCTCCCACAGGCCCGGCAGCACGTCGCTCGCCTCGGCCAGCGCGCTCCAGAAGTGAGCCATCGGAAGCGCCGCGCCGGTGATCTCCTCCGACACCTTGCCCTCCGACGGCATGTAGACGTAATTGACCCGCGCGCGCACTCGCGAAATAAGGTCCTGGAAATGGCCGTCGTTTGGCGGCCGCAGGGCAAATATCTCGATAGGCAGTCCGGTTTGTTCGTGCGCGAGAATCTCCCGCACGACGAACGTCTCGGAATAACGGGGATACCGCTTCACAACGAATCCCACTTTCATTACCGGATCCCCCGCTAAGCCAAATTTTCCGGCGCGGATTTCGTTGCTCATCCCTTTGTGGTCATTCATACCAGTATCTCCTCCAACAGAGACGGCAGTGTCGAAAGCCCGTCGAGATCTATTGTCATCAGCGGCTTCCGCCGAGTGCCGCCGTCGCTCGCCAGCCACCCGGTCAGCGCGTCGGACGTGGCTTCATCAGGAAGCATCATCTCAACCAGGCCGAGTTCGTTGAGGCGCGTCGCTCGGACCAATTGTTCAAGTCTGGGCGATACGCGCGGCACAATGAGCGTCGGCTTGCCGAAGGAAAGCGCTTCGCAGGCGGTGTTGTAACCGCCCATCGCGACCACTTTCCGCGCCCGCCGGATCAGGGGTGCCGGGTCGGGAGTAAAGCTGAGAACGTGCATTCGAGCATTTGCCGAAGCCACGGCATGAACGCGCTGGCGCCTCTCGGCCGGCATGAACGGACCCGTCAGGATAACGCCGGTCGTGCCCGCCGGCATTCGCGCGCTGGCGAAGGCCTCAGCCAGTCGCGCTCCGTCCTGTCCGCCTCCCATCTGGCAGAGCATCAGCGGACCCGCTGGCAATCCGAGCGCCGCCAGCCGGTCGTCGTCGTTTCCACCCTGATCCTCTTCAAGCCGCAGCCGCGGATCAAGGTAGCCCGTAAACTGCACCTTCTCCGCGGCTTTGCTCGAAAAGTTATACTCAGTTACGAGGTTATAAACACTCGGATCGCCATAGACCCACACCTTATCGAAGTAGTCGCAGATCGCTTGCTCATTCTCCAATTTGCGCCATTCGTTCATTACCCTGTCGGGATCATCAAGCACATCACGCAAGCCAAGAACGCAACGGGTGCCGCCGCTTTCGCGCAGATGCCGGAGAACCGGGTCCAGCTCTCGTGCCGCGCCGCGCGGCACGTTGTCGACAATGAAGACATCGGGCTCGAACCCGCGCACCGCGGCCAAAATCAGCGACGATCTGAGCGACACCGCCTCGGCGAGGGTCAGATCAAGGGAGCGCGACTGATACCTGCCGTCCTCGCCTTTATGCAGCGCCGGCAGGGTCACGAAATCCATCCGCGGCGGCACGGGGAAAGCGCGTGCCTGGTGCATGCCCGCGATCATCAGGACGTGGCTTTGCGGATTGCGTCCGAGCAGCGTCTGCGCGATTAGCAGGTTGCGCCTCGTATGCCCCAGGCCCATCGTGTCGTGTGAGTACAAGGCGACCCGCCGCCCTCCTAGTAGCGCGTTGGTCCTGCGCCTCGCGGTAAGCGCGAGTTTTTCCGGTGCGGACGTCGCCTCGCTCGGTTGGCCGAAACCGCGATGCATCGGCGGCAGCCGGTCGCCTCGGTCCGGCGTTCCCGTCGCCAGGCCTGGCTGGACAACCTTGTGGATCCTCAGTTCTGTATTCAAGGAGCTTCGTAGTGCTTCGCCGTTGCTAGTGATCATCTTGATGCTCCAGTGGACCCGCGCTAATCGTCGCCAGTGCCGAATTGTCCGCGCAGTGGTTATATTCCACGGTCCCGTCACGAAGCTCCAGACGAAAATGTAGGGTCGCTACTGAAACGACGAGTAGTAATCACTGAAATCGCTGTAGGGATTTCCCTGAGCCAGGTATCGGAAATCTCCGACGAGTCTTCACGGTGAGGAGGTTGAAGTCTCGGTGCGGAGTTCAAGGTGCCGGCTTGCCAGTTTGTCGCAATGGCCGGGCGAGAGCGGATGAGTCATCGAACAGGCTCAAACACTGGCGGCTCCAGCTTTCGAGCGGTCTCCCAGACGAGGTAGAGTCAACGATGCGGAATCTGGAGGCGAAATTCGGACTCGACGATCTCGAGACCGCGCGGCGGGCGGCGCTCGCGCTCGGATACGAGGACCGTGGGAGCTTTCATCAGCGCGACACGTTTTTTGCCACCGCGTCGGGCCAGCTCAAGCTTCGCGAGCAGGACGACGGCGCCTGGCTTATCCATTACCGCCGCACCAACGAAGCGGGATTGCAGCTAAGCCATTACCTTATGGCCGCCGTCGCCGATCCCGATGAGACACGTTCGATACTCACTCGGGCGCTCGGAGTTATCGGTGAGGTTCGCAAGAAGCGGACACTGCTGACGCGTCGTAGCGTGCGGTTCCATCTTGATGAGGTCGAAGGACTTGGGCTCTTCGGCGAGATCGAGGCCGTGATGGGCGCAAAGCATAGTCCCGCCGCGTTCGAGCCCGCGGTGCGGGAGCTGCTTGAGGCGCTCGGCGTGGATGCGCGGGCAATGATCGATGTGCCGTACCTCGAGATGCTTGCGGGTGAGCGCTCAGGGGGCGCGAGATGAGTTCGCGAAGCGCCGGCGGTCGCGACCTGCGATCAGCCGATTATCGGGCCGTCCTACTTGCCGTCCATCCGGACCAGCAGCTCTTCGACGAAGCGCAGCGTGAGACCCCAGATTGTCTGGCCGCCGTAGATCACAGCCGGATAGCCGTGCTCGACGCCGTCGCGGACGAAGCGATGCTCGCGGCGAAAGCGCTCGTCACGGATCGCCGCAATCGGAACGTCGAAAATCTCGGCGACTTCCGACGGATCGGGCCGCAGCCCCTCCGCCGACGGGATGACGCCGACGAAGGGCGTGACGAAGATATCGCTGACGCGGGCGGTCGCACCCTCGAAGCCGCCCAGAACTTCGACCTGAGCCGGGTCGATAGCGACCTCCTCCCAGGCCTCGCGCAGAGCCGTGGTCATCAGGGTGTCGTCGCTCGGGTCGACGCGTCCGCCGGGAAAGGCGACCTGTCCGCGATGGCTTTCGACACGGTCGGAGCGGCGGATAAAGACCAGATGGAGCTCGCCGCCACGTTCGAAAATCGGCATCAGGACCGCCGCTGCGCGCACCGGTCCGACGGGGATTTTCCCGATCGACGCAGGGTCGGAGAGTCGCGCACGCAGACGCTCGATTTGTGTCCGGTTGATTCTGTCCCCCACGCTCATGTATCAGTCCTCCCTTGCCGCGCGCTACGCTAAGCCGCCCACCGGCGGGCCGGCAATGTCCGCGGCTCCCGTTGCGGGCCGGGCGGAACAATATCGATGCGCCATCTGATAGGACGATATCACGAAATCACTCTGAAGGGCCGCAACCAGTGGCGTTTCGTCGAGCAGTTGCGGCGCAATCTGCGCGATATCTTTGGCGATTGCCGCCTCGGAGAGATTCGGAGCCTTGGGCCGCGGATGATCGTCGCGCTTCCCGACGAAACGGCCGGCTCGATCGTGGCGGAGCGGGCTGGGCTGATTTTCGGGATACAGAACTTTTCGATCAGCCGGCGCGTGCCGTTGGCGCTCGACGAGATCACGCGTGAGGCGGTGGCAATTGCTGAACGCCTCGGCACGACCACGTTCCGGATCCGGACGTCGCGCGCCGACAAGCGGTTCCCGATGAACTCGATGGAGGTGGATCGGGCGGTCGGTGCGGCGGTGGCCGGGGCGGCCGGGCTGAAAGTGGACCTCGAGAATCCGGCGCTTTCGATCACGATCGAGATTCTGCCCGACGGGGCCTACGTGTCGCCGGGGAAAACCGCGGGCGCGGGCGGATTGCCGGTGGGCGTGACGGGGCGCGGGCTGGTGCTGCTGTCGGGCGGTATCGATTCGCCGGTGGCGGCGTATCGCATGATGCGCCGGGGGCTGGCGGTCGACTTCGTGCATTTCCACAGCTATCCGCTGGTCTCGGCGGCGAGCCGCGAGAAGGCGGTCGATCTGGCGGCCCATCTGACGCGCTACGAGGCGCGCAGCGCGCTTGGCTTGGCGCCGTTCGCCGAGGTGCAGCGCGAGATCGTCGCGCGGGCCAAGCGGCCACTGCGGGTGATACTTTACCGCCGCTTCATGGTTCGAATCGCGTGCGCGCTCGCGCGGCTCAGCGGGGCGACGGCAATCGTGACGGGCGAGAGCCTTGGCCAGGTGGCGTCGCAAACGCTCGAGAACATGGCGGTGATCGAGAGTGCGGCGACGCTTCCGATTCTCAGGCCGCTGGTCGGCATGGACAAGAACGAGATAATCGATCAGGCGCGGCGGCTCGGGACCTTCGAGACCTCGATTCTGCCGGACCAGGATTGCTGCTCGCTGTTCGTCCCGGCGCATCCGGAGACCCACGCGGATCCTGACGAGGTGCGCGCCGCCGAGAGCGTTTTCGACATCGAGCGGATGGTCGCGAGCGTGGTCGAGCGGACTGAGATTGTGCGGCAGAGTTTTCCGGCGCGCCGGCCGAGAGAAAATCGCGCCGATAGCTCAGATCATCAGGACTGATACAAGCGGTGTCGCGGCCGGCGGAGTTCAGACCAGCGAGAACCATGCGATCGCCAGCGCCAGCGTCAGGATCGTGATTGGCAAGCCGACGCGGATATATTCGCCAAAGCTGATAGTCACGTTTTCGCGGCGCGCCTGCTCGACGACGATCAGGTTAGCGATCGATCCGACGAGGGTCAGATTTCCGGCCAGCGTGCTGGATGCGGCGACGACAAGTGCGGCCTGCGGCCCGCGATGGAGCATCGGATAGATCGGACGGAAGAGCAGCACGGCGGGAACATTGCTGACGAGATTCGACAGCGCCGCCATCACGAGTGCGAGCACGGCGGTGTTGCCCAGCCGATCGATGCCGACCAGCCGGATGAAGTAGTTCTGGAAGCCAGTGGTTTCGGCGCCGGCGACCACGATAAAGAGGCCGCTGAACATCACGAGCAGGGTCCAGTCGACCAGTCCGTAGACCTGATCGGGACGGATGCGGCGCGTGAAGAGCAGCGCTGCGCCGCCGCCGAGCGCGACCAGGTGGGTGGGGTAGCCCAGGCAGAAGAGCACCAGGACAACAACCGCGACGAAGGTCGATTTCGCCAGATGCCATCGCTTGTCGGCGGGCGGGGACGGCACCTGCGCGCCCTCGGGCTTGCGGAAATGCCGCAGGCGGTGGCGATAGACGAACGCAATTATGGCGTAGTCCACGGCGAGTCCCGCGATTGCCAGGGGCGCGAGACGCGCGGCGAACGAGGCGTAGTCGAGATTCGCAAAACCGGCGACTATCATATTCTGCGGATTTCCGGTGATCGTCGCGACGCTGCCGATATTGCTGGCGGTGGCCAGCGCGAGCAAAAAGGGCGCGGCGTCGATCTCCATCGCGCGGCAGATCTCGATGAGCGGCGGCGTCAGCGCGAGGCAGACGACATCGTTGATGAAGAACGCGGCCAGCACGCCCGAAGCGACCACCGTCATCGCGAGCAGACCGAAGCCCGACCGCGCGCGCTTGAGAAGCGTCCCGGCGACCAGCTCGAAGGCGCCCGAAAGCCGAAGATTGGCGACGATGATCATCATGCCGAGCAGCAGGATGAGGGTGCGAAAATCGACCGCATCCTCTGCGGTGCGCTGGCTGATCGTTCCCGACAGCACCATTGCGAGCGCCCCGGCCAGCGCGGCGCCAGTGCGATCGAGCTGGAGCCAAGGAAACTTGCCGATCGCGATAACGAAATAGGTGAGAATGAAGATCGCGAGTGGGAGGACGATTCGCAGTTCCACCGCACGAGTGAATCGGAAGCGCACGCGCCGGGTCAAGACGCGCGACGAGGGCGATAGCGCGGCACAAGGCACAGCGCTAATGTTTTTACGTTGGCTGAAAAGCCTGGGACGTGGGATCGCGATGGAAGCGAAATTCAGAGTAACCGAGCTTGATCACGTGGTGCTGCGATGCGCCAATCAGGCGCGCGCGTTGGAGTTTTACACCGGCGTGCTTGGGATGGCGGAGGAGCGCCGCCTCGAAAGTATCGGGCTCGTCCAGCTCCGCGCGGGCGCGAGCATGGTTGATCTGATCGCGGGGTCGCACGACGCGGAGCGGCGCAACGTCGATCATTTCTGCCTCGGTGTCGAGACTGGCGATATCGCGGCGCTCGCGGCGCATCTGCGCGAGCGCGGAGTGGAAGTTATCGGCGAGCCGGCGGTTCGCTATGGCGCGCGCGGCAGCGGCCTTTCGATCTACATCCGCGACCCGGAAGGCAACGTCGTCGAACTCAAGCAGATGCCCGCGGGTGGACGCGCCGCCTGATGCGATTTGGGCTGATCGGGCGGCGGCGCCAGCACTCCAAGCGGGTGCCGCGTGGTCGAGGATTCGCGCTACGCGGGGCGATTCTGATTATGGCCGCCGTGGCCGTGGGATGCGGTCCGACGCCGACCCGGGTCGCGCAGAATTATCTCGCCAATCTGCAACAGTTCAATTATCCGGCCTGCTATGCCGCGTTGACCGACGAGGATCAGGCGGCGCGCACAATCCCGCAGTTCGCCACGGCGATTCCGCTCGCGCCCGACGTCGACCCGCTCTGGTTCCGGCCGATTCTGCTGGATATGCATTATGAAATCGAGGTCGAGCATCGCCACGGCGACCGCGCGACGGTGACGATCAGGGTGACGATGCCGGATCTGGCGCTCTGGGAGCGGACGATCGACGCGAGCGCATCGGAGGATACCGCGAGCGCTGCGGCGCAGCAGTCGCTCGACTCGGGGCGCTATCCGAAGATCGGTTTCGACGACGATCTGGTGATGGTCAAGGAGCACCATCGATGGCGGATCGTGGCGGATTTCGCGCGGCGCGTGGAGATCGATAAGGGACATGCGGGGGCGCTCGCGCTCTATCACAGGCAGGATTACGCGGGTGCGATCCGCGCGTATCAGGGGATAATCTCAGCGCTCTCGACGGAGGCCTTCAGCGGCAGCCGCGGAATCGCTTTTCAGTACGGCCGCGAGCTTGGATTCGTCGAGGGTGCGGCGGCGCAGGCGGGACGAAGCCGCGTATACGTTTCGCGGATCGTACTGAGCGACGTGAGGGTCGCCATGTCGGCGAATCGCACGCCCGCGATGTTCGGCAGGATTATCAACGCGGGCGACCGCGCGATCGACGACTTGCAGTTGACAGTAACGTATTACAAGAAGCGCCGCGCGCTGGACGCGGAGAATCACACCGTGGTCGTGACGCCGTTGAGCTTTACCAGCTTCGATCGCCTGGTGCGCCCGTTCATTCCCGGCGAGACCCGCAGCTTCGCGTTCGAGTTGACGGCGCCGTCTCAGATCCAGCAGGAAGCCTCGCCAAATCTGACCGTCGGGTCGATTTCCTTTACCCAGTCGCACGCGCCGTGGCCGAAAGTCACGACCGCGGATGCGCCCGCGCCATCACCGACGACGGCCAGCCCCGTTCCAACGCCTTTCGCACCGGGCCATCACCGCCATCTGACACACTAATCACCAATTGATATTGGCAAATCCCACGGATGGGTACGTAGGTGAAAATAACTATCGCGGTGCCGACCTATAATCGCGCTGCAACGTTGGCGGAGACACTGCGCAGCATCACGGCGCAGCGGCTCGGGGCGAATATCGAAGCCGAATGCGTCGTGATCGACAACAATTCGAACGACGCGACGCCGGCTGTGGTCGAGCAGGCCGCCAGCGAGTCGACAATTCCGATACGGCGGGTGTTCGAGAGGCGGCTGGGTTCGAGCTTCGCGCGCAATCGGGCGGTGGACGAGGCAAGTGGCGAGCTGATCCTGTTTATCGACGACGATGCGATTGCGGAGCCGCAGTGGGCGGCGGAAATGGTCGCGGCGATCGAACTGCGCCGGCTCGATGCGGCGTGCGGGCTGGTGCTTGCGCGATGGGAGGTCGAGCCGCCGCGATGGATTGGGCCGATTCTGTATGTGAAGTTTGCGGTGCATGACGAGCGCGAAATCGCCGGGGCGCCGGCGGGCCGGGTCGAGGCCCTGCGCAACTACTTCAGCGCCAACGTCGGATTCCGGCGCGACGCTTTCGAGCGCTTCGGGCGTTTTCGCGAGGACTTGGGGGTGGTCGGCGGAAATCCGATCTCGGGCGAGGACACGGAACTGTTCGAGCGGATAATCGCGCGGGGCGGTGCGATGGGCTTCGTTGCGCGCGCCCGCGTGCATCATCTGGTGCCGGCGGCGCGGATGCGATGGACTTATCTGATGCGCAAGAGTTTCGCCTTCGGCATCGGCACGGCGCTTTCGGGCGGACGCAGCCACAACGCTATCGACAAGCTCGCGCGCAACCTGATTCGGGCGGGCGTAGCGGCGGCCGAGCGCGACCGCGCGCGGGCGATCCATCATCAGTTGGAATGCGCGAATTTCTTCGGCTACTGGTGGGGCCGGCTCAAGTATCGCGACGCAAGACGCGCCGCGCGCTGACAATCTTCGCCGGCACTGAAACCGCCCGCCCGCTGCGATTCACGCAAGATAGTCGAGGATGCCGCGCGCGAGAATTCCTTCCAGGTACGGAATCAGGTTGGGGATACGCCGCAGCTCCTTAAGCGTGACCCAGCGGGCTTCATCGTGCTCGTCAGGACGCGGAATTGGCTCGCGGCGCGGATCGATCGGCCGGCACGCGTAGAGCACCTGCACGTAGGGCTCGGCGAGCGGCTTGTGCACGCCCAGCAGCCGTTCGAGCGCGATCTCGAGCCCGGTCTCCTCGGCGACTTCGCGCGCGAGACAGTTCTCGAAATCCTCGCCGAGCGCGAGATGGCCGCCGGGCAGGTCCCAGAATCCTGGCCGATACGACATCCGCGCCGCCCGCCGCAGGATCAGGATCTGCCGCTGGTGCGCGATCACGCCATGAACCCCGATCCAGAATTGTGCCTCAGCCATCTAAGCCCGCTCCCGCCGCGTCCACGCTATCGATCGAACGGCGCATGCGCCAGAAGCGGCGTTTGTCAGCGGCGCGCGATTCGCAGTACGATTCGCCGCGTTCGCATCAGCAGCGAGTGACCGCGTCCGAACTACGAAGTCCGCGGCGCGAGTGTCGAGGGGAACCATCAATGGAAAAAGCCGACTTCTACCGCGAGGCGCGCTACGACATCCCGGGACCGCTCAACGGAATCCGCGTGCTCGAACTGACCACGAGCTGGGCGGGCCCCATGTGCGCGTGCCTGATGGCTGACCTGGGCGCCGATGTGATCAAGGTCGAAGCGCCCGACGGCGAAGTGACGCGCAAGCTCGCGCCCTTCTTCGCGCCGCGCATCGGCTACCTTTACGCGACCGTCAATCGCAACAAGCGGAGCCTCACTCTCGACCTTCATGAACCTGAAGCGCGCGAGATTTATCTCAAGATCGCCGCGCGCTCCGACGTGGTGGTCCAGAACTTCCGGCCCGGCACGCTCGACCGATGGGGTATCGGTTACGAGGACGTGCGCCGGGTCAAGCCGGATATCGTTTACGTATCGATCAGCGGTTTCGGCCAATGGGGTCCCGATCACGATCGTGCGGCATACGATCCGCTGGCCGAAGCCGAGTCGGGCTTCATGTCCTTGAATGGATCGCCCGACGGACCTCCGGTCAAAGCCGCCAACTACCTGTGCGATGATCTGTCGGGCCTGCACGGCGCGCTCTCGGCATTGGCCGCGCTGCGTCATCGCGACCAGACCGGAGAGGGCCAGCATATCGATGTCGCGCTGCTGGACGCGATGCTCTTTCAGTCCAATGGGATGCTGACGCTGGGCGCGATCGGGTATCCGCTTCAGCGCAACGGCAACCGGTCGAATTTCACTTCGCCGAGCGAAGTCTTCCGGTGCAAGGACGGCAGCGTCTACCTCTATGTGCTGCTCGATACGCACTGGCGCAAGGTCGCGGCGCTGATGGGCCGGCCGGAGGTGGGGACGGACCCGCACTACGCGACGGCGGTGGCGCGCGTGGCGCATCACGGCGAGGTCGAGGCGATGGTCGCTGAATGGATGGCCGAGCGGACGGCTAAGGAAGTACTGGCGGATTTCGCGCGCGAGGGAGTTCCCGCCGCGCCCGTGCGCACCTACCCCGAGGCGGCGTGCGATCCGCACGTGCTGGCGCGCGATATGCTGCATGAGACCGCGCACGAGGGCGGCATGACTGTGCCGATCACGGCGCCCGCGGCGAAGTTCTCGCGCACGCCGCTCCGGATTCGCAACAGCGCTCCGGCGCTCGGCGCGCACAACGACGAGATTCTTGCCGGCGTGGGTATCGACGCTGAGGCCCGCGCACGCCTGCGCAGCTCGAAACTGATCTAATCGTACTCGTCACCTCATCCCGCCAAACAGGGATTTGCATGTCAAAGCGCTGGCTGATGACGCTGATTGCTCTGAGAAAAGAATGGGAGCGCTCACGAGGCCATTATACCTGACTGAGGATGCATAGTCGTATTGCACGCGTCTTCGTCCCGATCAATACTGCCCCGCAGGGGATGGGGTCCCCCTTAAACCGCCGTCACGGCTGATGACTCCTATCGCAGATTCTCGCGGTGGGAGCGGTTAAGCAATTCTTTGCGCTGCCCTATGCGCGAGGGGAGGGTCAAATTGCTTAAGCGTAGGCTCACCAACCTCATCAGAGCCGGAAGGCTGACCGTGCATGGACTGGGCCCGCAGGCCAAGGTGTTCGGTCAGTCCGTCTCCGGGTTTCCCGACATCGTCGTACGTATCGCAGACCGTCCGACAGCGTGGAAGATCGGGTTGAGGCCCGATCTGTACTTTGGTGAGGCCTACATGGACGGCTCACTAGTCATTGAGAAGGGAAGTCTCTGGGACCTGCTGGAACTGTGCGGTCGCAATCTGGCTGCGAGTACATGGCGGCGGCCACCGGGGCGTTTCAGGCGCGCGGCCCGGAGTTTGCTGCGCACTTTTCAGCAGCTCAATTCCCGCCGTGTTGCACGACGCAATGTGGCACACCATTACGACCTCTCGGACGCCTTGTTCCACCACTTCCTCGACGCGGACCGGCAATACTCCTGTGCTTATTTTCGGAACCCGGAGGCATCGCTCGAGGAGGCCCAAATTGCCAAGACCACCCATATAGCCGCCAAGCTGATGTTGAGGCCCGGGATGCGGGTGCTCGACATCGGATGCGGTTGGGGCGGTCTCGCCCTGACCCTCGCTAAGCTCGCAGACGTCCATGTCACCGGGATCACGCTGTCGCAACAGCAGGCAGCGGTCGCCAGACGCCGGGCCGAGGAAGCTGGCCTCGCCGGCAGGGTGACGTTCGAGTTGCAGGACTATCGCGACGTCGGAGGCCGCTTTGACCGCATCGTCTCGGTCGGCATGTTCGAGCATGTTGGCGTGCCAAATTATCCGGTGTTCTTTGAGAAAATAGGTTGCCTATTGACCGATGACGGAGTTGCACTGCTCCACTCCATCGGTCGCAAGGACGGACCGGGAGTCACCGGCGCGTGGATTCGGAAATACATCTTTCCCGGCGCATACGTTCCCGCGCTGTCGGAAACGCTCAAAACAGTAGAACCAACCGGTTTGTGGGTCACGGATATTGAGGTGCTGCGCCTGCACTACGCGGAGACCCTGCGCCAATGGCGTGAACGGTTCATGGAGCGCGCGTCGTTGATCCGCGAAACCTATGACGATCGGTTCTGTCGCATGTGGGAGTTCTACCTGGCGACAAGCGAGATCGGCTTCCGCTATGACAATCTGATGGTTTTCCAGATGCAACTCGCGAAGCGGGTCGATGTCGTTCCGCCGACCAGAGACTACATGTTCACGGCGGAGCAGGCGATCTCCGCGAAGGCCTGTCAGGCAGCCGCCGCTCGGTGAAGATAGGCCGGGGAACGGGCGTCATGAACCTCCCGTTCAGACCCGCCCGCTGCCTCGTAGCTTCACAAATCTGGTTCTTTGCTTCCTGACTTTGCGTAAATCGGCGGGGGAACCCCCCGTTACCCGTTGACACGGCCCGCCGTGACGCGGGACTTTCGCTAAAGCATGCGCGACAGCCCGCGAACTTTCGCGCTCAGACCGTAACCAGGGTCTTCGCCTTAATGAAGCTTGAATCAATTGAGACAATTTCGATGGCGCCGCCGTCCCAGCGGCGCGACGCCGGTAAATGGCTGGTCGCCGGCTCGGTCCTGCTGGGCACCTTTCTCTCCGTCATGGACGTGAGTGTAGTCAATATCGCGATGCCGCACATGATGGGCAGCTTCGGCCAGGACCTACTGACTATTACCTGGGTATCGACTGCATATAGCATCGCCGAGATCATCATGATCATGATGACGGCGTTCTGGAGTACGCTGCTCGGCCGCAAGCGCCTCTTTCTCGTCTCGATGATCATCTTTACCATCGGCTCAATTCTCGCCGGGACCGCGCAAACGTTCACCCAGATGCTCATCTACCGGATTATCCAGGGCGCTGGCGGCGGCACGCTGATTCCAGCCTCGCAGGCGATCACGCGCGAAAAATTCCCGCCTGCCGAGCAGGGCATGGCGATGGCGCTCTACAGCATGGGCGTGATGCTCGCGCCGACCATCGGCCCGGTAATCGGCGGATGGCTGGTCGATACCTGGGGCTGGCGCTGGATTTTCTATATCAACGTCCCGTTCGCGATTGCGGGGATCCTGATGGTCAGCGCCTTCGTCGAGGACCCGCCTTATCTCAAGCGTGGCTTCGAGCGTATCGATTGGGGCGGGATCGGCCTGCTGACCGTGGGACTGACCGCACTTCAGGTTGTGCTCGAGCGCGGGCAGGAAGTTGACTGGTTCGCGTCGCACTGGATCATCCTCGGCGCCGTGACGGCCGTCGTCGCGATCAGCGGGCTGATCATATGGGAACTGACGCGCGACGAGCCGGTCGTAAACTTCCGATTGTTTCGCAATCCGCGGCTGGCCACGGGCTCCGGGATGGGCGCCGTGATCGGCTTTGCCCTGTTCGGCTCGACCTTCCTGTTGCCGCAGGTTACCCAGGATGTGCTCGACTACCCCGCCTTCCGCGCCGGTCTGGTCCTGATGCCGCGGGCGATCGCGATGTTTTGCGTCATGCCGATCGTCGGCTACGCCTATAATCGCATTGGAGTGCGATGGCTCATTGGCTTCGGCATGTCGATGCTGGCGATCGCGTACTGGGGACTCAGCCATCTGCCCCCGCGCGTCGGCTACTCGACTTTCGTGCCTTTGCTGGTTCAGGGCGGAATCGGCACCGGCTGCTCGATGGTAATTCTGAGTACCGTGTCGCTCAGTTCGATGCCGCGCGCTCAAATGACGGCGGCGGCCGGACTTTACACGCTGGTCCGGCGCGTTTCAGCCAACGTCGCGTACGCAGTGTTGGCGACCCTGGTCCAGCGGCGCACGCAGGTTCACCGCGCGATGCTCGACGGCGATATCAACCTCTTCAGTCCGATCCAGCGCCAATACAGTTCCGCCACAAGCTCGCGGCTGATGAACCTTGGCTACGGCTCGTCCACGCTCCGCATGCACAATCTGTCGATACTGAACGGTCTGCTCAATCGCCAGGCCACAATGATGGCCTACAACGACGCATTCGCGCTGCTCTTTTGGCTGTTCATATTTGCGCTGCCGCTGACGTTTCTATTACCCAGAAAGGGCATTCCGCCCGACGCGCGGCTTGTTGAGGAATAACTAATCGTTCGACCGCCGTCAGCGCTTTGTACAGGACCTCGCCCCAGCCCGCCGCCAGTCCCCGCCGCCGCCCGCCCGGCGTCTCGATTCGCCGCCGGGCGCCAAGATTCGTATCGGCCTTGCCCGCCAGCTTCTCGTTGCGCGTTGCGGATCGTAAGATTCGCGCCGCACGCCGTCGGATCGTCGAAGCGCCTGCGCCTCGGGTCAGAAGCCAAAGCCCATTTCCGGACCGAAGCCGAACCCGAACGGGCTCATCATGTTCATCTGCATCTGCTGCTGTGCCTCGTAATTTTCTTCGGCGGCTTCCTGCTCGTTCTTCGCGATTCGCGCCTGGGTGCGCAGATTTTCATACTCCTGGTAGGCGGCCTCGTCGCCCACATAGAGGCAATGGCAGTAATCGGGATCGGCGAACCAGTAGTGCGTCGTCCCGTCACTACCGGTATAGTAATTAACCTTCAGCGGCGGCAGCGTCTTCAGATGTTGCATCTTCGCCGGCGTATCGGCCAGGATCATACGAAAGCCCGCTCCCGCCAGCATTGGCTCGAGATCGTCGGCACGCTGGCGCGGTGTCGGCCCGCCAATGCCCAGCAGCGAACATCCGCAAAAGGTCAGCGTCAGCGCCGCGAGCATCACGACCGGCGCGGCGAATCGCGCGGCAAACCTCAGCCGCGCTGGCGAGAGCGTATTTATCATGGTTAGGCGCCGTTTAGATAACATTGTCAGGAACAATGACATTTCAACTGGTATCCTGAGTTTGAGACCGGTGATGAAATCGCGCCGAAGACCGATCTGTCTTGGTTGTGTGACAGGAACACCGCTTCCGGCAACCGGTATGATCGCTTGGGCATTCCATTCATATTAGCCTCGAAGTTAGCGTTACGCATCGCTGCCTTCTAACTTTGTCGCCGGAGGTGTTTGGCGCTTGATAGTGGCGCGCCGGCCCCAGCCCCCGCCGCCGGGCGTCTCGATTCGCACCCGATCGCCGGGCGCGAGACTTGCGTTCGCCTTGCCCGGCAGCTTCTCGCTGCGCCCGTTGCGGATCACATGGTTCACGCCGCGCGCTGCGTCGCCGCCGCCCGCCAGTCCCCACGGCGCAAGCGTGCGCCGCTCGGTCAGCACGCTGACCGTCGACGGCACCAGGCATTCGAGTTCGCGGATCAGCCCGTCGCCGCCATCGTATTTGCCGCGCCCGCCCGATCCGCGCCGGATTCGATACTCAGTTATGCGCATCGGATAGTACGCTTCGAGCGCCTCGATCGGCGTGTTCAACGTGTTGGTCATGTGGGTATGGATCCCCGAGGCGCCCGGATGGAGCGGCGCCGCGCCCGCGCCGCCCGCGATCGTTTCGTAATAGGAAAAGTGGCGCGCGCGGAACGAATCGTAACCGCCGACAGTGAGATTCGACATCGAGCCGGAACTGGCCGCCGGAATCCTTTCGGGCGCGGCCTTCGCCAGCGCGCGGAACAGCACGTCGACGATCCGCTGCGAAGTCTCGACGTTGCCGCCCGCCACCGCCGCGGGCTCACGCGCATTGACGATCGAGCCCGGCGGCGCGACCAGCCTTATCGGCCGCATCAGTCCCTCGTTGGGCGGCACCGCTTCGGCGGCGAGACACTTCATCGCGTAGAAGACCGCCGACAGCGTGATCGCGTAGTTGGCGTTGACCGATCCGCGCACCTGCGGCGACGATCCCGTGAAATCCACCGTCGCCCGTCCGTTGCGGATTGCGATCGCGACCTTAATAGGAATCGGTCCCGTGCCGAAGCCGTCGTCGTCGAGATAGTCGATCGCGCGATAGACGCCCGATTTCAACCGCGCGAGTGCCGCGCGCATCAGGCGCTCGGCGTAATCCTTCAGCTCGGCCATCGCAGCCGCGACCCGCGCGCGCCCCGAACTCTCGACCAGTCCGCGCAGCCGGTTCGCGCCTACGCTGATCGCCGCCAGTTGCGCCCGCAGGTCGCCCTCGCGCTCCTCGCGCACGCGCGTATTGGCATAGAAAAGTTCGAGCACGTCGCGCACCGGCTCGCCGGCGGCGACAATCCGCACCGGCGGCAGGCGAAAGCCCTCCTGGTAGATTTCGGTCGCGAGTGCCATCGAGCCGGGCGCCATCCCGCCGATATCGGCATGATGGGCGCGGTTGGCCGCATAGCCGAACGGTTTCTTTTCGCGCCCGATAAAGATTGGCGCGACCAGCGTCAGATCGGGCAGATGCGTTCCGCCGGCGAACGGATCGTTGACCGCCGCGACGTCGCCCGGACCGAGCGCAAGCCGCTCGATCGCGGCGCGCACGGACAGCGGCGTCGAGCCGAGATGGACGGGGATATGCGCCGCTTGCGCGACCAGTTCGCCGCCCCCGTCGAAGATCGCGCACGAGAAATCGTGCCGCTCTTTAATATTGGGCGAGAAGCCGGTCTGTCCGAGTACTACGCCCATCTCCTCCGCGATCGCGGCGAGGCGGCTGTTCATCACGGCGAGCGTGACCGGGTCGAGCTTCATCGGGCCTCCAGATGCAGGTTACCGAAATCGTCAACGCGCATCCTGAAGCCAGGTGCGACGTAGGCGGTTGCGCTGAGCTCGACGATGATCGCCGGGCCGGCAAGATGCGTGTCGGCGCCCAGATCGTCGCGCGCGTAGACCGGGACTGATCGCGTCGCATCGCCCACCAGGACGCGGGCGCGCTCGAGCGGCGCCGGCTTGCCTTTGGCCGGGGCGATTCGCGCCTGCTCGATAGAATCGGCGCGGGCCGCGGCGCGAAGCCGGATATTGACCGCTTCGACCGCCGTTTCGGGTGAGGCATGACCGAAGGTCCGGCGATGGGCCGCGTGAAAGTCGGCGGCGAAGTTCGGCGTCAGCCGAACCGAGATTTCATAGGACTGCCCGCGATAGCGCATATCGAGGAAGAACTCGCAGGTGATATCCGCCGGCTTCGCGCCATCGGCGGCAAGCTCGCGACGCGCCCGCGCCATCATCGGACCCGCCCGCGCCATCAGGTTTCGGTAGGCGGGCGCGGACTCGCGGATCGTAAGCGAATATTCGCGTCCGAGCGGCGCTCCCACCGCGCCCCACGCGCAGAGCAATCCGGGATTGCGGGGCATTACGATGCGGCGGATACCGAGGTCGGATGCGAGTTCGCAGGCATGCATCGGACCGGCGCCGCCGAACGCAAACAGCGTGAAGTCGCGCGGGTCCTGTCCGCGCTCGACCGAAATCACGCGAATCGCGCGCTCCATGTTCGCGTTGACCACCCGGATTACGCCGCGCGCGGCACCCGCCGCGTCGCGCCGCATCGCGCGTGCGAGCCGCCCGACCACATCCGCCGCGCGCTTCGGATACAACCGCATCGCACCGCCCAGGAATCGGTCGGCGACCAGGCGTCCCGCGACCAGGTTCGCGTCCGTCACGGTAGGCGCATCGCCGACGCCGTAGCAGGCGGGCCCCGGATTCGCCCCGGCGCTCTCGGGCCCGACTTGCAGCGAGCCGCCGGAATCAACCGCGGCTATCGAGCCGCCGCCGGCTCCGACGGTATGAATATCGATCACCGGCGTGCGTACCGGGTAGCCGCCCGGATAGCTCAGGGTGCGCACCGAAACGGCGCCGTCGAAGAGCGCGACGTCGGTCGAGGTTCCACCCATGTCGAAAGTGATGAAGCGGTCGATACCGATCGCGCGGCCGAGCACTGCCGCACCGGCCACGCCCGCCGCCGGCCCCGAGAGAATCGTGCGGACCGGTTCGCGCTGCGCTATCGGCGCGCTGACAGCACTGCCGTTGGACTGCATCACGCGGAGCGCGCCGGCCGGAAATCCGCGCATGAGATTACCGAGATGGCCCGACATGCCGGGCGCAACGTAGGCGTTGACGACCGCGGTCGAAAGGCGCTCGAACTCCCGATACTCGGCAAGGATTCGATTCGATATGGAGAGCGGACGGCCGAGCGGCGCGAGCGCGCGCGCAAGCGCCTCCTCGCTGTGCGGGTTCGCGTACGAATGGAGCATGCAGATCGCGAACGAATCGGCCCGGGAACGCGTGGCTATGCGCGCCACATGCTTGAGATCGGCCGCGGTCAGCGGCTTGGGGATTTTTCCGTCGAACAGGGTGCGTCCGCCGACACCAAAACGCATCGAACGCGCGACCAGCGGCTCGGGTCGCGAGGGCGCGAGCGCGTAAAGCTCTGAGCGGTTCTGGCGGCCGATTTCGATCAGGTCCTCGAAACCGGCGTCGGTAAAAAGCGCGACCCGCGCGCCCTTGCGTTCCAGCAGCGCATTGGTCGCAACCGTCGAACTGTAGGTGACCACCGCCGGAGATACTTCTTCAAGTAAAACTTTAAGTCCCGCAAAGACCGCGCGCGCCGGATCATCGGGAGTCGAGAGCACTTTGTGAACGCGCACCCGCCCGCCAACCATCGCGACCAGATCGGTGAAGGTGCCGCCGGTATCGATCCCGACGATCGCAAGCAACGTTCCGCCGACCGCCGGCCTCGCGCGCCGAGGCTTAGGCGACCCGCTCTTGCGCGGCGATACCCGCGCGGGTTTGCGAGACGGCCGCGGGCTCATTGCGGCTTCAACAGAACCTTGAAGTTCGAGGGATCGCGGGCGGCATCGAAGGCTTCGATTCCATCCGCCAACGGGAACGTCGCCGAGATCAGCGGACGCGGATCGACTCGGCCGGCCGCCAACGCAGCGATCGCCGGTTCGAACCGGCCGCATCGCGAACCCACGATATTGATTTCGTTGACGACTGCTGCGGCGAGATTGAGCGTCGCGCCGTCGGCCGCGGTGCTTTTGAGAATCAGGCGCCCGCGAGGCTTGACCAGCGCGAGCGCGCGATTGAAGCCCGCGCTGTTGCCGGTGCAATCGATCACGGTGTCGAAGCCGGGCATAAGTTCATCCTCAAGTGCAACTTTAAGTTCGAGGTGCGCGAGACGGGCGAGCTTTTCCGGCGTGCGGCCCGCGAGAATCGGTTCGTAACCCTCGGCCCGCAGGAGCATCGCGATCAGCGCGCCGAGACGCCCGGCGCCGAGGACGAGGATCGTTTCGTTACGCTGGATCGGGCATTGGTCAAGAATCTCGCATGCGGCGGCAAGCGGCTCGACAAAGACCGCGGACTCGTCTGGAAGCGAATCCGGAATGACGTGCAGGTTGGCGTCGGGCAAGGTCAGATAATCGGCGAAGGCGCCGTCACGCCGGAGTATTCCGAGGACGGTGCGGCTCGGGCAATGGCGTCCGAGACCGGCAAGACACGATTGGCACGCGCCGCACGACGCGTTGATCTCGCCGACGACGCGGCGTCCGCCAAGCGCGGGATTGCGCGTATCGAGTACGTCAGCGACGAACTCGTGGCCCGGGACGCCGCGAAAGCCCATGTAGCCGCGCACGAGTTCCAGATCGGTGCCGCAGATACCCGCTCGCCTGATCCGCAGGATACTCTCGCCCGGCGCCGGCGCGGGGTCCGGATAATCGTCGCGAAGCATGAGCTGGCGGTCGAAGTGGAGCGCGCGCATGGTATCTCCACGCGCGGTCGGTATCGTTTAGGAGCGGGCGCGCGCGGACGCTCGCATTGAAACAGAAATCGCGCCTGGGACGCTACTCGGCAGGCTTGGATGGAGCGGACTTGTCAGAGTTCGATTTGTCGGAGCTCGACTTGTCCGGGACCGATTTGGTTGACGAATCGGAACTAGCAGTTGAACTTGACGGCGAGGCCGCCGTCGAGTCGGAAGAGCCGTTGGCGGCCGAGTCGGAATCGGACTTGGGCTTGCCGGAGCGCCCGTAATCGGTCGCGTACCATCCGCTGCCCTTAAGCACGAAGGAGGTATGCGAGATAATCCGGTCAACCTTGCTTTTGCAGGTGGGACACTTCTTGAGCGGCGCGTCGGTGATGCGCTGCGTCGTTTCGAAAATCCCGCATTTCGGACATTGATACTCGTAAATCGGCATCTCTGGATATTGCGCGGTTAATCGCCGCCTCCATCATTAGGTAATCACGCCCGGATAGGTTGTCAACGCGAGATTCGCGTCGCGAGCCGGCGCCCCATCGGGTTCCGGAGTCGCAACTGGAGTCTACGCGAAGCCGTTGATCAGCAGATTGCCGACCGTGGGTAGCAGCCACATCTGCACGAACTGGATTATCAGCAGCACGACGAAGGGCGACAGATCGAGGCCGCCGAAGACGACCGGCAGATGCGCGCGGAACCAATCGAAGACGGGCTCGGTGATGCCGTAGATCGCGCGGACTATCGGATTGTAAGGATCGGGATTAATCCAGGTCATAACGGCCGCGATTATGACGATCCAAAAATAGAGCGTCAAAAGCGGAGAAAGGACCTGAAACAGAAGAAAACTGACCAGACCTGGCCAACCGACGTACACGATATCTCCGCCCCTCCTGCGTTCCTGAGCTCAGATTCGGACTAACTAGCGCGTCCGAGTTCGCGTGAACGCTCGGCTGCGGCATGGATTGCATCTTCGACAATACCAGAAAAGCCGGCCGCGCCGAATCGGGTCAGCGCCGCTTCGGTGGTGCCACCGGGCGAGGCGACGATCCGGATCAGGTCCGCGGCGGCAAGCTTCGAGCGGCGCATTGTCTCTTCGGCGCCGCGAATGGTCTTGAGCGCCATCTGGAGCGCGAGCCTGGGCGGCAGCCCCTCCTTCACGGCAGCATCGGCCAGCGCCTTGGCGAACAGGTAGAGATAGGCGGGCCCGCTGCCGGATAGGGCGGTCACCGCGTCGAGCATCGACTCGTCCTTGAGCGGAATCGCGTCGCCGACCGCGCGAAAAATCTTAAGCGCGAAGGCTTCGTCCGAGGGCTTGGCGCTATGACCGCGGACGAGCGCCGCCATTCCCTGGCCGACCATCGCGGGCGCATTGGGCATCACGCGGATAACCCGCGCGTCGGGACCGAGCGCGGCTTCGAGGCGGGCGATCGGAACGCCGGCCGCAATCGAAATGAATACTTTAGATTTGATCGAAACGCCCACCGGTTTCGAGCGGCTCGACCTCACGCCGGCCGTCGCACGATTCTCGGCCGAGCGCCCAAGCTCGGTCAGCACCGCATCGATAGTCTGGGGCTTGACAGCGAGCAGGACGGCCGCCGATTCACGCATCACGGCGACGTTGTCGGTGGTGGTCTCAATCTTGAGGGTACGGACGAGTAAGCGCCGGCGCTTCGCTTCGACGTCTGATGCGATCAGGTCGGAGGGCTTGAAGACCCGGTTGGCGATAAGCCCGCTTGCGAGCGCGGTCGCCATGTTGCCGCCGCCGATGAATCCGAGCTTCTTCATCGTATCCGCTCGCCGAAGACCGCGCGTCCGACTCGAATCATTGTCGCTCCCTCGTCAATCGCGATTTCGAAGTCGTCAGTCATCCCCATCGAAAGCTCCTCGAGGGCAAGGCCGGTTAAGGCCGCGAGCCGATCACGCATCGCGCGCAGCGCGGCAAAGTGGCGGCGCGAATCGCGAGCCGGATCGGCCGTTGGCGGCGGAATCGTCATCAGTCCGAGCACCTCGACCCGCCCGCGTATATCATGGATTAGACGTTCGGCAAATTCCGCAGCGACGCCGGTCTTGGTCGGTTCGGCGCCGAGATTAACTTCGATCAGGACGGGCACGGGCGGCGTTGGGCGTGCATTGGCCAGCGCCGAGGCGAGGCGGGCCGAATCGAGGCTGTGAATCAGGACGAAGCGGCTGGCGGCGTCGCGCGCCTTGTTGGTCTGCAGATGGCCTATGAGGTGCCATCGGAGGCCGTCGAGATGCGCGAGGACGTCCTGCTTGCGGGCGGCTTCCTGCACGTAATTTTCGCCGAAATCGCGCGCCCCGGCGGCATGGGCGGCGGCGATCGCTTCGGGCGGATTGGTCTTGCTCGCGAGCACGATCCGCACGGTCGAGCCGTCGCGGTGGGCGTGGCGCGCGGCGCTATCGACTCGTTCACGCAGTGATGCGTAACGGTCCGCTATCTCATCCGGTGCGAGCATAATCTCGGGTATGGATCGCTGGGCCGCTTCATTTGACCGCTTGCGATGCGTTGACGCCAGACCGCGCCAAGGCCTCGAGTACCTCGCGCACCGGCAGGCCCATCACATTGTCGCGCGCGCCTTCGACCTCCGCGATGAAGCCGGCGCCATCGCCCTGTATACCGTAGGAACCGGCCTTGTCGAAGGGCTCGCCGGTCAGGAGGTAGGCTTCGATCTCGGATTCAGAGAGCGGCCGGAAGCGGACGAGGCTGGTCACGACGCGGGATTCGATCGGCTCGCCATCGGCCGCGAGCGCAAAGGCGGTGACGACGCGATGGGTCCGCCCGGAGAGCATCCGCAGCATCCGGCGGGCGTCATCGGGTCCGCGCGGCTTGCCGAGGATTTCACTCGCGCATTCGACGACGGTATCGGCTCCGAGGGTTAGTGCGTCGGGCGTGCGGACGGATACGGCGAGCGCCTTTTCGAGCGCCATCCGGCGCGCAAAGTCAGTTGCGCCCTCGTCAGGCGCGCGATTCTCCTCGACGCCGCTTTCGGCGACCTCGAAATCGAGTCCTGCGGCGGCAAGCAGCGAGCGGCGGCGCGGCGAGCCCGAGGCGAGGATGAGTCTTCGATGGGAAATCCGGGGCGGGGTCACGACAGAACGACTGTTGTCAGAGGCAGCATCGCATCGCAAGCGGGGCGCCGAGACGGGTCCGAATCGACGGCGCGTCATAGTAATATGAATCTGATGACGAAGGGGCGGCAGTATCGCGACCGGCGCGGTCATCCGTTCCGTTAATCAGACTGGGGAAGTATGAGAGCCGAAGTGCGCGTCTCCGTTGCGATTCTCATTGGGGTGCTGATGTTGGCCGTCGCGCGCGCCGGCTTTGCCGCGGCTGATTCGCCGGGAGCGCAGGCGTTCCTCGACGGCTACCGCGCTTACCAGGCGGCGACGCCGGGAGTCGCGATCGAAAAGTTCAAGCTGGCCGCGAGCGGCGATCCGGCGCTCGCCGACTATGCGCTCTATTACCAGGGCCTCGCCGAGCGTGACGCGGGGAGTCGCGACAGCGCGGTTGCGACATTGTCGCGCATCCTGACTGACTATCCGCAGAGCGTGCTTGGCGATCCGGCCGCGCTTACGATTGCGCAGTGCGAATTCCAGCTCGGCCGTTACCGCGACGCACAAACCGAGGCCGCGCGGCTGGCGGCGGCCGAACCGGGTGCGGACCTCGAGCAGAAGGCGCGGATGGTCGAGGCAAACGCGAGTCTTGCGATGGGCGATGCGCAGGGCGCCTATGCGCAGGCGCAGGCCGTTCGCGAGAGATTTCCGCTGGGCTCGTCGGACGGCGACGCGCGCGCGATGGCCTATTCGATACTCGCGAGCAATGCGGGAATCGCCGACACCAGTTCACTCGAATATCATCTGCATGAAGCCGAGCTGCTTATCCGCGAGGGACAGCCGGGGCTCGCGCTGACGCAGGCCGAAGCGGGGCTCGCGCTCGAACCCGAGCCGGCGATTCGCGGGGAGCTGCTGTGGCTCGAGGCGCGCGCGCTTCGAGCGTCGCCCGAACGCGAGATGGCGGCGCTGAAAGAGTATCTGCAAGTTGCGCCGAACGGTCCCGCGGCGGCCGCGGCGACGAGCCGTATCGGCCATCTCTATTGGCGTCTGGATGATACCCAGTCGGCGCGCGCGTGGTTCCGGCGGCTCTTAGCGTCGCATCCGCACGACCGCCTGGCGCCGCAGACGATGATCGATATTGGACGGACGTTCGAGGACGACGACAATCTGAGCGCGGCGCGCGACGAGTATCTTGCGCTGATAGCGCGCTATCCGGCGAGCGATGCGGCGGCTGACGCGCGTTTCCGAGCGCCGTTCATGCTATACGAGACTGGCAATTTCAGCGGCGCGGCGAGCGGGTTTGCCGCGATGGAGCCGCGCGCCGGGAGCGCCCAGGATCGTGACATGGCGTCTTACTGGCGCGCGCGATCGCTCGAGCGGGCGGGCGACTCGTCCACCGGGCGTGAGATTCTCGAGCGGCTCGCACTGAGTACCGCGAGTAACTACTATCCCGCGCTAGCGGAGATGCGGCTTGGGAGCGCGGGAGCGTCGCTCGCGGCGGCGTCGGCGCCGGACTTGAGCGCGGCGGAAATTCCGGCGGCGGCGGGCGGCGCGGACTTCCATCTTCGACGCGTCGCGGCGCTGAGGAGTCTCGGACTCACCGAACTGGAGCCGCCGGAGTTGCGCGTGCTGCTGGCCGAGAGCCGCGGCAATCCGGGCTTGCGCGACTTCGTGCTGGCCGAGATGCAGCGGGCGGGCGCATGGTTCGACGCGATCGAAGCGGCGACCCGGATGGCAGCGGACGGGGGCCTTAGCAGCGTAATCGCCGAGCGCCTCCGCTATCCGCGGGCTTACTGGAGCATGGTCGAGGCGGAGTGCGGCAACAACGCGCTTGACCCGTACCTTGTGCTGGCGCTGATGCGCCAGGAGAGTCTGTTCAATCCCGAGGCGCGGTCAGGATCGGACGCGCGCGGCTTGATGCAGCTATTGCCCTCGACGGCGGTGCGGGTGGCGCCGGCGGGCGGCGTCGATCCCGACGCGATCGATCTTTTTGATCCGGCGCAGAACGTGCGGCTCGGTACGGCGTATCTCAAGAGCCTGCTCGCGATGTTCGACGGCAATCCGTTCAAGGCGGTCGCGGCCTACAACGGCGGCGAGCATGCGGTTGCGAAATGGGATACGGAATTTCCGGGGGACGACGACCAGTGGGTCGAAAATATCGGCTTTCGCGAGACGCGGGATTACGTGAAGAAGGTGATCGGCGGGCTGCGCGAGTACCGGATGCTTTACGGGCGCGTATCAGCCGAGCGGATTTCGGCGGGATCGCCACGATCGTAGGGATCGACGTTGGCGAGCGCTTTCTCGACGCGGCGGAAATAGCGATCGAGGCGAGAACGCTTGCCTATCGGCGGATCGCGCTCGAAGGTATCGGCGTGCGGGCGCTCGCGGAGATCGCGCAGCGGATCGCAGATACGCTTGCACAACAGGGCGGACGCGCGGTTGCACTAATCGATTCGCCGCGATGGCCGCGCGACCTTGACTTGTCAGCCGCGCCCGACCTGAGATTTCGCAATCCTATTCCGAACTCACGACATATCGACAGAGTATTGCGGCCGCTATTGAGGCGGATCGCCGGTGAGAAGCCGCTGAACGGGGCCGAGCGGCTCTCGATGTTTCCAACACCGCCGAGTGACTATTTTCTCGGCTGTATCGAGCATCCGCGCTGCCCGCCGCATCTGCGCGCGATCGGACTCGAGATGTTCGGCGCCGGGCGGACGAACTCGAGCATTGATTCGCAAAGCGTCTCGGGCGGCGCGATCTTCACCCGCTTCATGATCGCCGGCTTCGCCGCGTATCGCGCGATCGAGCGGCTTCCGATCGAGGCGTACGAGTCGTATCCCGATCTGCTGTTCAGGCTCGCCGAAACCGATACCGCGCTGGCGCCGAAGAGCAGACGGCGCGCGGCGCTCGCGAATCGAAATGGGATCGTGGCGCGGATGGCGGCACGGAGCGGAATCACGGCGCCGCCGCCGACGACGCTCGATCAGGCCGACGCCGCGATACTCGCGCTGAGCACCGTATCGGCGATGAGCGATGGTGCGATCGTTACGATCGGGAATCGCGCCGAGGGGCGTTTTCTGCTGCCGCTCGATTCGGCACTCGCTTCCCGGTTCGCAAGACTTGAACCAAGTGCCAGTGGATTATCAGGTTAACCACATGCTTATTATCAATGAGACGGCGCGGGAGGTTCGATCGAGCCGACTGCGTAGGCGACGGCGGCGGATGCGGTCAGCAGATCGGCGGTGGACTGGATAATCGTGAAGCGTGCTGCAGCGAGGTCCCGGTCTGCGGTGAGCAGCTCGACGATGGTGCTGAGGCCTTGCCGATAGGTGTCGAGATTGGCCGAGTAGGATTCGTTGGCGGCGGCGATCAGCGCCAGCGCGTACTGGTAGCGTTTGAGGGCGTCCTGAAAATCGAAATAGGTGCGCCAGACATCGGCTATGGTCGCGATTTCGAGCGCGCGAACCGATTCGCGCTCGGCCGCGCGGTCGGCGGCGGTGCGGCGGTCGTCGTTGAGGCGTGCGAAGCCGGTGAAGATATCCCATTTGAGCTCGACCAGGCCCTGGTACTGTGGCTGGCTCGAATTGATCACGGGTACGTTGTTGTAATTGTACCACCAGTTTTCCTGGCCGTAGTTGGCGTCGACGCCGATCTGCGGGAACCATTCGGCGTGCGCGCGGTTTTGAGCGGCCTCGCTCTGGCGCATCCGCGCGACTTCGGCGGCCAGGTCGGGACGTTCGAGGATTGCGTCGTGGATGAGCGTATCGACGCTCTGGCCCAGCGACTTCGGAATCGCGAGGTGTTGCAGGTTTTCGACTTCGAGCGGCTGATTGGCGGCGACGCCGACGGCGACCGCGATTGCCGCATGGGCGTCATTGACAATCGTGCGCGCGCTTTCGAGCTCGAACTCGGCTTGGGCGTTGCGCTCGCGCGAAAGCAGCAGCGCGGGCTCGGTCGCGAGGCCCAGGCGCACGCGATCACTGACCGCGTCGAGATCGGTGTGGGCAAGGGCGGCGTTCTGCTCCGCGGCGATCACGGCGGCCTCGGCCGCGGAGAGCGCGTAGAAGGCGCGTTCGACGCCGAAGACCACATCCTGGATGCGGCGATTGAAAATGAAATTGGCGGCGGCGAGGCGCTGGCGAGCGTAATCCGCGTCGGCGCTGCGGCGTCCGAAATCGATCAGCGTGTACTGGAAATCAACCGAGGGCGAGACCTGCCATTGGCGGATAACGGCGGGCCCGGGAGCGACCTGGAAGAGGATGCGATTGTAGCCGGCGTCGGTCTCGGTGCTCGCGTGCGGATAGTAGGCGGCGCGCGCGGCACCATAGGCGGCGGCCTGAGCGCGGGCGGTTTCCCAATCGCGGCGGGTTTCGGGATTGGTGCGAAGCGCGAGGTCGACGAGGCCGGCGAGACTCAGCAATCCGGAGGGGCCGGCGACCGACTCGGCCGATGCGCCAGAGTTGGCGGCGAGTTCGGCGGAGCCAGCTTCAGGAGACTCGGCGGCGGCTGCGGCGGGTGCGATGGTCGCGAGCGGCGGTGGCAGATAATTTTCCTCCGTGGGTGGCGGAGTCCAGTTGTGATCGGGCGACGGCGGCGCGTAGCGGTTGGGCGTGATCTCGGGCATCGCGGCGATGCGGGCGCATCCGGAGAGCGCCGCAGCGGTGAATGCGATCACAATCAGGATCGTAAATGACCTCAGGCGCGCGCCATTGCGCGCGCGAAATCGACTCGGAGCAAATGTGTGCATCGCGGCCCCCGCCAGATCGGAATGCGTTGTGAAATCCACGCGCCCAGTGTAGCGCGCCGATCGCGGCGCTCGAATTGAATCATCGGCCGTGCTTCGTCAGAATCTCAGGCTGACAGCCGCCATTCATGAGTTCCGGGAGAAAACCATGTCGCCTTGCTCTGGCTATAGGATTATGGCCGCTATGCGGGCTGGCCGGATGCGATCCGATAATCAATATAGCGGGGGCGAATTTTCCGGCGTGGTTATTGTGCGCGATAATCGGCGCGGTGGCGGCGGCGACGATGCGGCCGATTTTGATCGCGCTTCGAGTCGAGCCTTACCTGTGGCCGCTGCCGCTAGTCTATTTGAGCCTCGCCGTGCTTTTCGCATGTATCGTTTACGTGACGCTCTTTCGTAGCTGATGGGCGAAATGGAAGCTGGCGAGCGTCCTTCGCGTAATGCTGGCCGGCGAGCTGGCGGCGCAATACTGAGCGCGGTGATTATCGGGGCGGCGGTGGCCGCTGCGCTCTACACCGCGCGGCTCTATTACGTCTATCCGCGCACCGACGATGCTTACGTGCGCGCGAATTTAGTCGCGGTCGCGCCGCACGTTAGCGGCCCGATAATCACTTTGCCAATCGTGGATAACCAGTACGTGCATCAGGGCGATCTGCTGTTCGTGGTCGATCCGCGGCCGTATCAGGCGGCGCTCGATCAGGCGGTGGCAAAGCTCGAACTGACCAACCTCGAAATAAAATCGCTCGACGACGCGATTCGCGCGGCGCAGGCCGAACAGAAGCGGCGCGAGGCCGACCTGGCCTATGCGCGCCAGTATCTCGCGCGGATCGAGCCGCTGCTCGCCAAGCATTACGTGACCGCCAACGACGTGTTCGAGGCGCGCAGCCGCACGCAGGCGTCCGAGGCGGCGGTCAACAACGCGGGCTCGCAGGTGCGCAGCGCGCAGAATCAGCTCGGCCAGCTCGGCGATATCAACGCGCGGCGCAAGGCGGCCGAGGCGGCGGTCGAAGATGCGCGGCTCAACGTCAACTACTGCCGGGTGGCCGCGCCATTCGACGGATGGGTCACCAATCTGAATATCTCAGCCGGCCAGTACGCCAACGAGGGGCGCGATGTGCTGAGCCTGGTCGACGATCGCGTCTGGTACGTGATGGCGAATTTTCGCGAAGACTTCCTCGGCCATATACGGCCCGGGATGAGGGTCGAAGTGTACCTGTTGAGCTATCCGGGGCGGCGATTCGGCGGGCGCGTGCAGGGCGTCGGATGGGCGCTCTATCAGCCCAACGGCGCGACCGTGGCCGGGCTGCCGCAGGTCGAAGCGACGCTCAACTGGGTGCGGCTGTCGCAGCGGTTCCCGGTCAGGATCGTGCTGGGGCCGCGCGATCCGCGCTTTCCGTTCCGCACCGGGCAGACCGCCGTGGTGACGATCGAGGGAGCTCGGTAGCGATGGCCGGATGGGCGGCGTCGCGGCTTGCGCTCGAGCGGCGGATCGCTCGGCTGCCGGCGGCGCAGGCGCGATGGGTCGCGCATGGATTCGAAGCGGTCGCGAGGCAATTCGCGGCGGAGCTCGCGCCGCGTCCTCGTCGGACGCGGACGGCGATACGGATCGCGGCGATCGGAGCGATCGCGGCCGGGGTGATGACCGCGTGTCATGTCGAGAGCACGCTCGGCCTTTATGCAGTGACGGTAATCGCTGCGAGTCCGGGCGCCGCGATGCGGCCGGTGCGCGCGGTCAGGTACGCCGTGATCGACGCGATTCTGCTAACGCTCGCGGTGGTGCTGGGCGGAATAATCGTCGAGACGCCGTGGCTGATGCTGCCGGCGGTCGGCGGTGTCGCCGCGACCTTCACTTACATCACGACCTCGCGCAGGATGGGCAGCGTCGAATTGGTGCTCGAGGTCACGGTTCTCGACACGCTTTACGGGGCGGTCTTCAAGCCCGACGGCTTCGCCAGCGGCGCGGCGTCGACCTACGGCGGCTTCGTGCTCGCGCTCGGAATCCTGGTGCTGTTCGATTCCTGGCTGTGGCCCGATCCGGCGGAGCCGCGCCTGCTCGAATCGATCTCGGAGAGTCTTGCACAATCGCGCGAACGGCTGGTCGCGGCGGCGGATTATTACCAGCGCGAGGGCGCTGGCGTCCGACCGGAGATACCGCCGGTTATCTCGCGGATGCCGGTGCAGCTCGCGCTGCTCGAGCGGGTGGTGAGTGAGGGCGCGACGCCGTACCATCGCGCGTTGCTGCTGGGCGCGATAAATCGCGCGGCGCGTATCCGGGTGCATGTCGATATGATCATCACCGCGGCGCGCGAGCCGGTGGCACGGCGGGCACGCGCCTTTATCGCGACCGAGCTTGCGGCCCACGCCGCGGCGATCGCCGAGGCGCTCGATGAGGCGGCGCGCGAGACGCTATCTGGAATTCGCGGTGGCGCAGCCGCCGAGCCGGGGTCCGCCGCGGCGCGCGTGCGGCCGGCGCTCGCGGCGCTCGAGGCGCGAATTGCCGTGGCGCGTCCGGCCTATCTGCCGCTCGCGACGGCCGTCGAGATGGCGAATCTCGGCGCGTTCCATCTCGCGCTGACCCAGATCAGCGGCTTGATCGACCATCCGATCGACGCGCCGCCGATCTCTGCCGCGGCGCACGAGCCGCCGGCCCGGCGAGCCGAGTCCGCGACCGACCCGGCGCTGATTCGCCACAGCCTGAAAGTCGGCCTGGCGATCATGATCGGCTACACGCTCGGGCTTACCACACGCCGCGACGATCTATCGGTGATCATGACGACGATCGTGATCGCGGGACTGCCGACGTACGGCGCGACGCTCAGCAAGATGCTCCTTCGGTTCGGCGGGAGCGCGATGGCGGCCGTGATCACCGTGCTTACGGTGATCATCATCACGCCGAATTTCGATTCGGTGTCGGTCTACATGGCCACCTTCTTCGTCGTGCTGTTTGTGTCGGCGTGGGGCTCGTTCAGCAATGACGCGTTCTCCTATGCGTTCAAACAGATCGCCTCGGGCTTCGTGCTGTCGGTGGCCGGTCTGGCGCCGCATCCGGCGATCGAGGCGCCGCTGTGGCGAATCTGGGGAGTGCTGCTGGGCGCGGCGGTGCTGGTGGTCGTGTTCTGTCTGCTGTGGCCGGAGTATGCGGGCGACGCGATGCTGCCGCGATTGCGCAAGGTTTTGGGCGCCGCACTCGATCTTGCGCCGGGCGGTGCGAGCGCCGTTTCGGCGGCGGCGGTGCGGGCGACCAGCGCTGAGATCGATCACGTGCTGGCCGAGACGCTGAGCGTCGTCGATGACGCGCGGATCGAGGGGCGGCGCAGCCGGGTCGACGCCAATGCCGCGTTGAACGCGAACGGCACGTTGCGCCGGATCGCGCATCATCTCGCCAGTATCGCGATCAACCGGCTCGAGGCCGCGGTGCCTGAGCTTGCGCCGCCGATCGAGTCGGCGCGCGCGGAGCTTGTCCGCATGACACGCGGGCGTCTCGCCTCGTGGCTCGAGTTTTTTCTGGGTCCGAATTGTCAACGGTCGCGCGCGGCGCTCGCGCTGGCCGCGAGCCATCCGGCCACCGAGATGACCGGACCATTGCGGGACTTCGAAGATCGGATTGCGGTCAACAGCTATGCGGCAACCGCCGAATGGACGCTCGAACAGCGGCGCGTCTTGCTGGCCGAAATACACTCGTTCACGCGCCTGGCGACCCTGCTTACCGATCTCAGCGATGAACTGGCGCGCGTGCCGCGGCCGCGTCCGATCTATTGACGCCGCCGCGCCGCCGTTGATGATTCGGCGCCGGAGTCGGCGATTCCCATTTCCGCGAGCACCTCGCGCGTGTGCTCTCCAGTCCGGGGCGGACGGCGATACACCCCGGCGGGTGTTTCGGTGAACTTGATCGGACATCCGGCGATCGTGACCGGCGGATTGTCGCCCGGCGTTTCGATTTCGACCAGCATCCCGCGCAACTTCAGATGCGGGTCGGCGAACATATCGACCGCGGTGTTGACCGGCCCGGTCGGGACGCGTCCGCCCAGCATTTCGACGATCTCGCGCTTGGTATGCCGGCCGGTCCATTCGGAGATGACGCTGCGGACTTCGTTGGCGGCGGCCGAGCGTTTCCCGACCGTGTTGTAGCGCGGATCGGTGGCAAGCTCGGGCCGGCCGATCGCCTCGCACAGGAGCCGCCAGTGATTCTCGCGCGGCGCCGCGATTGCAACTGCACCGTCACTCGCCGGGAAGACGTCGAACGGACAGAGCGTCGGATGGCCGGTGCCCTTGGGACGCATGACGCGGCCCGCGTACGAGTAGTTGTAGATGAGGTTCTCGGAGAGCGCGACGGCCGCGTCGTACATCGCAACGTCGAGGAACTGGCCACGGCCGCTTTGGCGCGCGGCATGTATCGCCGCGACGATTCCGAGTGCTGCGAGCGTGCCCGGGAACATGTCGCCGATACTCGCGCCGCACGGAAAACCCGGGCCGTCGCCGGTTCCTGTCATCGCCACGATTCCACCCATCGCCTGCGCGACGACATCGAAGGCGGGCCACTCCGCGTAGGGACTCGCGCCCGTGCGCGGATCGCCAAAGCCGCGCACCGCGGCGTAAACGATTTTCGGATTGCGGTCGCGAAGGGTCTCGTAGCCGATGCCGAGACGATCCATCACGCCGACACGCGCGTTTTCGACCACTGCATCGACGCGTTCGGCGAGCTCGAGAAAGGTCGCGCGATCGGCGTCATCCTTCAGATCGAGAACAACTGAGCGTTTGTTGCGGTTGATGCTGGCGAAGTAGCCGCCGAAGTCGCATCCGGCGCGATCGGCGGAAAACGGCGGCATCGTACGCGTCATGTCGCCGCCGGGCGGCTCGACCTTGATCACGTCGGCGCCGAGGTCCGCCAGCAACATCGTGCCGAACGGTCCGGCCAGCGCTTGCGTCAGATCGAGGATGCGGATATCGGCGAGCGGGCCGGTGCGTCCCATCATGTCACTTGTCTCTCCAATAGCGGCGGTGGTCGCTGACGAGTTTCAGCGCTGCGAATATCAGAAACTTATTAGTTGATCAATCAATAAATGTGTGGTTGATTGCTCGATCATGTACCTTCATCCCAGAGTGCGCTTTAACCATGTGCCCGGCTCTAAGGAAGTGCTGACGCCGGAACTACTGGGTCTGCTGGTAGGAATGCATGACGCGTTCGGCGCGCGGATTGAAGGGGTGCGGGCCAAGCGCGCCGAGCAAATCCGCCGCGCGATTCAGGATCGGATCGCGCCCGCGGCACAGGCTCGCGACGAGGCCGCGGCCGACGCTTGGCGGGTCGAACCGATTCCGGAGGTCCTCGAGCGTCCGGGGATCGAGATCTCGGGGCCCGCGTCGATCGCCTCGATGATGATCCAGGCGCTCAATGCCGGACCAGAGGGCGAACGGGCGGTTGGCTATCTAGACGACGACGAGGATTCCGCCGGCCACAGCCTTGCCGATACGGTTTCGGCGGCGCTGAATCGGCGCAACGCGCTCGACGGCAAGCTCGACTATCACGACCCCGAGCGCAACCGCGACTATCGGGTCGAGCCCGGCGCTCTTCCTTTCTTTATGCATCGCGAGCGCAGCCTTTACCTTGACGAGCCCGATCTGACTATTGATGGGCGGCCGGTTGCGGCGACGCTGCTTGGCATGGCGCTCACGCTTTTTCATTCCGGGCGAATTCACGCGGCGCACGGAGATTCGATTAATTTCTATCTGCCGAAGACCGAATCGGTCGAGGAGATTCAACTCTATCGCGAGCTTTTCGACTATGCCCGCGCGCATGTTCCGAATTTGGGCGGCGCCTCCATCCGCGCGATAATCCTGGTTGAATCGCTACCCGCGGTCTTCGAAATGGAAGAGATGCTGCGCGCGCTCGGACCCTACGGCGCGGGGCTCAACGCCGCGCGATGGGACCTGAAAGCGAGCATCCTGGAATACGTAATGGCCGATCCGGCGTCGGTGTGGCCGGACCGCTTCGATGTGGATATCAAGACGACGCCATTTCTCGCGAATATATTTCGCCGCCTCGTCGCGGTATGCCTCAAGCATGGCGCGGTGCCGATCGGCGGGATGGCGACGGCGCTGCCGAGCCGCGACGAAGAGGTGAATCAACTCGCGGCGGCCGCGATTCGGGCCGACAAAGAATGGGAAGCGCAGCAGGGGTTTCGCCGCGCCTGGGTGGCGCATATTTATCACATGGCACCGGCGGCGCGTCCGTTCGTCGAGGCGGCCGCGCGCGGATGGAAGCCGACCCCGGAAATGGCCGAGCCGGCGCATTTTCCAGTACGGATCGAAACGCCAAAGGGCAGGGTCACCGAGCTTGGGACGCGCCGAAACTTACGAACGATGCTCGAGTATGTTGAGGGCTGGATGCGTGCGCGCGGCGCCAAGGGTATCGACAGCCTGGCGGGGAGGCCGGGCGCAAGGCCTGCGCTGATGGAGGATCTCGCCACGGCGCGAATCTCGGTGGCGCAGACGGCGCAACGCATAATTCACGCGAGCCGCTGCGAGGACACCAGCCGGGTCCATTCACCGGCGCTGGTGAAATCGATCCTCGCCGAGGAGTGCGATGATATCATCCGCCAGCTTGGCGGCGACGCGGATTTTGCACTCAGCGGCCGTTATGAATTGGCTTTTGGAATCGCGCTCAGATGGATCCGCAATTACACCGAGTTCAATTTCAGGAGCCTCGGGTCGTATAGCCGGGCGGAGCTGGAGGCGATCGGCCTTGGACCCGACGCGGTTTAACTGAGTATTAGCCAATATGGATCGCAAACAATTGATCGGGCGGGAATTTCCGCCGGTCACGTCGGTGATCGGCGAAGAGGACGTCCGCGATTTCACGCGCGTCATTGGCGATGAGTATCCGACGTCGAAGGGCTGCGACGCCGCTCGCCAGGCGATGCCGCCGTCTTTCGCGCCGCTGATCGCGCTCAGAAGTATCCTGCGCGCGGTCGACTGGGAAAAGGATTTTGCGCTTGACTATGCGACCGGCACCGCGATGTTCGGCGAGCAGAAGATGGACTATACTCGTCCGTTATATGTCGGCGAGCGACTGACTATTCGAGGAACGGTGGCCGGGGTGGTGGAAAAGCACGGCGCGAAGCCTTTCGACGTGGTTACGATGCTAATCGACGCTACCGACAGCGCGGGCGGACGCGCGTTCAGCGGCTCGATGGGCTTTATCCTCTTCAAATAGCATCGGGGTACTACCATGGACATTCGCGCCAAAGGATTCTTCGAGGATATGGCTGCGGGCGCCGAGATACCTGCGGCGTCATACGGACCGATGGATCGCTATGGCTATATCACGGCGGCGATCGTGCTGCGCGATACCAATCCGCTGCATCTCGACCGGGTCTATGCGCGCGAGCGCGGCCTGCCCGACGTGGTTCAGCAGGGTCCGCTCAACCAGGCTTATCTGTATCGCTTCGTTACCGACTGGCTGCATCATCCGTGGGACCTGCGCCGGACGGCGATCCGGTTTGTGGCCAACGTTTTTCCGGACGACGTGCTGACCTGCAAGGGAACGGTGACACGAACCTATCGTGAGAATGGCGAGCCGCGGGTCGATTGCCAAATCTGGCAGGAGAATCAGAAGGGACAGAAAACGCTGACTGGCGAGGCGACCTTCACCCTGCCGGAGCGAAAATAGCGCGGCTGCGGTCCACGATGCTCGCGAGTGGCGGAACGCCGCGAAACGTCCCGCCACCCGCGCCGCATAATCGAATCAGCCGCCGAAGTACGCGCGCGGATTGTCGACCGTCATGATGCGAATTTTCTCCTCGGTAACTCCGCCCTTGCGAAGCTGCGGCAGGATGTTGCGCGAGATATGCGCCCAGTGATTATTGGGCGACGCCTCCATCATCTTTGTAATCGCCGGGAACGGACGCCCGAGCCAGCAGGCCACCGCGTCGTGCGACAGCATGATGCGATCGAACCCGACCGCCAGCAGGCCGAAGAGCGACGCGAGGCGCATCTTGTCCGGCGCGATCGGCTCGATACCGAAGCGGTCGAAACCGATCCACGCGCCACGATTCAGGATATCGAAGTAGTAGCGCATATCGCCGACGCCGCATGCATGGCCGATCAGCACGCGATTGAAATCGACGCCCTCGGACTCGAAGATGTCGAGCGTCTCGCGTCCGAACGGAGAGGCTTCGCTGTTGTGACACAGGATCGGAGCGCCGGTCTTCTTATGGGCGCGGGCAGCGGCACGAAGGCAAGTCTCCTCGTTCTTGGTAATGGCGGTGTCCACGGTCATCCCGGGAATTCCGCCGGTCGCCGTCTTGATGAGGCCCGCCTTGATACCGGTCTTGCCGATGCCTTCGGTCAGCTCGCGGACGTAGACTTCGGCGATATCGTCAGGGGTGAGGAATCTGAAATGCTGCGGAATTCCGAGTGCGTCATTGTAAAGCCCGGTCGCGATAATCACCCGCATCCCCGCCTTGTCGGCCGCTTCGGCGGCAAACTCGGGGTCGCGCCCCAGCTCCATCGGGCACGGATCGACGAAGCTCGTAACGCCGAGACCCTTGATCTCATTGAGCCTGCCGACCACTTTCGTCATCTCGGCCTTGCGATTGAAGTGCGCGTTATCGAGCTCCCATCCCGGAAATCCCGCGGTCAGATGCTCGTGGATGAGTGTGAAGCCCAGGTCGCGCGCCTCGCATCTTCCGGTCACAGTGTTGATAGACATTTTTCCGACTCCTTCTGTTAGGGAGGGCGTTCGCCGCTCCGAAACAAGTGTTAGTTTTGTGACAACGTAGTACGGGACGGAGCAAATGACGAGGGGCCGAACCCGACAAAAGGAATTGAAGCGTGAACTCGGGGGAGGCGCGCGATTCTGGCTTCCCGGAGCGGGTCGCGATATGTCACGAGTCGAAGGCTTGACACCAAAGGAGGCGTTCGCGATGAAAGTGCTGTTCGAGAAAAAGGGGCCGATCGCCTATGTGACGATCAACCGGCCCGAACGCCTCAACGCGTGCGACTTCGAGGCCTACGGACGGCTCGCGGAAATCTGGCGCGAGTTCCGCGACGACAGCGCTCTGCGCGTAGCGATTCTGACCGGCGCCGGCGAGCGCGCATTCTGCGCCGGCAGCGACGTCAAGGACAATTACGTAAAGCGTCCCGGTGAGGATCCGCCCAGCTCGCCCTTTCCCATGATGTACGATCTCTACAAGCCGATTATCGCGGCGATAAACGGCCACGCCAACGGCGGCGGACTCGAACAGGCGCTCGCGTGCGATATTCGGGTCGCGGCCGAGCACGCTCAGTTCGGCCTGGGCGAGGTGCGTCTGGGATGGCTGCCCGGCGGCGGCGGAACGCAGCGATTAGCGCGCCTGATTCCGCTCGGGCGCGCGCTCGAGATGCTCTACACCGGCAATCGGATCGGCGCCGCGGAGGCGCTGCGGCTCGGGCTGGTCGATCACGTCGTGCCGATGAGCGGACTGATGAGCAAGTGCGAGGAGATCGCCGGCGAAATCTGTAAGAGTGCGCCGCTCGCGGTGCAGCGGATCAAGCGGGCCGTGATGCGCGGTATCGACCTGCCGCTCGCTGACGGGCTCAAGCTCGAGCGCGAGTTGTACACCTGGCTTCAAGGCACCGAAGACGCCCGCGAGGGAGCGCGTGCGTTCGCCGACAAGCGTCCGCCGGACTGGAAGGGAAAATAGGCGCCCCTGCTATTTGCGATGGCGCTTTTCGATCTGCGCCATCATCGCGAACAGCTCGGCTGGCGAGGCGCTTTGCCCTTGCGCATCAGGTCGGCCGCTCGCGGCGGCGAACTCCCGATATAAAGTCCCGACGTTGACGACAATTCTTTCAGCGTCGCTCCACGATGAGTATTCGGTAAGTGAGATGTCCTCAGCCGCCTCGCGAATCGACATTCCGGCGTCGTAGCGCCGGCGCGCTTCGATCGCGACGTACTGAAGATAATCCCGCACGGCCGCAACGCCTTTCTTGTCGGTGATCGGACCGTGGCCGGGAACCACCGTCTCCACGTCCAGGCCGAGCATCAGGTCGCACGCCTTGATCCAGTTGCCGACCGGTCCCGCCCAGATTATCGGATGGCCATTGATGAACAGGATATCGCCCGTGAATATGACCCGGTCTTGCGGTACGTAGGCGAGAACATCGCCACCGGTGTGGGCGGGCCCGACTTCGATCAATTGAACCGTCTTGTCTCCGACCCGGCAATCAATTTTGCCGACGAAGGTTTTGGTCGGGAAGGTGAAGTTGATCCCCTCGAAATCGAACGGCGCGAAGATCCGCGACAAAAACATCCCGGTGTCGTCGGTGCGTGAGGCGCTGCGCTGCAATTCGGCGAGCCGCTTGGCACCGCCATCCTGGCGCATCTCGTCGGCGCACGCCTGCGACGCGATTATCTCCGCGCCCGCGACCAGCTCATTGCCAAAGCAATGGTCGCCGTTGGAATGCGTGTTGACCAGGGTGTCGATTTTCGCCGCCGCCTTCGGCTCCGCCCGCCGCATCGCGCCCAGCATCTCACGCGTCAGCTTGCAATCGAAAAGCGTATCGACCAGCAGCGATTCCCCGCCGTCGACGACCAGGCCGGCATTGCTCCATCCCCACGAGCCGTCCGGCTGCAGATACGCATAGCATCCGTTGCCGATATCATGGAGTCCCCTGGTATAATTCCACTTACTGAGTATCTGAGCCATCTTGCGCACTCCCGATTACGGCATTGGCGCCGGCCGCGCAGTGCGGTTACCAGCGTCGATCGAATGAGCTACCAATACATCGGCGGCCACAAATTGAGCAAGGTTCCCGCGCGCGGACGCCTATCGGGCAGGACGCGTGGCTCTTGTAGATTGCCCATGGCTGAGGCACGCTCACCTGACCGGGGACTCCGTGTCGGACGGCGCCTCGAGGGCTGGACACGGGCGAGGGCGGAATCCAAAGACAAATGCTCTAAATTGGAGGAACGAATCGTGAGTTGGGATTTTGAAACTGAACCTGAGTTCCAGAAGGAACTCGACTGGATCAGCAAGTTTGTGCGTGAGGAGGTCGAGCCGCTCGACTTCGTCCTCGGCTCTCCGTACGACGTGCGCGATCCGAAACGCAACAAGCTGGTCCGGCCGCTGCAGGCCGAAGTCCGCAAACGCAAGCTCTGGGCGTGCCATCTGGGACCGGAACTCGGCGGCCAGGGTTACGGCCAGGTCAAGCTGGCATTGATGAACGAGATGCTCGGCCGCTCGCGCTTCGCTCCGACCGTCTTCGGATGCCAGGCGCCGGACTCGGGCAACGGCGAAATACTCGCGACCTACGGAACTGCGGAACAGAAAAAGCAGTTCCTCGAACCGCTCCTGAACAACGAAATCGTCTCCTGCTTCTCGATGACCGAGCCGCAGGGCGGCGCCGATCCCAAGGTCTTCGCGACGCATGCTGAACTGCGCGGCGACAACTGGGTAATCAATGGCGAAAAGTGGTTTTCGTCGAATGCCAACTGGGCATCGTTTCTGATCGCGATGGTGGTCACGGATCCCGACGCGCCTCCGTACAAGCGGCTCTCGACCTTCATCGTGCCAGCCGATGCGCCCGGCCTCGAGATAGTGCGCAGCCTCGGCGTCGGCAATGAGGCCGAAGGCAGCCACGGCTACGTCCGCTACCGCGACGTGCAGGTGCCGAAGGATCATTTACTCGGGCCCCGCGGCGGCGGCTTCGTGGTTGCGCAGACCCGGCTCGGCGGCGGACGAATCCATCATGCGATGCGGACGATTGGGCAGGTGCGCAAGGCCTTCGACCTGATGTGCGAGCGGGTGCTCTCGCGCACGACCCAGGGTTCGCTGCTCGCCGACAAGCAGATGGTGCAGGAAAAGATTGCCGATTCGTGGATCGATATCGAGCAGTTCCGCCTGCTGGTCCTGCGCACCGCGTGGCGAATCGACAAGTACAAAGACTATTTGAAGGTCCGCAAGGATATCGCCGCCGTCAAAGCGCAGATGCCCAAGGTGTTCCACGATGTCGCGGTACGCGCGCTGCAGCTTCACGGCTCGCTCGGCGTGACCAACGAGATGCCGTTCGTCGAGCAGGTGATGGAAAGCTTCGTCATGGGACTCGCGGACGGGCCGACCGAGGTGCACAAGATCACGCTCGCGCGCCAGATCCTGCGTGATTACAAGGGCACCAAGGGGCTCTTTCCGAGCGCGCACATTCCGGCGCTTCGCGAGGCGGCAATCCGGAAGTATGCGGATGTAATCGAGCGCGAGGTGGCCGCGCACTAAGGTGCATCGCGCCTGGCGATCGCTGTTCCGCCAAAACGAAGGCCCAGCCACGATTGTCGCGCAATCGCGGCTGGGCCGCTTCTACTGAAATCCGGCTGCCGGCAATTTACCCGGTCGCGAGTTTTGTCATCAGCGCGTCGAAGCCGCCGCTCTTCAGGGTCTTGCCAAAATCGTCGCGGTAGCTGCCGACCTCGCTGATCTCCGCGATCACCATATCATAGACCTTCCATTTACCCTGTTCGCGCTTCATCATATAGTCAAATTGAATCGGGCTCTGAAGCAGCGGATTAGTCACATTGGTATATACTTCCGCGTGGTCGCCATCGCTTTGCTCCTTCACGAAGGCAATCTTCTGGCCTGAGTAGCTCTCCATGATATTGATATAGCGGCGCTCGAGATATTTTTGGAACGCTGCCTCGAAACGCTCGCGTTGCGCCGGGCTGAGCTTGTTCCAATTCACGCCAAGCGACGACCGGCCCATCGCGCGGAAATCGAAATACGCGTCGAGCAAAGCCAGCAGCTTTTCGTTCTCGGAGGCGTGCGCGGATTTGTACTTGGGATCGCTCACGATCGCGAGCGCCTGATCGACCGCGAGCTTGACCTCGGCCATCGCGCTGGTCTCGCTCCACGCAACGCGCGTCTCCGTGCTCCCGATGAGCATCAGCGCGATCAGCGCGCAAATAAGTCGCGGCCCGCGGCTCGATCCGGGAACGGCGGTTCGCGCCAGGCGCATTGTCATGGCGCGCGCCTCGATTCAGCGGAAGGCCGGAATCACCTTCGAAGCGAAGAGCTCAAGATGCGGCTGAGCCCACGTTGGCGGCAGGCCCGGCGGCAACGTCCAGGAGTAGTAATGCGTAATCGGCACCTGCTCGATATATGCCCTGATCATTTTGATGCAGGTCTCCGGGTCGGCTACTTTCAGTCCGCCGGTTTCACGCAGATGCGCATGGTCGCGCAGATAGACCGGGGTCCGCGTCTGGCCCGCCTTCTCAGCCCACGCCGTATAGTTATTGCTTTGGTAGATAATATGGTCGGCGGCCTCGGCGAAGGTCTTTTCGGGATCGTTGGAACAGATGAGCCATCGATGGCCGCCGGCGAACCTCACCGAATCTGCCGGCTTCGACTGATTGCGTAATTCCGCCACGTACGCATCGTAGACTCGGCGCGACGCGTCGGGCGCGGTGAAGCCGTCGCCGTATTTGGCCGCCCGTCGCAGTGCCGCGGGCGTGAACCCGCCGACCCAGATCGGCAGATGCTTTTGAATCGGCTCGGGCGTCAGCTTGACCTTGCCGGCCGAAAAGAACTTGCCGTGAAAATCCAGCGTCTCGCCGTCCAGCAGGCGGCGGATTATCTGCAACGCCTCGTTGGTGCGGGCGCCGCGCTCCTTGAAAGGTACGTTGAATCCCTCGAACTCCTCGACCTTGTACCCGACTCCGACGCCGAGCTCGAAGCGTCCGCCGGAAATGGCATCCACGACCGCGATATCCTCGGCGAGGCGGATCGGATGGTGAAACGGCATCAGCAGAACGCCGAGCGCGATGCGGATTGTGCGCGTGCGGGCGGCGATGGCGGCCGCCGCCGGAAGCATCGAGGGCAAATAGCCGTCCTCGATGAAGTGATGCTCGCTCAGCCAGACATCGTCGAAGTCGTGGGTTTCCGCCCATGCGATCTGGTCAAGGATCGCTCCATAGAGGCGGTCATACGGCTGACGCCATTGCGCAGGATTGCGGAAGTCATACCAGAGCCCGAAGCGGACTTTATTCGCGATGCTCATGCCTTGCCCCGATCGATAAGCTGATTCCGTCCCGCCCGCCGGCCAGCGATCAATTCATGCGTCAGCGAACAACTTATTTGGCCGCGGATTACTTAGCCGCGGAGAATTTCGTCGGCGTGAGAATCGTGTTGCTTATCGATGCGACCAGCGGGCCGCTCTGCTCGCTCTCGGCGCGCGCCGCTATCCACTCGGGGTCGCTCTGGAAGGACGCGAACCGCTTGTCACGATCGCCGAGCGATTCCCATTGCAGCATGTACACCAGGTCCTGATTCGACTCCCCAATAGCCACTGTCCAGAATCCGGTCTGCCGGATGCCGTGTTTCTCGAACAATCGCACGGTGACGGTTTCGAATCGCTTCAGCAGCGCCGGAAGGCGCCCCGGCATGCAATGGTAGACTCGCAGTTCATAAATCATCGATTTTCTCCCAGCCTGATTTCGTCTCCACTTACCCTCGAACCCTTCGCGGCTCAGGCCTTTATTGGCGAAGTCTGCGCAGATTGTTTCCGAACCTGCAAGCGGACGCCCCCTCGCCCAGCCACTATCGAGGGGAGCGCGGCTCGCCGGTGGTCTTGACAGCGCGGGAAAGCGCCGCATACGCTCTCGCGTTCCGGACCGATCAATGACGACGCGTATCGAAAGCAAAGGCAGCGAACTCCGCGATCTCGGAATCGATCCCTCGGCGCCCGCCGGCGAGGCACTTGCGCGGCTTCGCGCGATCCGCGGATCGGGGAGCGCGTCCGAGACCGCGATCGCACGCGCGCTCGGCACGGTCGTGGACCCCGGCGCCGCCGCGATGCTCGCTCAAATGGAGATCGGTGCGACTGGCGCGCTCCGCCGCGAAATCCGCCGCTCCCTTTTCAAGCTCCAGCAAAAAGGTATCACCGCGCCTGCCGTCGCATCGATACCCCAAAGTGATCCTGCCGCGGCGCCGCATCATCTCGAACCCGGCATCCGCGCGATGCTTTCCGCGGCCGATCCCGAGGGCGTGCGTGTGGTTTGGCTGCTCAAGCCGCGCCAGCAGGGCGGATTGGTCCGGGTGTGGGGCCTCGTGTCCGATATCGAAGGTCTCCTGAGAGTGTCCTTGACCGGTCTGAACCGCCATGAACTGGCCGCCGAGCGCGACGACCTCGAGCGGCGCGCCGCGATGAAAATGATCGACGCCGATCCGCCCCTGGCCGATTTCATCCTGTGCGAGGCTTACCGGCGAACGCCAGAGGCGAGTCGCGCGCGCGTCGGCGCCTTCCTCGCGATCCGCGCCGACATCACCGGTGCTCCGGAGCCGGTCGAATTCACGCATCCAATCTATGCGGAGTTGAAGGGTACGCTCGAAGCTGAACCATCACTTGAGATTCTACGCGAGCCCGAGGCATCGGCGCTGCGCCTCTCACCCAAAAGCATCAAGCATTATGTCGCGGAGGTCGCCTCGATTCAGCAAAGTGTGATCGTGCTCGCGCGCGTGCAGCAGGAGGAGCGGATCAACATGGTCGCCGAACGTGCAGTAGGCGAACTTTTCGAAGGCGAGCGCGCGTTACGGATGCGTCGGCGCCTCGAAGACCTGGCCTACTACCTTGAGCATACCGGGCGGCACGCTCCGGCCGGATGGGCGGCTGCGGCGGCCGCGCGGCTTCGCGACGGAAACGATCCGCGCCGGATCGAGTTCTTTCGGGCGCTGGTCCGGATGCAGCTCGGCGCGGTGATGGCGGAGGAACGCGAGCGCGAGCGCGAGGAGCCGCGACTGATCATGACGCCAGCGGAGGCGATTCGCGCGCGGGAACAATCGCGGATGCGCCGTTCCTGAGTCGCGTGCCAGACGCCCGGCTTCGAGACAATCCAAAGTGTTACTTCAATATCGTCAGGTCGCGATTCGGAGATGATTCGCCGCGCCACTTCGAGGTGCATCCAAGATGATTGACGAAAAGCCGCTCGGCGGAATCCGCGTGCTCGACTTGACGCGCGTTCTTGCCGGACCGTTCTGCGCGATGAACCTGGCCGACCTCGGCGCAGACGTGATCAAAATCGAGCTGCCGGGCCGTGGCGATGATGCCCGCGGCTTCGCCCCGCGAATCCCCAATTCGACCGATTCGGGCTACTACTACAGCGTGAACCGCGGCAAGCGCAGCGTGACGCTGAACCTCGGACTGGCCGAGGGTGCGCAGATTCTGCTCGAACTCGCGCGCGCCGCCGACGTCGTGCTCGAGAATTTCTCCCCCGGCACGATGGAGCGCTTCGGACTCGGCTACGAACGGCTGCGCGCGGCCAATCCCCGGATAATCCTGTGCTCGATTTCGGGCTTCGGCCAGAGCGGGCCGATGGCGTCCGAGCCGGCCTACGATATTGTCGCGCAGGCGCTCGGCGGCACGATGAGTATCACGGGGCAGCCGGGCGGCGAGCCGACGCGATGCGGGGTTTCAGTTGGCGATCTGGCGGCGGCGCTCTACGGAGTAATCGCGATTCTGGCGGCGCTCAGGCTTCGCGATCAAACCGGTGCGGGACGCCATCTGGACGTTGCGATGCTCGATTGCCAGGTCGCGATGCTCGAGGACGCGCTCGCGCGCTACTCGACCACCGGCAAAATTCCGGGGCCGCTCGGCACGCGCCATCCGTCGATCACGCCATTCCAGCAGTTCCGGGCGGCCGACGGCTACTTCGTCGCGGGCGCGGGGAACGAGGCTATCTGGAATCGCTTCTGTGACGCGATCGGGATGCCCGAACTGAAGGACGACGAGCGCTTTCGGCTCAACGCCGATCGGACGGCCAATCATGCCGCGCTCGAGCCGATCCTGAGCGGCCATTTCGCGGACAATCTTCGCGACCACTGGCTGGGCGTGCTGCGCGCGGCCAACGTGCCATGCGCGCCGATCGCCAACGTCGAGGAGGTCACGCGCAATCCGCATCTGGCGGCGCGCGGGATGATCCTGCGCGCGGACCATCCCACCTACGACGCGATGATCGTTCCGGGAACGCCGCTCAAGACCGCGGGTGACACGGCGGTGCCGGCGACGCGCGCGCCGTCGTTGGGCGAGCATACCGGCGAGGTGCTCGGCGCACTTCTGAATTTCGACGCGGCGCGAATCGCGGAACTCAAATCCCGCGGCATCATCTGAGCGCGACAAATCGCGTGGTCACGGTTTCTCCGGTTGCGCGCAAGTCCCGCTACAGGTCCAGGGCGGGGCGGGGGCGGGTGAGCGTATCGACGACCGCGTAGGCAATTGCGCGCGCGCATTTCATCAGGTCGGTGATCGAAACGACGCCCATCCCGCCTAGTCCCAGTTTGAATTCCTCGGGGCAGTTTTTCGGTGGCGCGGGAAATCCAATCCGCGCGCACGGGATTCCCATCCGGCGGATCAGCGCGCCGTCGGTCTGGCCGCCGAGCGGCGGCGGGTCGCCGTGCGGACGTCCCGCGACGGATTCCCATCCGCGCCGGCACGACTGGATAATCCAGTTCTCCGGATCGGTGGTGCCGCCGGGACACGCGCCGACCATCTCCCAGTCGATTTCGGTTTCGGGATGACGTGAGCGAATCGCCGCGATCGCTTCGGCGAATTGCGCGCGGACCTCGGCGGGTGACGTGCGCGGATTACATCGCAGGTCGAGATAGATTTCGGTGGCCGCGGAAGGGAACGCGGGCTTCTCCGGCCATCCGGCGCGCACCGCCGCGATATGGCCTTCGGTCTTGATCGTGGGCGAGGAGTTGCGCTCGCGATACTGCGGAATCCACGCTTCGATCTCCTCGATTACGCGCGCAGCCGGAACGATCGAGGCCTTGAAGCCGGGCGCCTCGCGCGGAGTTCCGGCGTAGCCGAGCGTGCCGCCGACCGTGACCTTGAACCAGCACATCCCGGGCTCCTCATGGATGACCCGCCAGATCGGCTTCATGATTATCGCGAAGTCGGGTGCGACGCCGCGCGAGAGCAGATGATAAAGCCCACTGCTCATTCCCCAGTTGCGCCGGGCGGACTCGTTGGTCGGCATTCCGCCGCCCGCGAACGCGACGATCAGATCGCCAACGAGAGGCGCGGCGGCCTCATGGACCGCGGTTGCGATTTCGACAATCGTCGCGACCATGCTCTTGGGATTCGCGGCGCCCAATCCAAATACGAGATCGCCTTCGGCGAAGCCGGTTGCGAGCATGTCACGGCGCATCGCGGGCCCCGCCCACGGAATGTCGCGTGCGGGGTCGCCTTCGAGATTCGTATCGACTGGCGCATAGAGCATCAGCGATGCGCCGCCGCCGCTCCCGCGTATCTCGCCGACCGCGTTGCCGGTCTCCTCGTTGATCGGCTGATAGAAGGCGCGCCGTCCGACGCGCTCGTTCATCGTGGCGGCGAGAAACTCACTCGCTGCACGCTCGCCGCCGGTCGGACTGGGTATTCCGATCAGCTCGAGCAGGAGTTTCTTGAGGCGCTCGGCGTCCAGGCGCGCGCACACCTCGGAGTACAACCGTTCCTGATCCTGCGACAGCGGCATTTGACGGGTCACGGATGCCATCGATGATAGCGCCTCCTGATTCTACCGTTCTACTTTGACGCCAATGCTGCGTTCGGTTGAAGCGTATGCGATTGCGGGGTCGCCGATGATGCTCGGCCGGAACTGCTCGACGTAAATTCGCTCTGGTGCGACGCCGATAGCGGCGAGGCGCCGTCGCGCCGCTTCGATCATTCCGGGCGGACCGCATACGTAGGCGGCGGATGCGGGATCGTGCGCGTCGTCTTCGCGGAGCGCGTCGATCGGCGTGCCCTTGAGAATTCCGCTCGACGGACTATCGACGCGGCCGGCGCTGAGGCGGACTTCGAGCGACGGCATCCACCATTGGCGGAGCTCGAGTTCGTCGCGCGCGAACAGAGTCGCTTCGCCGCCGGAGCCGAAGCACAGCAGGATCGGAGGCCGGCGGCCGGGCTGGCGGCGGAGCGCGTCGATCATCGAGAGGATCGGCGCGAGGCCGGTGCCGCCGGCGACGAAAATATGCGGCGCGGCGCCGGGCCGAAGGATGAAAGCACCGAGCGGACCTTCGATTTCGATTGTGTCGCCGAGACGCGCCCGCGTGCGCAGATACTCGGACATCGCGCCGCCGGCGATGAATCTGACGAAGAATTCCATCGCGGGCAGATCACGCGCGGTCGTGGCCATCGAATACGAGCGCCACTGATCGGTGCCGGGAATCCTGAGCCGCGCGTATTGTCCGGAGTGGAAGGAGAATTCCGAATCGCGATCGAGCTCGAGTACGAGCCGCGCGATCGATTCGACCGGCCATTCGATCGTGCGGACAGTTGCGGCAAGCGTGGAGCGGTGCGGCGCCTTGTGCGGATCGCCGCCGAAAATCAGCGTGCCGGGATAGTCGAGCGCAAGCGTTGAATCGGAGAGCGCACGTGCGCTGCATGTGAGTCGGCGGCCCTCGGCGATTTCGTAGGGCATCAGCGAGAGCGCGCGATCGCGAAGCATTTCGACGGTGCCGTCGACGAGGCGGGCGACGCAGGTGCCGCAGCTTCCCGAGCGGCACTGATGGATCAATGGAACATGCTGGCGGAGCGCGGCGTCGAGGATCAGCTCGCCAGGCGCGACTTCGATATCGCGCGCGGCGCCGTCCTCGAAGCGAAGATGCACGCGGCGCTCCGATGCGCTTGCCGATCCGTCGCGCGCGTCGCCGATCATGGGTGGACGCTCGTCGCACGAGGATTCATCGCGAGTTGGCGTAAACGGGCGGCTCCTGAATTCCGCGATTGAAGCGCGCGGCTACCTTCCGCCATACGATCACCGCTTTGTCGAAGGCGCACAGGGTTTCGTTATTCCATCCGTCGCGCCGTTGGTAAAAGTCCTGCATCGCTTCGCGCGCGAACAGGTCGTTGTCGTTGAAGTCCTTGAGCGCGAGCGGCTCGAAGAAGTGGTCGTAGAGATAATCGGCCTCGCGGCGCTCGTCTTCGTCGCGGCATCGCCCGACCAGAACCTCCCAGTATTCGTGGCGCTTGTCGTCGAGCGGCACGTACCATTCATACTGCGCCCATCCGGGAATCGGCCAGTGCTCGACGAGCAGGACGCCGGGCAGGTAGGTCGAGGTGCGCGCGTAGTAGGGCTTCTTGCCGCGCGCCTTCAATCCGACCGCGGGATTCTCCATGATGAATTTGTAGGCGCGCAGGTTGTACATGTTCATGATGCCCTTGGGACCGTCGGGCACGTCGACGACCTTGATCGCGTCTTCGGTGATCGGTTCGACGCCGAGGCCGAGCTTGCGGTCGGTCGCCGCGACGATCTGATTGTCCCAGTGGATCAGCAGATGGCCGGGGTCGAAACCGTTTTCGACCGCAAGGCGCCAGTTCGAGTTGCCGGTGCGATGGATTCCGCGCACGTAGACATTGTCGTCGAGGATGTGGGGAACGGCGTTGGCGTCGTCCTCGATATGGATCGGCAGGTCGGCTTCGAGCGCAGGCGCGGGCGCGTACTCCTCGTCGCCGACGAACACAAAGATGATGCCGGCGCGCTCGACGACCGGGTAGGTGCGGATGCGGACCTTGCCGATCAGAGGATCGTTGGGCGACGCGACGATGGTCTTGAGGATGCCGTCTTCGAGGCCGTAGGTGAAGCCGTGATACCAGCACGTGACGGTTTCGTCGGTGAGGCATTTGGGCCGCGCGGACAGCTTAACGCCCCGATGGGCGCATCGGTCGGCGAGCGCCCATGCGCGGCCGCGCGCGCGGCGAAGAGCGATATCGTGGCCGCCGATCGAGACGCCCTTCAAGCCGCCCTCGGCAAGCTCATTGCTGAAGAGCGCCGGGTACCAGGTGTTCTTGAAGCCCCAGTCGGCCTCGATGTAAGGAGCGTACTGGCGGCTGATCGGCGGCAGCTTGGAAGCTGGGTTATTCGCAACCATATAAGGGGTTTCTCCCGCGCGATTCCCGCCGCGATCCGTCCATTCCCCTTGCGTCACGCTCAAGCCCGAACATGATTCGACGCCGCCTTACCCGGCGGAGGCGGCGGCAAGGTGCTCGGCGGTTGGGCGTGGCCGCAGCGAAAGGAGTGCGGCGAAGCTCGCAATTCCGGTAAGGAGCGCAAACGCAATTGCCCACTGGTAGCTCCCGGTACGATCAATGAGGAACCCGGCGAGCAAGGGCCCGAGCAGCGACGCAACTCCAACGCTCGTCAGTATCCCACCGAGCGCCGCCCCAAGTCCTTGGATACCGAACAACTCGATTACCACGCCAGGCAGGAGTCCGCTTGCACCGCCGTAGGCGAGGCCGACCGCGATTGCGAACATGGCGAGGCATCCATAAGCGGCAAGCACGAACCACAAGGCGTAACTCGCACCCATCGCAAGGATGGCCGTCTTGAACAGGCGCACGATTCCCACCCGGTCGCCCATCGCACCGAAAGCGACGCGGCCGACGATGCCGGCGCCGCCGATTAGGCTGAGCAGCGCACCTGCCGCTACGGGGCTCGCGCCATGGTCGCGGGCGAAGGCCGGTAGATAGACCAGCGGAACGAAAAGCGCGCTGCGCGCCAACATGTAGGAAAAATAGAGGGTCAAAAACGCGGGCGAGCGCATCGTCCGGCCGAGTTTCTGTTTTGTCGGCGAGAGGCTGATTGGCGCCGGCTCGATCAGGGCGATGCAGATTAGCAACAGGGCGCCGCTCGCGACGCCCAGCACGATGTCGGCCGTGCGCCATCCGAAACGCTCGACCAGGACCGCGGCGAGCGGCGCAACGCCGAGCATACCGCAGCCGCTGCCGGCGGCCGCAATTCCGAGCGCCGCCCCGCGCCGCCGGATGAACCAGCCGCCCACCACGGTCAAGACCGGCACATAGACGCACGCTGCGCCCAAGCCGACGCCGATTCCGTAGGTCAGGCATCCGATCCAGACCCCGTTGATAAATGCGGTACTCACCAGTCCGATTGCCATCGCGGTCGCGCCGGCGGCCATGATCACACGGGCGCTGATGCGGTCGCTCAGATGTCCGGCCACCGGACCGAGGACGCAAAAGACGACGCCCGTCGTCGCAAAGAGCATCGCGGTCCTGGCGCGGCTGGCGCCGAACTCCACCGCCATCGGTTTAAGGAAGACGCCGAAGCTATAGTAAATTCCGAAGACGGCGAAGATCGAGATGAAGGCGAGCCCGACCGTCAACCACGCGTACGGTGAATCGGGGATGGCTTTGCTGGCCTGCCGCATCGTGCCTCCATGTGCGAACTGAATATATCTACATCTAGTGACGGCAGGGAGCGTACTGGCGGCTGATCGGCGGCAGCTTGGAAGCTGGGTTATTCGGAATCATAAGTAGGGTCCATCCTCCGAGGGCGTTCGTCGGCCCGCCCCGCCCGGAATTCCGTGTTTGGCGTAGGACGGCCAAAGTGGGGGCTCCTTACTCCTGCCAAGGCTATTTTACCCATCAGGCCCAAAAGTGGGCAAAGCACTCAGAGGAGTTTTACAATGACTGCGAAGACCGCCGTCATGGCGATGATGGTGCCGACGTTCCACTTGATGAGATCGGCCTTGAGCTCCGAGAGGTCTGCCCTGGTAGCGGCCTTGAGCTCGGCCAGATCGGCTATGGTGGCAAGATCGCTCTCGCGGCCAGTGGGCAGGACCGCGCCAGCAGCCGCCCGCGCCTTGTCTTCCGGAACACCGGCGGTACGGTGCGCATCATAGAGTGCGGCAACGATGGTGCTCATGCAGCGCTCCGGCTTCGCCACGCCGGTGCGGCAAACGGCTTGGCTTGTTCGATCTGTGGCTTCTAGCGGAGGTGCTTACGGATGAGACGTCTCACGAACTGGCCCGTGCTCAGATCGTCGGCGCGCGCGTCACGTTTGAGGGCCGCAAGCAGGTCAGCGGGCATCCGAATGATAGGCATCATAATCTATCTATCTTGCAGAATAATGCAATCGTTTTACGCCCTCAAGGGCCCGTTGTGGGTAAGTGGGCCTTTAAGCGCCTCGCTCTCCCGCACCTCGACCTTGGGCTCCAGCTGATACTCCTCCAATCCTTGGTTTGCTAAGCTCGACTCGAGAATGGGTTACTACTCTCCCTCGTTCGCTGCTCTCGACCAAGGTTGGTACTCATCAACCGACGATAATCGCTATGCATCCGAGCGCGATGTATGTCTCCGATGGTGGAACGACGAATGCGACCTCGTCCTCGCCGGCTTTGTGCGCCGCTACGGCATGTTTTTCCGCGCCTTTTCGAGAGATATCGCGGCCGCGATCTCGGAACGTCGCGACGAGAAGCCTAGGTTCCCTCGCTACCTCGAGTACTTTCTCACTTGGCGGGTCCTTCAGAATCGTGAGCTCGCTGCAATCTACGATAAGGATTATGAATCTAGGTCCAGGCAATCCGTCATCTGTGTTGTGTGCGGCGCGACCCAGCTCTTCGACGAGATACATCCCTCACTTATCGGTCGCGCGGGACGCGTTCTTCCTGCTTGCAACACTTGTGGCTTCTGGATCGCTCATTTCTGTGACCTTCGAACGCTTCGGTTGGTTGACGCGGACTTGGTCGCTCGAGTCCGCGGTTTGTCGCAGGCACAATTGTGCGCGGTTTGTCATCGCAGGTTCACTTGGGTATCGCCGAGGATCCGCTACACTTTCGAAGTGTCGCTGCTTCCCAGGCGCCATACCCAAATCTGCCCTCGCTGCATCGGACGAGCATTCTCAGGCTCGTCCCTCGCTGACCCGACCGTTGCCCTGACGAAGCTGAAGCGCATTGCCGAAATTCTCCAGGCAATCCCAGAAAGGGATGCTCTTGTCTTTGATTTCGCACCTACACTTGCGGGCGCGGTGGAAACCGTCTCCTTGCTGAAGACCATGCCTCCGCTCGATAAACTTAGCAAAGCTCATGGGAGCTGGTTTAGGACGCTGGTGGCGGCCGGCATTCTTCCTGAAGGCAGTCGAAGGATGGGGTATGGAACGGTGGTTCTTGCCAATGACGGACACGAATGTCTAAGCCTCGGCGAAAAGACGGTCGACGACCTGCTTTCGCATCACGGCATCGCTCATGAAAAGGAAGTTCCCTATCCCGATGTAAACTACCGTGCGGACTGGCGAATCGTTGTGAACGGTGCACAACTTTACGTGGAACTTTTCGGTCTCGATGGCCAAACGGACTATACCCGCCGCATGAAGCAGAAGATCAAATTCGCGCAAGAGTCGGGCATTCAACTCGTTTTCTTCGCTCGTCCCGATCTCGCCAACCTTCCTCGCTCTTTCGAGGAAAAAATCCTCAGCCTCTTCCGACCCTTGCCTACTGATCAGCCCGCATGACCCGGAACGAGCATGTCGTTATAGCCGGCGCTCAAGTGCGAGGTTTACCCGGCACTTCAATCGTGGTCGCGTACTGCTCAGGGGTTGGGTCGAATGGAAAACAATTGATCTCGGCGCGCTTGCTGTCACGGCGCCGGAGGCTGAGCGGCTGCGCCCTACGCTGCGCGTGCGGGCGGCGCGAGCCGATAATCGCCACTCATGTTAGATTCATTCATCGCGGGACGGCCCGATGTCAACAATCGGCCTTGCGCGAGGGAGCCTCGAGCCATGAAAGAAGTCGTAATCGTGGACGGAATCCGCACCCCGATCGGCCGCGCGAATCGGGAGGGCTACTACGGTAATATCCGCGCCGATGATCTCGGCGTCGTATGCGTGCGGCGGCTCCTCGAGCGCAATCCAAAGTGCGACCCGGCGGAGATCGAGGACGTGGTATGGGGATGCGCGAATCAGTCGGGCGAGCAGAGCCTCAATATCGGCCGGATGATCGCGCTGCTGGCGGGGCTGCCGGTCGAGGTGGCGGGAACGACGGTCGATCGCCAATGCGGATCGAGCTTGCAGGCGGTGAACTTTGCGGCGTACGAAATCATGGTGGGCGCCGGCGACGTTGCGATTGCGGGCGGCGTCGAACATATGTCGCATGTGCCGATGGGCTCCGGGGTGATGCCGAATCCGAAGCTGATGGAGATGTTTCCGCCCGACATGTTCGTGATGGGGCTTACCGCCGAGCGGCTGGCGCAGATGTACGGGATCACGCGCGTGGCGGCGGACGCATTTTCGATTCGATCACATCAGCGGGCGATCGCGGCGCGCGAGCGCTTCAAGGAGGAGATCGCGCCGGTCAGGCTCGGCGATGATCGCGTCGTCGATATCGACCAGGGTCCGCGCGCCGACACGAGCCTCGAACGGCTGGCGGCGTTGAAGCCGTCGTTCAATCCGGCTGGACAGGTGACCGCGGGCAATTCCTCGCAGATAAGCGACGGTGCCGCGGCGGTGCTGATTATGAGCGCTGAGCGGGCGCGGGCGCTCGGCCTGAATCCGATGATGAAGATTCGCGCGACGGCGGTCGCAGGTGTAAGACCGGAAATAATGGGATGGGGTCCCGTGCCGGCGGCTGGCAAGGCGCTCGCGCGCGCCGGGCTCAAGGTCGGCGATATCGATTTGTGGGAGATCAACGAAGCGTTTGCCGCGCAGGTGCTGGCGTGTAACACGGCGCTCAAGATCGATGAGGCGCGGATCAACGTCAACGGCGGCGCGATCGCACTGGGGCATCCGCTGGGATGCTCGGGGGCGCGGCTCACGGTGACGCTCGCGCACGAGATGCGCCGGCGCGGCGCGCACCTTGGCGTCGCGACGATGTGTATCGGGATTGGACAGGGAATCGCGACGGTTTTCGAGCAGGTCTGAGCGCGCGGGAGACTCCGATGGCACGTACCCTGGTAAAGCGCACGCGCACGAGCACGTTCTCATTTTCCGGCGCGCGCATCCGCGTTACGGTGTCGCGTACGGGCGAACAGCGGCGCGATCTGAGCGACGTCTATTTGCATCTGCTGACGATGCCGTGGCCGTTCTTTTTGCTCTTGATAGTGCTTGCGCTGGTGATCGCGAATGCGCTGTTCGCGGCGGCCTACATGATCGGCGGCGGAGTGGCGCACGCGCGCCACGGCTCGTTCGCCGACCTTTTCTTCTTCAGCGTGCAGACCATGGCGACCATCGGCTACGGGAGGCTCGAGCCGGAGAGCCTGCTGGCGAATGCGCTGGTTGGAATCGAAGCGTTCGCCGGCCTGGTCGCGCTCGCGATGATCACGGGGCTCACGTTCGCGAGATTCTCGCGGCCCGACGCGCGGGTGCGCTTCAGCCGCGTCGCGATTATCGCGCTGCGCGAGGGCGTCCCGACGCTGATGTTCCGGATGGCGAATCAGCGCGGCAGCGGGATTGTCGAAGCCAATATCCACGTCGTTTTCACTCGCGACGAGGTGACCTCCGATGGCGAACGGATTCGCCGCTTCTACGATCTGCCGGTGCAGCGCGCGCGCAGCGCACTCTTCGTGCTGAGCTGGACGGCGATCCATGTGATCGACGAATCGAGTCCGCTCCACGGCTTGACCCCCGAGTCGCTCGCGGCCGCGCATGGCGCGGTGATCGTTTCGGTCACGGGGATCGAAGAGGCGTTCTCACAGACCGTCCATTCGCGCTACTCGTGGATGGCCGAGCGGATTTTATGGAACGTACGCTTCGTGGATATTCTACAATATCAAGAGGACGGCTCGGTCCAGATTGACTATTCGGTGTTCGACGATGTCACGCCGCTGGCGCTGCCGGTGGCGGAAATCGCACCTGGGGACGGCGCGCCGAACGACAGGAGAATCGCATGAAGGCATACCAAGTCACGGGGCCCGGCGGTATCGAGGCGCTCGAGTTCGCGGATCGGCCAACGCCCGTGCCCGGACACGGCGAGGTGATGGTGCGCGTGCGCGCAGCTTCGCTCAACTATCGCGACCTCGCAGTGGTGAAAGGCACCTATGCGCGCGGGCTCAAGCTGCCGATCGTTCCGCTCTCCGATGGCGCGGGCGAGGTGACGGCGGTCGGGCCGGGCGTGACGCGATTCAAGGCGGGCGATCGTGTCGCGGCAATCTTCATGCAGACCTGGATCGCCGGTCCGCCCACGGATGAATACGGCAAGTCGGCGCTGGGTGGCGCGATCGATGGGATGCTGGCCGAGTACGTGGCGCTCGATCAAAACGGGCTGGTCGCGATCCCGCCGCATCTGTCATTCGAGGAGGCGGCGACTCTGCCATGCGCCGCCGTCACGGCCTGGAACGCGCTTTTCGGCCAGGACCGGATCAAGGCGGGCGACACGGTGCTGGTCATGGGCAGCGGCGGCGTGTCGGTCTTTGCGCTGCAGTTCGCGCGGATAGCGGGTGCGCGGGTGATCGCGACCTCGAGCAGCGGCGCGAAACTCGCCCGGCTCCGGGAAATGGGTGCGTCGGACGGAATCAACTATGTCGCGATTCCGGAATGGGATCGGCGCGTGCGCGAGCTGACGGGCGGGCTCGGCGTCGATCACGTGGTCGAAGTGGGAGGCTCGGGGACGCTTGCGCGTTCGCTGCGCGCCGTCCGTACCGGCGGCCGGATAAGCCTTATCGGAGTGCTGACCGGGGCGGGCGAGATCGATCCGTCGCCGATACTGCGCAAAAGCGTGGCGATGCAGGGAATTTACGTCGGCTCGCGCGCGGCTTTCGAGGAGATGAACCGCGCGATCGTGACGGCTGCGATGCGTCCGGTTATCGATCGGGTCTTTCCGTTCGAGGAAGCGCCGGCCGCCTACCGCCATCTCGCAAGCGGCGCGCACTTCGGCAAGGTTGTGATCCGAGTCTGAACGGGGCGGCATCGAGACTGTGGAATTGCCGGGCCGTGGCGGGCTATGATGCGCGGGAGATGGACGCACGCGAAATTGAAGAGATGATCGAGAAGGGGCTTCCCGGCGCCATCGTCGAGGTGCGCGACTACACCGGCGGCGGCGACCATTTCGAGGCGCTTGTGGTCAGCGAGGATTTCGAGGGCAAGGGGCTCGTCGAACGGCATCAGGCGGTCTACAAGGCGCTGGGCGACGCGATGCGCGCGCGAATTCACGCGCTGACGCTGAAAGCATTGACGCCGGCGCAGCATCAGAATCGGAGGTAAGGTTAAATGGCTAACGCAATCGAGAGGATCCAATCCGCGATCGCAAGTGACAAGATCGTGGTCTTCATGAAGGGTAACCGGCAGTTTCCGATGTGCGGATTCTCGGCCGCCACAGTGCAGATTCTTGACGAGCTGGGCGCCAAGTACAGCACCGTCGACGTGCTCGCCGATGCCGAAGTGCGCGACGCGGTCAAGGTCTACAGCAGTTGGCCGACGATCCCTCAGGTTTATGTCAACGGCAAGTTTATCGGCGGATGCGATATCGTGCGCGAGCTGCACGAAAGCGGCGAACTTAAGGAGATAGTTGCCAGCGTGACCAGCGAGAGCGCCTCGGCTCGCCAGTAGCTTCGGCGGGCCGCGCAGGCTCGTTCACGATCAACCGCGGATGCCGTCCATGAAGGGGCGGCGTTTGCCTATCTGCTTTCCTGGAACCGCCGCAGTCGCGGACGAACTGCGGCGGCGTTCGCCCTCAACGCCTGTTGATACTCATCCCGCCCGGCCCGTTCGCCGCGACCAACAGCAGGCCGCCCATCATTGAAAGATTCTTCATCACCTGGATCATCTGGCCGGTCTCGATATGGAAGATGTACGTGACCGGGATCAGCCACAGAAAGATGATCATCGCGGCGGCCGAAGCATAGAAGCCCAGCAGCACCAGAAGTCCTCCGCCCAACTCGACCACGATGCTGATCGCCAGTAGCGCGGGCGCAATCGAAGCCGAGATGCCGGCGTGCGCCATATAGCCGGCCGTGCCCGCAAAATGGCCTATCTTTTGAAACCCGGCAAGGATGAAAATCGCTGACAGTAGAATGCGCCCGAGAAGCGCACCGACACCACGCATCGACTCCATGAATCATCCACCTCCATGCGGCGCCGGCGAGCCCACGACGCGGCGTTTAGCGCGTTCCGGGTGCGACTATCATCGGCCCGGAATCCGCGGACTCAAACCTATCGCGGCACAAGACGCGTGCGTGACGCATCAGGCGCCGAACTCGACATTATAGAAGCGCTGCGGATTGTGATGGAGCAGATTCTCACCGACCGCCGCCGCCATCGTATCCAGCTTCTCGCGCAACTCCTTCAGCGCGCCGGGGTAGAGGCAATCGAAGTGCGGGTAGTCGGCGCCCCAGAGGATATTCTCGCTCAAGCCCGCGGCGACGACGTATTGCAGGGTCGTCTCGTCGGGATCATACGCGACGTAGCAGTTGCGGCGGAACAGTTCGCTTGGCCGATGCTTCAGCCAGGGCACGAAGCGGCCCAGCTTCTCGTAATGGCCGTCGAGGCGATCGAGCCAGTAGAGCATCCAGCCCGCGCCCGCTTCGAGGAACGAAACCTTGAGGCGGGGGAAATGCTCGAGCACTCCGCCGCACAGGATATCCATCGAGGCCATCTCCTGCTCGAGCGGATGGCAGATGACGTGGCTGAAGAAGAGATCGTTGTTGGCGTAGCGGTCGGACGCGACCGAGTCGATCGTATCGATCGCGAAGCTGCCGTGCACCGAAATCGGAATGTTCAAATCCTGCGCTGCCGCCCAGAACGGATCGAAGGCGGGATCGTTGAGTCTGCGATGGTTGTACGGCGTCGGACGAATCGTCGCCGCGCACAAGCCCAGTTTCGCGATGTGCTTCAACTCGATCACCGCCGCGTCCACCTCCTGCAGCGGCACCACGCCCACGCCATAGAGGCGCCGGGGCGCCGCGGCGCAGAAGTCCGCGACCCATCGGTTGTATGCATCGCAGGTCACGGCGGCGACGCGCGGATCGCGGATGCCCTGGTAGATGAGACCGATCGTCGGGTACAGCACCGACGCGGTCAGCCCCTCGGTGTCGAGCACCTCGACTCGCGGTTTCGGATACATCGCGCCCGGCGGAATTTCGTTCCAGCGCGTGTGGATGGTCTTCTCGAGATCGCTCAGTCCGTTGGGCACGCCCGCCGCCGCGATCGGCAGCTCATCGAAGACCCGCCCCTCGACCATCACATACGCGATGCCGTTCTTTTCGACGACCTGCGGCACCATCGCGCGATATGCTGCGGGCGTGTACTCCCGCCATATCGCCTCGGGCTCCATCAGATGAGAATCGGAATCGACGTAGACCGCCATCGCCGAACCTCCGCAGCTTTCCGGTTAATAGCCAAGTGGCGACGCCAGTCAAACTCATTTGAACGTCTTAATGCAAGCGCGAAATGAGTCGGCGGCCATCCGTGCGGCCGCTCGCGCGATTGCTCGTGACGAGTGATCGGAGCAGCTTGAATTGACACTGTCGGCGATTTGGATGAGCCTTTCCAAATTGGCCAGCGGTCCGATCGCACTATGCGCGACACGGGCCGGGCGGGAGGAACAATCGCCATGCTATGGAAACCCGATCAGACGTTTTATCCATCGCCGCGGATGGCGATGACCGCCCCGCGCGAGCGCCTCGCCTATGTGGCCGCTTTCAATCCCGACGCCGCCAATGGCCGGCGCGACGCCATGTGCGTGATGGACCTCAATCCGGATTCGTCCAGCTACGGCAAGCTCGTGGGCCGCGTCGAGGTTCCCAACGCCGGCGACGAACTCCATCATTTTGGATGGAACGCGTGCAGCGCCGCGTTATGCCCCTACGCGCCCCATCCGCATGTCGAGCGCCGCTACCTTGTCGTTCCCGGCATCCGTTCCTCGCGCATCTACATCTTCGACACCAAACCCGATCCGCTCTCGCCCAAGATCGTCCGGGTTATCGAGCCCGAAGAGATTCTGGCGCGCACCGGCTACACGCGCCTGCACACCGTTCATTGCGGTCCGGACGCCATCTATGTGAGCGCGCTCGGCGCCGCCGACGGCGGAGGGCCCGGCGGAGTGTTCGTGCTCGACCACGAGAGCTTCGACGTGCTCGGGCGATGGGAGGTCGATCGCGGATCGCAGTTCCTCGGCTACGACATCTGGTGGCATCTCGGCTACGACGTCGCGATCACCAGCGAATGGGGAACGCCGAAAATGATCGAGGATGGCCTGCAACTCGACCTCCTCGTCAAGGGCGAGTATGGCCGGCGCCTCCATGTATGGGACCTGCGCGGGCGCCGCAATCTGCAGACCCTCGAAGTGCCGCCCGAGTACCAGATGATGCTCGAGTTGCGCCCGGCGCACGATCCGACGCGAGCGTACGGATTCGTCAACGCCGTGGTCTCCACCAAGAATCTGGCCTCGACCATCTGGCTCTGGCATCGCGACAAAGATAAGTGGGCGATTACCAAGGTTATCGAAATACCCGCCGAGCCTGCCGATCCGGAACTTCTGCCGCCCGCGCTCAAGGCCTTCAAGGCCGCGCCGCCGCTGGTCACCGACATGGTGCTGAGTCTCGATGACAAGTTCCTATACGTCGCGTGCTGGGGCACCGGCGACTTGAAGCAGTACGACGTAAGCGACCCGTTCAATCCGCGCCCGACGGGCTCGGTCCGTCTCGGCGGAATGGTCTCACACGCCGAACATCCCAAGATGCCCGGACCGCTCAACGGTGGTCCGCAAATGATCGAGCTCAGCCGCGACGGACGCCGCATCTACGGCAGCAATTCGCTCTACGGCGCGTGGGACGCGCAGTTTTATCCCGAGGGCATCCGGGGATGGGTCGCCAAGGTTGATGTCAATCCGGCGGGCGGGCTTGCCGTGGACCCGAACTTTTTCGTCCCGTTCGAGGGCGAGCGGCCGCATCAGATTCGCCTGGAAGGCGGCGATTCGTCGTCGGACTCGTTCTGTTATCCATGAACGCGGTCTGGCCGTGGATCGCCGTCGCCGGCCTCGGCGCGTATCACGGCATCGATCCGTCGATGGGATGGCTGTTCGCGGTCGCGCTCGGATTACAGGAGCACAGCAGATCGCGCCTGCTCCGCTCGCTGATTCCAATCGCGCTTGGCCATCTGGCGTCGATTGCCGTGGTCGTCGCGCTTTTCGCCTGGGCGCAATGGCTAATCGATCCGGACTTCGTGCGATGGGGCGGCGCGGCCATCTTGATACTCTTCGGCGTCTTCCGGGCGCTCCGTCCGCACGCCCATCCGCGATGGGTCAAGATGCGCGTTGGCGCGCTTGATCTCATGTTGTGGTCGTTCCTGATGGCGAGCGCGCACGGCGCCGGCCTGATGCTCTTTCCGATCCTGATTAGCATCCCAACCTGTGCGCCGCTCGCAGCCGGCCATCTCGCGCATCAGCACATGATGAACTTCGGACCCGTTCCGCTTTCGCCGCTTGGCGCTCTTCTGGTGGTGCTCGTGCATACTGGAGCGACGCTCGCGATGATGGGTGCGATTGCGATCATCGTGTACGACCGGGTCGGCTTGAAGATTCTGCGTTCGGCATGGATTAACCTCGATACCGTGTGGGCCGGCGCACTGGTGGCGGCGGGACTGCTGTCGCTCGCGCTTTGAGCCACACCGCGGACACGGGCCGAACTCCGCACGATTGTGGTCTATAATTTCAGGTTCCCGCCGCGCGTTGACGATGCGTTCGTGGCGTACCCCTTTGGGTTTAGGAGGGAGAAGAGCGTGATGCGGTGTGATTCACCGATGATGAATGGAAGGGCGATTTGCTGCTTAATCGCCGTGCTTTTAACGTTTGCGCTTAATGCCAGCCAGGTCTTCGCCGATACCATCACGCTGTCCGAGGCGGTGACCCGCGCACTCGCGTTCGCGCCAACGCTGGATTCCGCCCAGGCGGACACTGAGATGGGCCGCGCGCTCTCGGATGCGGCCCGGGCACCGCTCTATCCCTCAATCTCGACCGGAATCGAATACATGCAGGCACCGGGATACAACCAGGTGGTCTCGAACGGCGGACTGTCGACCGCGCAGGTGTTGCTCGATTACACCGCGTTTGACTTCGGCCGCCGGATGGCGCTTTCGCGGGCCGCGCGCTACCAGAGCCAGGCCGCGGCATTCGGCGTGCCTGCGGCTCAGGCGCAGGTCGTTTTTGATGTCAGCGTCACCTTTTATATGCTATTGCAGGCACAACACAGTGAAGCTGAGCTTAACGCCAATTTCGAGCGGCTAGGTCGCTATGTCTCCGTGGTCGACTCGCTTCTGAAGACCGGGCGCGCTATTTCTAACGACGTTTTGCGAGTCCAAACCGTTCGCGATAGTGCCGAGCTGGCTCTCACCGATGCCCGCTCCAACACCCAGCGTGCCGCTGCGACGCTGGCCGCGCTCATTGGCGCGCGGGACGACTCCAACCTGGCTGCTGCCGATCTGCCGCAGACGCCGCCCGCGCCGGGTGGCGAGCTTTCGCACAACCCCACCCTGGCTGCCGCCGAACGCCGCGTCGCATCCGCCAAGCTGGCGGTTCAAGCCGCGCTCCGGGAGCGCTATCCTGTAGTCAGGCTCGCGATGACCGCGGGATGGGAGGGCGTCAATCCTGTCAGCACCATTAATCGTTTTGGCGGCGCATCCTATGACGGCGCGGTTGCGATGCCGGTGTTCGACGGCGGACTCATCACTTCGCATATCGATCAGGCGCAGGCCACGCTCCATTCGACAGAGGCGCAGGTTCGGCAGGTCCGGCTCGACCTCGACCGGCGGATGGCCGACGCAGTCCTGCGCTACCGGCAGGCCCGCGATCAGCTTGCCCTGCTCGACCGTGTGCAACCGACCGCCAATGACGCATTCAATCTCGATTGGGCCCGCTTTCTCGGCGGCGGAAATCTGACCCTGCTCGAAGTAATGGACGCCTATCAGCAGGCCGAACAACTGAGACTCGCACGCATCAACCAGGAATTCGCCGAGCGCCAGGCCTCGGCCGAGGGCAAGCTTTTGCTCGGACTCGCTCAATAGTGAACGGGCGATCGGGCGCGATGACGGTTTTGGCACGGGAACCCAATAGTCTATTGGCGCGGAATGACTATCCGCCGATACGGCCTCGTTTGCCACACCCGAGCTGGTGTGTTGCGCTCGCGGCCGGCGGGCTGGCCGTACTGCTGACGATGGCGGTGACCGGATGTGGCGGGAGCGGGGCAGATTCGCCCGAGCCGCCTCCGACACCGCCGACGCTGACCGTCAGCGCGGCGAAGGCCACTGTCGCGCCCATTCAGCATGAGACCGTGCTGACCGGCGTGACCGTCGCCTTGCAACATCTGACCTTGCGCGCGCCGGCCTCCGGCCGGGTCACAGATTTCAACCTCCAGACCGGCGACATGGTGCGGCGCGGGCAGACCGTTGCGCGGCTGATCAATCGCGAAGAGGACGCGGCGCGCGCCGGCGTTCAGGTGGCTCGCGGGCTCGACCCGGCCGGCTCCGCCGCGATGGCGCAGTCGGTCAAGCGATGGGCCTCGGGGCCGGGAGTCCCGATTACGGCGCCGCGCAATGCGATCGTCGCGGACCGCTTCGTCACCAGCGGCCAGGTCGTCAACGAGTTCGACCCGATCGCCGATTTGGTCGATCCCCGCACGATCTACGTCGAGGCGACCGTGCCTATCGACCAGCTCTCGCTTGTGCGGGCCGGGATGCCGGCCACGATTACGTCGCCGCTTAACCCCGGCCACAGCTACCCGGCCTCGGTCGCCGCACTCTCGCCGAGCTTCGGGGTCGGCGGCACCACGTCGCGCGCGCGGATCGAGTTCGCCAGCGCCGATCGCATAATCGACTCCGGCGCGGTGGTCGACGTCCACGTCGTCACCGCTTCCGATCCCGCAGCGACCGTGATTCCCGAGGCCGCGCTGTTCCAGGACGCGGCGCGCGGCAACTATTACGTCTTCGTCGCGGGTTCCGACGGCCTGGCCCATCGCACCGTCGTCGTGCCTGGAATCCGCACCGCCTCGGAGGTGCAGATAACGCAGGGACTCAAGCCCGGCGATATCGTAATCACCTCGGGCGGCTACGCGCTCTCTGACGGGCTGCGGGTCAAGCCGACGCTGGCGGCGTCGTAAGGCGGCGCGTCTGAGGCGTGAGGCACGCGGATCGGGATGAATCGTAATCACAGTCTCGCGGCGATTTTCGTCGTGCTTGCGACCAGCGCTCTAGGCGTAATCCTGGCGCCTTCGATTCCCAACTCGGTCTTTCCCGAGATCGTGTTTCATCGCGCGATTATCCTGGCCGACACTTCCGAGCTGCCGCCTGCACAGATGCTCGTCGCGGTGACGCGCCCGCTCGAGGAGGCCGCCTACGGCGTGGTCGGCACCAGCCGGGTGCGCTCGACCACGACGCGCGGCAGCAGCGAAATCGACATCGACTTTTCCGAAAGCGCCGATCCGACCACCAGCTATGAGCTGCTCAACGCGGCGCTTGGCGAAGTGCGTGCGCGCCTGCCCCCCGATACTAATGTCGACACGCGCCTGCTGACCACCGGCACGTTCCCGATTATCGACATGAGCCTGAGCTCCAAGGTGCGCAATCTGGCCGAGCTCACCGACGTTGCCTTTTACGACATCGTTCCGAGCCTCCATCGGATTCCGGGCGTCTACCGGGTCGAGATGGTGGGAGCCAAGTACCGCGAATATGTCGTGACCCTCGATCCGCAGCGGATGCTCGCGCACGCAACGTCGCCCAACGACGTCGTCACTCAACTCAGCAATCAAAATATCGTTGCGTCCGCCGGCCGCGTGATCGACGAGCATCGGATGCTTTTGACCGTCGTCACCGCAAGGCTGCACAGCCCCGAAGAGTTAATGGCCGTCCCGGTCGGCACTCAGAATGGCACGCCAATCTATATCCGCGATATTGCCACCGTCGGCCTCGGTATCCAGGAGGACTATATCCGCACGTCGAGCGAGAACGGCCCCGCCGTGCTGGTCGGAATCTCGCGCAACCCAAACGGCAACACCGAAGCTATCGCCGCCCACATCCAGGCTCTGATCCGGCAATTCCGCGTCCGCTATCCCGACGTCCAGTTCTCGCTCTCATACAACCAGGCGACGCTCGTGGCAGCTTCGATCGGCAGCGTCCGCGACGCCATTATCCTGGGCCTGCTCCTTTCGATCCTCGTCGTCCTGATGTTCACGATGAGTCCGCTTAGCGCGATCGTCGCCGCCATCGTCGTGCCCTCCACCGTCGCCATGACCATGGTCGTCATGAAAGCCGCCGGCATGAGCTTCAACATGATGACCTTGGGCGGCATGGCCGCCGGCGTCGGCCTCTTTATCGACGACGCGATCGTGATGATCGAGGCGGTCCATCGCGCCCACGCGACCGGGACGCCGGCCGCCGAAGCGGTCGCCAGCGCCGTGGCCGAGCTCGGCCGCCCGCTGATCGCGTCGACGCTGACCGTAATCGTGGTTTTCATGCCGCTGATTTTCGTCTCGGGCGTCACGGGCGTCTTCTTCCGATCGCTCGCCGTCACGATGGGCGGCGGGCTTGCGATCTCGCTGTTCCTGGCGCTGTTCTTTACGCCCGCGCTCGAACAGATTGTCGGTAGATGGCGCCGCGCGGGCCATCAGTCGGGCCGCATCTTCGGCGCGATACGCACCGCCTTCGTCGCCGAATTGCGCCCCTTTGTGCGCTTTCCGATCCTGGCGCCGATAGCCTTTCTACTATGCATCGCCGCCGCCGTCGCACTCTATCGCACGATCGGAACTGACTATCTGCCGCCGCTCGACGAAGGCGCTTTCACGCTCGACTACACGACGCCGCCGCAGAGCACGCTCGCGGATACGACCGCGATGCTCGATCAGATCGAGCACATCCTGCGAACCACTCCCGAGGTCGCCGCCTACTCGCGCCGCACCGGCACCCAGCTCGGCTTCTTCCTCACCGAATCGGACCGCGGCGATATGTCGGTCCGCCTGCACAGCGACCGCAAGCGCTCGATCAATCAGGTGATGGAATCAATCCGCGGGCGAATTCTGGCGACCGTTCCCGGCGTGCGCGTCGAGTTCTCGCAGGTCTTGCAGGATATGATCGGCGACCTTTCGGGCACGCCCGAACCGATCGAGGTCAAGGTCTTCGGACCCGATCAGGCGACGATTCAGAGAACCGCCCGCGCGGTTGCCGAATTGCTTGGCTCGGTCCCCGGCGCGGTCGACGTCTTCGACGGCGTGGTGCTGAGCAATCCGGAAGAGGAGATCGTGATCGACGAGCCGGCCGCCGATCGCTACGGCCTTTCCGCAAGCGATATCCAGGCCGCCCTGCTCACTGTCGTCGAGGGCACCGTTGCGACCAGCCTGATGGTCGGCGATCGATTGATCGACGTCCGCGTGCGCTACCCCGCCGAGTATCACACCGATCTGCGCAAACTCTCGCAGGTCCTGCTGCGCTCGCCGGGCGGCCAGATTGTCCCGCTCGATGCCGTCGCGAAACTGCGCTGGGTCGGCGAGCAGCCCGAACTCGATCGCGAGCGGATGCGCCCGGTAATCCACGTCACCGGACGCCTCGAGAACACTGACCTCGGCACCGCGCTTGCCAAGCTCCAGGCCGGCCTCGCCCATATGACGCTCGCCCCTGGCGTATCGCTCGAACTCGGCGGACTTTACGCCGATCAGCAAAAGGCCTTTGCGCAGTTGGGTCTGGTGATGGTTGCGGCGCTGGTCGCGACGATGCTTATCCTGATCTGGGAGTTCGGGCGGCTCACCCCGGCGCTGGGCGTGCTGGCGGCGGCGCTGGCGAGCCTCGCGGGCAGCTTCGCCGCGCTCAACCTGTTCGGTATCACGCTTAACATTTCATCTTTCATGGGCGTGATAATGGTCGCCGGGATTACCGCGAAGAACGGAATCCTGCTGCTCGATCACGCCGAGCAGGCTGTCTCAAACGGTGACTCGCCGGCGAACGCGCTTGCCGAAGCCGCCGCGATTCGGATCCGGCCTATCCTGATGACGACGCTGGCGACTGCGGCCGGACTTGCGCCACTGGCGCTCGGACTCGGTGCGGGTGCGAAGGTACAGCAGCCGCTCGCAATCGCCGTGATCGGCGGCCTCGTGCTTGCGATGCTGCTCTCGTCGGCGATTGCGGGCGGTATCTACCTGCTCGGCACCCGCCCGTCGCGAGAATCGCAACGGGCCGCGCCGGTCAAGGAAGATACTCGCGAATGATCTCAGGCCGCTCTGCGCCCGGCGGATTCAGATAATCTGATCGGGCTGCGGCCCGGCAACCATGCCCTCGAGATCGGCGTCTTTATTGGTTGATTCCGGTTTCGCGTTGCGCTCAGCCTCGCGCTTTGCGCGCCGCTGCTGCTTATCCTGCTGCTTCTGTTTGCGAACCTGCTCTCTGCGACGTTTTTCCAATTGAGCGTCCTTTCGCTTTGGCCAATTGCGCCGGCTTCATTTGGCAAGGCCCGATGAGCGGTCGATACGGGCCCGCGCGGCGCGATCGGCGTTGCCCTTGCGGTTCGGATACCGGTCGTGATCGGAAAGGGGGCTGATCGCCCCCCCGCCCCGGTTTCAACTACCAGCGATTCCGTCCGCGGCCTGCGCCGCCGCCGCCCCCTCCTCCACCACCACCAC